>OBLF01001273.1_pt1 | contig 21347 bp, 10 predicted proteins | sample 1519231 | NCBI WGS metagenome assembly OBLF01 (sample SAMEA2602895, study PRJEB22501) | metagenome | reverse complement strand
AGAAGAGCCAGGAAATCGTTGACGATCTCGTCAAGAAGGGCGAGCTGACCGTCGAACAGGGCAAGGCCCTCAACGCCGAACTCAAGCACAAGGTCGCGGAGGTCAAGGAATCCTCTGAAGCCAAGGCTGCAGAGGAAACCAAGGAAGCCGAACCTGAAGCCAAAGCCGAGTAACGTTCAATCGTTCACATCGCCGTCTGCTCGTCGCATCACGTTCAGACGGCGATTTGTTATGCGGAACTTGCGAAACATGCGAACGGCCGTGTGCGGAACGTAAGAAACGTGCGAAACATGCGAATCGCATGAAATACGCGGGACGCAAGTCTCCTCATGAATCCCACTCATCGTAATCCGACCAACGTTTGCGAGCAGCGATATGTCTTTGAATTCTCCGATCGAGCCGGATGCGGCCCGACCCGAAAGCGTGGAGCCGGTCACACTTTCCGACCGAGTCAACGCGGTGATCAATCCGACGGCGAACCCCTCGTCCGACGCGGCTGCGGCAACGGCAGCCAAATCCGCGGGAAAAACGGGAATCCCGCAATCGCAAGGCAAGCAGAACGACGCAACCTTTACGCAATCCGAAACCATCGGACTGTTCGGCCCGCGTAAAGACTCATTCTCGCAGCGCTACCACCTGACTCGTCGAGGCAAACTGAAGCGACTTGCGCAAATCGCGCAAATCGTCAACCAATTCGACATTGTGCACGGCCTGACCCCCGTCAAAATACGGCTCATGTTCGAAGCGCTTGGCCCAACTTTCGTGAAAGTCGGACAGATCCTGTCCATGCGCTCCGAAATCCTGCCCCAATCGTTCTGCGACGAACTCGCCAAACTGCGCGCCGACGCCGACCCCATGCCGTACGGCACCGTCCTGCAAGTGCTGGAAGACGAATACGGACGCCCGGCAGGCGAAATCTTCGACCATATCGACGCCACACCGCTCGGATCGGCAAGCCTCGCGCAAGTGCATCGTGCGAAACTCACTACCGGAGAAGATGTGGCCGTCAAAGTGCAACGCCCGGGCGTGCGCGAAACCATGGCACAGGATGTGTCCATCATGCGCACCATCGCACGAATAGCCGCCAAAACCATGCCCAGCGCCCAAGTGGTCGATCTCTCCGGCGTGGTCGAAGAACTGTGGGACACCTTCGAAGCCGAAACCGACTTCATGATCGAAGCGCGAAATCTGGCGGAATTCAAACGATTCTGCGAACACTACAAATACATGGACTGCCCGAAGCCATACTCCGACCTGTGCACCGAACACGTGGTGGTCATGGACTACGTCGAAGGCATTTCCGTCTCGCATCTTGATGAGCTCATCGAAGCGGGCTACGATCTGAAGGAAATCGGCACCAAACTGGTCGACAATTACGCCACGCAAGTGCTTGACGAAGGCTTCTTCCACGCGGATCCGCACCCGGGCAACATCATGGTGCGCGGCGGGCGGATCGTGCTGCTCGACCTAGGCATGACGGGCCGGCTTAATGCCAAAACCCGTTCCGTCTTGAAAGACATGATTTTCGCGGTCGCCAAACAGGATTCGCCCGCGCTTGCCGACGGTCTGCTGCGTTTCGCCGGTGCCGAGGCCGATCCGGAGGATTATCCGGCGTTATTGGCCGACTTGGATGTGATCGTCAAGGAATTCGGCACAGTGGATTTGGCCGAGCTGGATATCGCCGCCATGCTCACCGCGTTGACGCAAATGGCGCAACGACACGGCATTGAAGTGCCGAGCACCGTCACCACGGTCGGGCGTGCGCTGGTCACTTTGGAGGGCCTGCTCGACGAGTTCATTCCAGACGTGAATATGATTCAGATCATCTCCGACCATATCGCCGCAAGCACGTCGAAGAAGGATTTCGCCAAGGATGAGGCGAAATCGCTGGTTATCGAAGGTCATCAGGCGCTGCACAGCCTGCTCGCTGCCGCCAATGAGCTGAAAGTGGCCTCCCGTATGCTTACGCGCGGCCAGTTGCGCGTGAATATGGAGATGGTCGGCTCGCAGGAACCGATCCATCTGCTTGCCAACATGGTGAACAGGCTTACGATGGCGCTGATCGTCGTCGGATTGTTCATCGGCTCGTCGATCGTGTACTATGCGGGCATCAAACCGGTGATTTTCGGTATTCCGATCGTTGGTTTCCTCGGCTATGTGATCGCGTTCGTTTTGTCCGTCTGGATCGTGTTCGACATTTACTTCAAGGGACGTTCCAACAAAAAGCGATGACGCTAGTCTAGGGGGAGAGTGGATTCGCGTTGGATGAGGCGGCAGGGAAGGTATTCCGTGCCGTGGTGGGGCTGGCCGTTGATGGCGTCCATCAGGTAGCGGGCGGCTTTGCGGCCGATGAGTTCCGTTTCATTGTCGATGCTGGTCAGCGGCGGGCGGGAGCTCTTGGTGAGCACGTCCCAATTATCGTGGCCGATCACCGCCACATCCTCAGGAATGCGTAGATGCTGCGACTTCAACGCGTCAATGCATCCTCGTGCCAGCTGATCGCTCTGGCATACCACGGCGTCGAACTTCACGCCTTGGTCGAGCAGCAGTCTGGTGGCGGCACGCCCCCAATTCTCGTCCCAACGGCCATAGCGAATCGGGCCAGCCGGTTCCAAACCAACCTCGGCCAACGCTTCCAACGCGCCCTTGGTGCGGTCGGTGGAGGCCGTATACGTTTCATCGCCGCCAATAATGGCGATACGGTTGCGTCCGCACGAAATCAAATGATTCACGGCCATGCGCCCGGCGTCCACATTGTCACACGTCACCGAACAATCGTTGGTGTCGGTGGAAGGACCATACACATACACCAGCGGCACGCCCCAATCACGCCCCAGCGACGGGCGCGGATTCGTCTCGCACTGCACAATCAGCAGGCCGTCCACTTTCAGCGACAGCAGTTTCTCTACATGGCTGCGTTCCAGCGCATCGTCACCGCGAGCATTGGCGAGTAGTACCGATGTCGATTGTGCGCGCAGCTCGTTTTCGGCGCCAATAAGAATAGGCGTGGAGAAACGGCCTTGCAGATCGGAAGTGACCAAACCGATGGTTCCGCTTCTGCCGCTTGCCAACGATTGCGCCAGCTTGTTCGGGGAATAGTTGAGTTGCCGCGCTGCCTCCATCACGCGCTCGCGGGTGTCTTCGCTGACGCGCGGTTTGCCATGCAGCGCCTTTGAAGCCGTTGCCAAAGACACGTTGGCCAGCGCTGCTACATCTTCAAGCCTTGCTGTTGAGTGAGTATCTGCAGTTGCCATGATGTTCCCCTTTTTTACGGTGTGACGAAAACGTTGGCTGCGCGTCGATGCGCTTCGCCGCCCTTGTATTGCGTAATATTATACGACAAAACTGCGAAAGTTTTCGCATTGTGTCAAAAAGTGGACAAAACGGCTTTATATAGCCGATTGCTGACATTTTCACTTGCAAATTGCGAAACTTTCGCATTTGCGAAAATGAACACATTTTTCTTTCGCATTTTCTGCATCTCACGTCATTTTTTGCTGTCATAAACGATTCTTAAAATGCTAAGAATCGTTTATTTATAACGGTTTTATCGATATGAATACCTTTGCATTCTGATGTGCGAAAGCGATTTTGCAAAATCTGGAGAAAACCATATACTGAGAAAAGGCTTTCGCACTACGGTTCAATCGAAGGAGAACAACCGGAAATCGTGAAGGCAGACGGCGGAAGGCCCGCCGGATGGCTCAAAGCTGAGCGATACATAGAGAAAGAAGTAGACATGGTGTCTTTCAACAAGGTCACTCGCGTTATTGCCGGCATCGCGGCAACCGCGTTGCTTATTCCGATGGCTGCATGCGGCGGTGGTTCCAGCAGTGGTGGATCCGCGGCTCCGGCCGATATTCCGGCAGCCGGCACTGATGACGGCACTGAGATCACTCTGTGGACCCGTTCTCCGCTGGAGCGTCAGGCCAAGAACGCGGTGAAGGCCTACAACGCCTCCCACAAGAACCAGGTCAAGCTGGAAATCATTCCGAACGACGATATGGAAGGCAAGGTTGGTGGTGCTTCCCAGACCGATTCCCTTCCGGACATTCTCGCCGGTGACGTGGTGCGTATTCCGTACTGGGCTTCTGAAGGCATCTTCACCGACATCACCAAGCAGATCGACGGACTCGACAACAAGTCCGACCTGCAGCAGGGCCACATTGAAGCCGGTACCGTGGATGGCAAGGAATACACGCTGCCGTTCATCACCGACGTTTCCGTGATGGTATGGAACAAGAATCTGTACAAGGAAGCAGGTCTTGACCCGGAGAAGGGTCCGAGCAGCATCGACGAGTTCGTTGAGCAGGCCAAGGCGGTCGCGGCCCTCAACAAGGACGGCGTGGCAGGCTCCTACTTGGCCGGCCAGTCCGGTGGCGCTCTCGTGTTCGACCTGTTCCCGTCCGTGTGGGCTGACGGCGAATCCGTGATGAACGCAGATGGCACCGAAGCCACCCTCGACAACGATTCCATGAAGGCCGTGCTCGACGCCTACAAGGAACTCGCCAACACCACCAACGGCTTGGGCGCAGGCTCCAAGGAAGAAACCGGTGCCACCTGGACCGCTCCGTTCGCCAACGGCAACATCGGTGTGATGCCGTATCCGAACACCTCTTCCACCGCACTGTTCGAAGCTGAGAAGGACGGCGGCTTCGAAGTGGGTGTCACCCCGATCCCGGGCACCAAGGAAGGCAAGACCTCCACGTTCCTCGGCGGCGATGCCATGGGCATCTCCAAGGACTGCAAGCACGTCGCTCAGGCTTGGAACTTCCTCGCATGGCTCATGAGCGATGACGCACAGAAGGAAGTCTTCGCAGCCAACGGCGACACCGCATCCAACATCCAGACCCTGAAGACCGCCTACGACGATGCCGATCCTCGCGTCCAGACCATCAACTCCGTAATCATCGACGGCAATGGCCAGACCCCGAAGTCCGCAGCTTTCAATGAGGCCTTCAACGCAGCCGGTTCCCCGTGGCAGCTGCTCATCCAGAACGCAGTCTGGGGCGATGGCGATCTCAAGGCCGACAACCAGGCCATCACCGACGTGCTGGGTCAGTGAGGTGAGCCACTGAAAACAAACTTCTCCTCCTTTTTCTCCTTTCCCCGATTTACATAACTTAAGAACAACTGAATATCGAATAACTGAATATCGAAAACAAAAATCGACAGACCACAGTTGTGGTCTGCCATGGAGATCGACAATACTTCAAAAACAATGTCGGTCTTCATGGCGGATTTCAACGGCCGCACGAGACGGAATCGCACTTCCAAACGCATATCCAATCGCTTGGCCATTTATGTCGAAAACCCCGAACGATTCAAGAGAGAGTCGCCAAAAGTGTTCCAAGGAGGGAATATGACTACTGTTTCCAAGAACGCTGCGCCAGTGAAGACGCATCGTTCCAAGGCCAAGGCGGAGGCAACCCGTCGTGGCCTGCTGTATGCGCTGCCTGATTGGCTGATGATCATCATGCTGTTCTTCGTGCCAATCGTGCTGCTCGTCATCATGGCCGGTTCCCGCTGGTCGTTGATGGGCGGTAACCGTGGTTGGAATTTCCCTGAGAATTTCGTCAAGGTTTTCGAAAATAAACTGCTCGGACAGTCGGTGTTGTTCACACTTGAATACACCGTGATCGTCACGATTTTCCTGCTGGTGCTCGGCCTTGGCCTGGCGCTGATCGTGCAGGAAAGCACCAAGTGGAACAATATGCTGCGCACGTGCTTCCTGCTGCCGTCCGCAACTGGTCTCGCCTCCGCTTCGCTGCTGTTCTACGCGCTGTACTCCCCGCAGGTGGGCCCCGTCACTAAGATCCTGAGCTTCTTCGGATTGATGGATGAGGGCGGTTCCGTGCTCGCCACCGGCCAGAGCGCGCTGTGGGCCACCATTATTGTGATCGTCTGGCGTTTCTCCGGCTACTACATGCTGCTCATGATGATCGGCCTGCAAGCCATTCCGGGCGACCTGTATGAGGCCGCGCGCATGGACGGTGCTGGCACGTGGCGCATTTTCCGTTCCATCACCCTGCCGCTGATGAAGCCGACCATCGTGATGTGCCTGATCTACTGCGTCACCGGTTCCATCCTCGCGTTCGACCAGTTCTTCATTCTGACCAAGGGAGGTCCGAACAATTCCACCATGACCGTAGTGCAGCTCATCTATAACTTCGCATTCGATTCCAAGAAGGATCTGGGCATGGCGGCCGCACTGTCGCTGATCGTGCTTGCGGCCCTCGTAGTGATCAATTCCATCCAGATGCGCGGTATGCGCGACAACACCAAGTGAGCAAGGGGAGGGAACTCACATGACTACTCCATTGTGGAAGCGCGTAATCGTCTATATTCTCGAAGGTCTGCTGGCTCTGGTCTTCATTTCGCCGCTGATCTGGGTGGTGGTCTGCTCGTTCAGTCCGCAGCCTGGTTCCGCACAATCCAAGGGCTGGGGTGTGAACAACTATCTGACGTTGTTCGGCTACCAGGAAGGCCTGCCGAAGTACCTGTTCAACTCGGTGGTGGTGACGTTGGTCGCCGTGGTGTTCTCCGTGGTGGTGTGCACGCTCGCAGGCTATTCGTTCTCCCGTTTCGACTATCCGGGCCGCAATCTCGGATTCATGGTGACGCTGTCCATTTTGATGGTACCGTATGCGTCTCTGCTGATTCCGCTGATGGTGTGGTACAAGGATATTGGTCTGAACGATTCCTTGCTGGGGGTCGGTTTGGTTATTACCTTGTTCCAGCTGCCGATGAGCACGTTCATCATGCGTAATGCTTTCGATGCGATTCCGAAGGATATGGAAGAGGCCGCCATGGTCGATGGCTGCAACTCCCTGCAGTCGCTGATTAAGATTCTGGTGCCGGTCGTCAAGCCGTCGATGGTCACTGTCGGTCTGCTTGCTTTCCTTGAGGCTTGGAACAATTTCATGATTCCGCTGTACCTGTCGAGTTCGTCGAACGCCACGCTGCCGCTCGCTTTGGTGAACATGCGTCAGCAGACTATGGGCGTCATTGATTACGGTGCCACCGAAGCTGGCGTCGTGATTCTGATGATCCCCGCAGCCATCCTCTTCCTAGCCCTCCAGAAGTACTACGTCAAAGGGTTTATGGCTGGAGCCGTCAAGGGCTGACACCTGGCGATGTCAGCCCTTGGGAGACGGCCCAGTGGGCTGTTTCCAGGCTCCGGCCTGAGCAGGGCCGAAGGCGGAGTAGCCAAGAGCCGTCAAGGGCTGGCGAAGTCCTTAATCTTAAGGAAATATCATGAATGTAACTATTACTTCTCCTTTCTGGAAGCAGCGTCGCGACCAGATCGTTGAATCCGTCATTCCCTATCAGTGGGGTGTGATGAATGATGAGATTGCCACTGAAGTTCCGGATGATCCGGCTGGCAATCAGCTTGCCGATAATAAAAGTCATGCCGTGGAGAATCTGCGTATCGCAGCCGGTGATGAGGCCGGTGAATTTCATGGCATGGTCTTCCAGGATTCCGACATATATAAGTGGTTGGAGGAAGCGGCTTACGCACTGTCGTATCATCCTGATCCGCAATTGCGGGAACTGTGCGATGAAACCGTCGACCTCATCGCACGTGCGCAACAATCGGACGGATATTTGGACACTCCGTACCAAATCAAAACCGGTGAATGGGCGCATCGTGAGCGTTTCACACTGATTCAGCAAAGCCATGAAATGTATGTCATGGGCCACTATATTGAGGCTGCTGTCGCCTATCATGAGGTGACCGGTAACCAGCAGGCGCTTGACGTGGCGTGCCGTATGGCGGATTGCATCGATGCCAATTTCGGCCCGGAGGACGGCAAGATCCACGGTGCTGATGGGCATCCGGAAATCGAATTGGCGTTGGCGAAGCTGTATGATGCGACCGGTGAGGAGCGCTATCTGAATCTGGCGCGGTATCTCATCGACGTGCGTGGTCAGGATCCGCAGTTCTACGCCAAGCAGATCGCCGCTGTCGACAACGACTACATTTTCCGGGATCTGGGATTCTACAAGCCCACGTACTTCCAAGCCGCGCAGCCGGTGCGCGAGCAGCAGACCGCTGACGGCCATGCTGTGCGCGTGGCCTATTTATGCACTGGAATCGCACATGTGGCGCGTATTACCGGCGATCAGGGCTTGCTGGATGCGGCGCATCGTTTTTGGAACAACATCGTGTCGAAACGCATGTATGTAACGGGTGCGATCGGTTCCACACATGTGGGGGAGTCGTTCACGTACGATTACGATCTGCCGAACGACACCATGTATGGCGAAACGTGCGCTTCTGTGGCGATGAGCATGTTTGCCCGCCAAATGCTTCTGTTGGAACCGAATGGTGAATATGCCGACGTGCTTGAGCGTGAGCTGTTCAATGGTGCCATCGCGGGCATCAGCCTTGATGGCAAGCAGTATTACTATGTGAATGCGTTGGAGACTTCGCCGGACGGTTTGGACAATCCGGATCGGCATCATGTGCTTTCGCATCGTGTCGATTGGTTTGGCTGCGCATGCTGCCCAGCTAATGTCGCGCGATTGATCGCGTCGGTGGACCGTTATGTGTATACCGAACGTGACGGCGGTCGCACGGTGCTCGCTCACCAGTTCATTGCGAATCAGGCAAGTTTTGATTCCGGGTTGCATGTGGAGCAGCGTTCCGATTTTCCGTGGAACGGTCATATTGAGTACATGGTGGAATTGCCCGCTGAGGCGGCTGATTCGGTACGTTTCGGCGTGCGTATTCCCACATGGTCGGCTGATTCCTATGCGCTGACATGCGATGGTGTTGCTGTGAAGACGGCTCCGGAAAACGGTTTCGTATATTTCGCAGTTGCTCCGGGAACTGCATTGCATGTGGTGCTGGATCTTGATATGGCAGTGCGATTGGTGCGTGCCAACTCTCATGTGCGTTGCGATGCAGGTCGTGTTGCGGTGATGCGCGGTCCGCTCGTCTATTGCGCGGAGCAAGCCGATAATGCCGGCGATCTGTGGACGTACCGTCTTGCTGATGGCGTGGATGCTGCGGATGCCACGGTTACTTTCGAGAGTGATTTGCTTGGAGGTGTTGACGCGGTGACGTTGCCTGCCGTTCGTGAGGCTGCGGATGCCGTGGACGCCCCGTTGTACATGTCCGCTCAGCGTGACGCCTCAGATGAGCGGACGTCGCTCAAGCTGGTGCCCTACTACGCATGGGCCAACCGCGAACTCGGCCAAATGAACGTGTGGTTGCGCAGCTAAACAAAAGAAAGACTTGCTACCCGGCGCTATGAGTGCCATGGTGCCGGGAAGCGGGTGAGCGCGGCGTGATCGATTGGAGCCGAATGTGCCGCGCTGACTGGAATGAGAGACCGGCTGCCCCTTATGGGGTGGCCGGTTTTGTCATAGCCCCTAGTATAAGACGGGAAAATGCGAAAACTTTCCTTTTCGCATAAAAGCCATCGTATGGCAGTTCACTTAGAAAAGCATTGGAGAAAACTGAAAGAAAATTTGCGAAACCGTATTCGCGTCATGTATTCTTGAAATGTCGGTGGACGCTCCAATCTCATGTCCATCGCACGACTCTCATTCCTACAGAAAGAAAGTTGGATGCCAGGGAACGAGCCTTGGCAACCAAGGGCCAACGATGGTCCATGTAGGAGGAATTGATGACACCATCAACAAGGAAGAAAGGGATTGTCACGTCATTGGGCGTGCTGACGGCAGTGGCCACACTGTTGTCTGGCGGTGTGACGACCGCATACGCCAATGACGCGCTGACCAATCCGAACTCTGCCATGGGGTATCCGAGTTTCAAGGGGGCCGCCGACCCGATTCCGGGCACCGGCGTCGCTTTCGATCCCTCGACAAGCTACCTCAAGCAGGTGTTCGATGCGGATGTTGCCAACGGTGCCGGAACCGACACCGCACACGACTTCTGGATCGACAAGATGCTGACGCGCACAGGCACCGCACCAAACGGTACCGGCACCAACGATGCTGGCGACTACAACTATGCGGGCGCAGACAAGAACGAATACCTGTTCTCACGTGGCCGTGCCGCATTCATGTACACGCATACGCCGGAAGCACTTGGTTTCGTAGGAGATGTCGCATACTGGGATCAGACCGGCAACGACGGCTTTACCGTTGAGGTAAGCATTGGCGGTTCCAAGCAGACCCTGCGCGAGAACACCGACAAGCGCAAGCAGACGCCAAGCTACTTCACCACGGAATTCACCAACGGCGACAAGACCATTACCGTCACCGAGGTCAAGTACATCACCTACACCAATGTGATGGTCGCGAATTTCACCATCACCAGCACCACCGGCGGTGACGTAACGCTGACAGCAGCCTCGCCATTCGCACAAGACGGCAATGACGGCGACACTGAACTGACCGGTCGCTTCAATGTGAAGAACGATCTGACCACCATCTATCCACGGTTCTCCGGCAACGGTTTCACCGTAAAGGACGGCAAACTCGCTTCCACCCTCACCTTGGAAGCGAACGTGCCACAAACCACCAAGCTGCAGCTTGGCCTGATCGCCAACGAGTTGCCGGACTCCACCGCGGAATACGAAGCCCGATTCAACGGCGATCTCACCGATCCGGCCGCTTCCTACAAGGATTCCGTGACCACCTACAACCAGTGGTGGGTCGATAACATTCCTTACGTGGAAACCCAGGAACACAATATCGACAAAACTGTGTTCTACCGCTGGTGGCTGAGCCGTTTCAACATGTTGGACGCCAATATGCCGGGCAATACGTTCCAGTATCCGACCTCCATCGAAGGCGTGCTCGGATACAACAACCAGATCGTGCTGACATCCGGCATGTTCATCAACGACACCAAGTGGTTCCGTAACGCCGAATACTCGTACGGCACTTGGGTGTCGGCCGGGCAGACAGCCAAGAAAGGCCAGTCCGGGTATTACTACTACCACGACAATCCGGGCGATCCAGCCAATTGGAACCACAGCTACACGCAGTACATCACCAAGGCCGGTTGGGACTCCTACAAGGTGCACGGCGGCCCGTCATCATTGGCTGAAGCGTTGGGTGATTACGGTTCCGAAGATGTCAAAGGTCTGCTCAATTCGCAAAGCGAGCCAGACAGCAACGACAACCAGAATAGCAACGGCAACAAGCTGATCGACTGGTCGTGGTGGTCCATGACCGGCAACGATGCCGACGCGGTGTCGTTCTCCGAACCCGGTCGTTCCGGCCAGCGTATGGACCGTGCCGACGGTTCCGCCAACATGTGGGCCAACGCCAATGCCGCCGCGCAAGCATACAAGGCTGCCGGAGACACCGAAAAAGCCGCTGAAATGCAGCAGATCGCCGACGCCATCAAGCAGGATGTGCTCGACAACCTGTGGGATTCCGACAGCAAACTGCTGCTGCACAAGTGGCTGAACGACGGTCAATTCGCGAAATACAAGGAACTCAACAACTACTATCCGTATTCCGAAGGTCTGATGCCGACCGGCAATGATGATTACGATAGTGCGTTGCGCTTGTTCGAAGATGCCGACGAATTCCCGATTTTCCCGTTCTTCACCGCGAATCAGGCAGACAAGAAGGCGCTGAATTTCCCAGGATCAAACAATTTCTCCATTATCAATGCAACTCCGCTGCTGCAAATCTATTCTGCGGGAATCCGTGATTATAATGCTGCAGACAACGGATATATCACGAACGAATCGTTCAAGAAACTGCTGTATTGGGTGGCGTTCTCGCATTATCAGGGAGGCGACAACCAGTATCCGGACCAGAACGAATTCTGGAATATGGATAATAATTCCGCAGGAAGCACGATTCCGGAGAAGAACGCCGACGCCAGCAAGAACGGTGGAAAGATCACCTACCGTTCCTGGATTCACCACACCCAGCTTGGCACCACCAACTGGACGATTGTGGAAGACGTGGCAGGTATGGTTCCGCGTGAAGACAACAAGATTGAACTCAATCCGATCGAGATTCCCGGTTGGAACCACTTCACCGTCAACAACCTGAGCTACCACGGGCAGGATCTGTCGATCGTATGGAACAACGACGGCACCTACAACGCTCCGAAGGGATACACCCTGTATGTGGACGGCAACGCCGTGTTCACCTCCGATAAGCTCGCCCACCTCATCTACGATCCGGCCAGTGGAACCGTTGAGGTTGCCGATGATTCCGGAGCGGTGATCACCGGCGCGACCACCGCCACCATGCCGAACGCCAACGAAGTGACCTACGCATCGAACAGCAGGGTTACGCAGATCTTCGCGCAGTCCGGACAGAACGTGGACGAAGCGTCCAAGAGCCAGACCAACGTGGCCAAGGACGCCGATGTGGAAGCCACTTACGAAACCAAGGGCTACCCGGCAACCAATGCAGTGGACGGCAAGAACGTGATGGAATCCTTCTGGGGCACCAAGGGATCCAAGAACGCCAAGGATTCGCTGACCGTAACGTTCAAGAACGGCGTGCAGAACATCGACGACGTGCGTTTGTACTTCTACCAGACCTCGTCCAGCCAGACGATTTCCGGCTACAGTGAGCCGTCGGTGTACACGCTTGAATATCAGGATGAGGCCGGCGCATGGCATGTCCTGCCGAACCAGGTGCGTACGCCTACTTACGCGGGAGCCAACTACAACCGCGTGCAGTTCTCCAAGGTCGTGGCCAAAGCCATTCGTGCTACCTTCACTCCGCAAGCAGGTCAGGCCATTGGCTTGAAGGAGATTCAGGCCTACGAAACCGACATTGTGCCGGAAGGCGAACCTACGAACCAGGCGCCAAGCGTTGACGCCTACATTGCCAGCAGCACCTCGTCCGGTGCGCAGCTGGTGGGCACGGTGAAGGACGACGGCCTGCCGTCTGACACGCTCACCACCACATGGGAGCAGGTGTCTGGCCCTGAAAACGGCGAAGCGAAGTTCGTCGACGCAACCGCTGCCAACACTACGGTCACGTTCAACCGTGAGGGTGACTATGTGCTCAAACTCACCGCATTCGACGGTGAGAAGACCGGTTTCAAGGAAGTCACCGTTCACGGCATTCCTTCCGACGGCACGGTGAATGTGGCTTCACAGTCCACTGCGAGCGCCAGCTTCACCAATCCATATCAGGCGAAGGACAATGCCAAGAAGGTTATCGACGGTCAGGTGTTGTATACCAATACTCCGAATGAGACCTGGAATAATTGGGGTGACAATACCGGTACCGAGCCGTGGCTGCAGCTTGCCTGGGATGGCACTGTTCCGTTGAAGAAGGCGAAGCTGTTCTTCTGGACTGACGGTGGCGGTGTGCCGATGGTCAAGTCGTGGAAGTTGCAGTATGCGGATGAGAATGGCGATTGGCAGGATGTGAAGCTTGCCGCCGGCCAGTCTTATACCACGATGCAGGGTGAAGGCAATGAGGTTCGTTTTGCCGAAACGGTGGAGACGAACAAGTTGCGTGTGCTGTTCCCGAAGGGTGCCATTGTTGGTGCTACCGAATTTGAGGCGTATGCGCTTGATCCGGTGAGCGTGGATGGCGTGAATCGTATGGTGCAGACTGGCAGCAAGGCTGCCGATGTGAATCTGCCGAAGACGGTGAGTGCCAGCTATACGGACGGTTCCCGTCGTGACTTGAGTGTTGCGTGGGATGCCATCACTGACGATCAGCTTGCTTCCGATAGCGAGTTTGCGGTTTCCGGAACGGTTATTGGCGCGCTCGCTGGAACCAAGGCCACTATTGGCGTGCGTTCCGACGCGCAGTCTCAGACTGCTGGTGCGGCTCAGCCGATCGAACAGACGGTGTACCAGAATTCCAAGTCGGTGGCTTTGCCGTCTGTGGTTCCGGTGCGATTCCCCAACGGCATGCTTGACGATCGCACGGTTATGTGGGATGAGGCAAGTGTTGCCGGCGTCAAGTTGGACACCATCGGCGATTATGAGGTGTCCGGCACGGCTGAGGGTTCAAGCTCGCAGGCCAAGATTACAGTGCATGTGGTCGCCGATCCGAATGGTGGTGCCGATCCTGATCCTGAGCCGACGCCGGATCCCAAGCCGGAGCCCGATACTCCGTTGACTGGTTGGATTGAAGGCAGGGCCATTGACACCACGGTGAGTGCCGAGGCGAGCTGGTCTCCGGCTTCCGGCAAGCTCAACGATGGTGTGCTGGTTGACGATACGTGGCCGTCTGATGATGACGCCGATGTGAATGGCCGCGTGTGGGGCAGCTGGGGCCAAGCTTCCGCTGGCATGTACGCGCAGTACACCTGGAGCAAGGAAGCCACCGTCGATTCCAGCCGTGTGCAGTTCTGGGCCAACTTCGCGGAGCGTAATGATGCCAAGGGCGGTTTGGATGTTCCGGACAGCTGGAAGATTCAGTACTTGGCTTCTGATGGTATATGGAAGGATGTGGAGAATGCGCAATACTCCACCGTGCGTAATTCCCCGGCCTCACGTGCCTCTGACGATGCTCAAGGCTGGAGCGTGGCCACGTTCACTCCGGTGAAGACCACGTCGTTGCGCTTGGTGCTTGATCCGCCGACCGCCGAGGGCGTCACCTTCGGTCTGGCGGTTGCCGAGTGGGGCGTGCATGCTGCGGAAAGCACTCCTGATCCAGAACCGACTCCTGACCCGGATCCAACCCCTGATCCGGAACCAAGCGTGGACAAGAGCAGGCTCGAATCCGCCATCAACGCAGCCGGTTCCGTGCAACAAGCTAATTTCACACCGAACAGCTGGAAGGCATTCTCCGAAGCCATGGGTAACGCTCAAAAGGTGTATGCGGACGAGAGCGCCACCCAGGATCAGGTGGATGCGGCCATCAAGCAGCTTGAAGAAGCCCAGCAGACACTGGTGAAGAAAGCCGACACCACTGAGTTGAAGACGGTTCTTGACCAGGCACAGGGCGTCAGCGGTGACCTCTACACCGAAGCCAGCGCCAAGAAGTTGGCTGAAGCAGTGGATGCCGCCTCCAAGGTGCTGAACGATGAGAACGCCACCCAAGCTGATGCGGATGCCGCAGTCAAGCAGCTGACCGAGGCCATCGCCGGACTTGAACTCAAGCCAGCACCGAAGCCGGACGACGACAAGACCGACCCCAAGCCGAATGCCAAGCCTGGAAACAAGCCGGTTTCCAAGTCTGAAGTCAGTGCCGCAATCAGCAGCACCGGCAGCAATGTCATCGGCATCGCCGTCGTAGGAATGATCGTCCTGCTGACGGGAGCCGCCATCATGCTGACGCGCCGCAACCGCGACTAGCGCTAGCAATTGCTCAAGTCCTCTTACGGATCGCACGAGGAATACCAACGTAACCTAAGCAATCCGTAAGAGGACTTTTCAATATCCAATCGTGAAAACAGGAATATTCATGAGCTTTTCGCACATCTCACATGCGTCGATGAAGACGCTGGCGGCAGGCATCGCAGCCGCAGCCACCTTATGCACGGGAGCAATCGCAACCATGCAGACAGCCAACGCGGCCGACGCAAGTACCGCGCCCAGCGTCGCCGGACACGCCTACAACGATCTGCCGGTCGGCAATCCCGACGTCACCGTCACACAAATCGACAACAGTGCGTTGCCGGCAACCCTTCGCAACCCCATCGGGCAGAACGAAGGAACCAATACCCCCAACGACCTGTCGCAAAACTACTATTCCGCAGACGCATCCACCCTTGAATACGATGGCAAACTCTTCGTATTCACAGGACACGACGAGGCCGAACCAACCTACGGGTCCTTCAATATGAAAGACTGGGGCGTCTACGTAACCGACAATCCGGAATCCGGCAAATGGACGCACTACAAGACCATCGCCAAAGCCGACCTGTTCGACTGGGCAACCGGCGACGGAGCCTACGCAGGACAAGTAGTAGTCGACGATGCTGGCACCGCAGACACGGCCGACGACTGGTTTTACTACTACGTTCCAGTCAAAGACAAGAACGCAGCCGCGGGAGCCGACCCGTTCTCCATCGGCGTGGCCAAATCAAAAAGCCCCCTCGGACCATGGGTCGACGCCATCGGAGCGCCGTTGCTGACTACCACGCAGACGCAAATCGAAACCATCGATCCCGCATTCTTCGTGGACAATGACGGTACCGGATATCTGCACTTCGGCACCTTCAACAGCGAACTCGCCGTAAAAATGCAGCGGGACGCCAACACTGGCCGCACCTCATATGTTGCCGTGGAAACCATGGACGGAACGGCGGACGGAGCGCCGAAAATCTACAATATGCGTGACGCCGACGCGCTCGCCAACATACCCGACTACGATGCCAGCAAAGACGTGCTTGGCAGCGACTATGCGAACCAAGTGAACGCGTCGCTGACCTTGGGCAACAACGGCGGCGCTTATGCCAACGGGGCCAAAGGCTTCTTTGAGGCGGCATGGGTGTTCCGTGAAGGAGACACCTACTACAACGTGTACGACGGTGGCAAACCCGGGTCGGGAGTGGCGACCTGCGTGGAATCCAACTATCAGGCGTGCGTGCAATACTCCACGTCGGCAAGCCCTCTTGGGCCGTGGACGTACCAAGGCGTAATCGTCGAATCGGGATCGTCCACCACCATGCATCCGTCGATTCAACGATTCGGCGGCAAATGGTGGGTCACCTACCACACTGGAGACAAGACTGGTGGTACTGACTTCCGCCGTGCAGTCTGCATCGATGAAGTGACGTGGAATGGCGGGCGCATGAACGCCGTTTCACATCCGACCAAAGCCGAACGGTTGCAACCCTCACGCAACGTGGCCCCCTATGCGTCAGTGGACGCGACCTACACCGAAACACCCGCCTACAAGGGTTCCGTGAACGACGGGCGAGTGCTGGAAACTGCTGTAGTACCGCCGAACCATTGGACGAACTATCGAAAGATGCCACAAACACAATCCTCCGATTCACTGATCTACCAGTGGAATGGCGCTGTACGTGTGAATGGATCGAAAGTCTGGTTCGATACCGATGCGAACGCATTGCGTGCCCCTGCCTCATGGAAACTGCAATATCTTGACGCAGACGGTTCCTGGAAAGACGTGCCCAATTCCAGCGAATACGGCGTGGATACAGGCAAGAACGCGCCTAATGAAGTGACATTCGACGCAGTGACCACCACTGCGCTCAAACTTGACATGACCGCGCAAGCCGTTGACGGGGGCTATGCTTCCGTTGGCGTTCCTGAATGGGAAGTATACGCGCAACAGGGAGCAGTTGTGGCTGAACGGCCAGCCGACGTCTACGCCAAGACCGGAGACGCGCCGGAATTGTCGAACACGGTGAAAGTCGCGTACGGCTCGGAAACAGTGGAAACTCCGGTTTTGTGGCGCACGGTGTCTGCTTCTTCGTATGCGCAGGCGGGTGAGTTCACCGTGCAAGGTGTGGTTGCTGGCATTGAAACCAAGCAGCAGGCTGATGATCTGACAGCCGGCAACGTAGCCGTGACCGTACATGTTTCCGACGATTACGTAAAACCGGCTGATACCATTGCTCCTGCCGTGCGTGTGGCATTGGCTGGCACGGCTGGCAATGATGGTTGGCTGGTCACTTCACCGATCGCTCTTATTACGGCTTCCGACAATGCGGCTGCGCCGATCGCAGAACTCGAACTTGCGGTCGGGGATGGCGCATGGGTGACCGTCGGAACGAATGTGAACACTGCGGTACAGGCTGTGACTGGCGAGGGGATAGTGAGTGTGCGTGCGCGTGCCACTGATGCGGCCGGCAATGTGAGCGAAATCGCTGCTGCGGAAGCGCGTGTGGATGCTACGGCTCCTACGGTAACCGCCTCGGTAGATACGGCTTCCCGCACTATGACATTGACCGCCTCAGATGGTGCTGGATCCGGTGTGAAAACGGTGGAATACCGGGTTGGAAACGGCGAATGGCAGCAATATGAAGCAGGCGCGGCGATTACTGCTTCTTCGTCGAAGCGCGAAACGGTGAGCTATCGGGCTTCGGACATTGCTGGCAATATGTCGGCTGCGGGCGTCAAAGATATTCCATCCGATACGTCGGTGCCGTTGGCCGGCTATATCGAGCAAGATGCCGTTGCTACTGACGTGGACAAAAAAGCGTCTTCTTGGACAGCTGGTGTTGCCGCGCTTAACGACGGCAAAACCATTCCGGGCGATTGCACGGTTGATAACGCCTGCATTTGGGGTACGTGGCCGAATACCGGTGAAATGAAGCTCGACTACGAATGGGATCGCGAAGTCACCATCGATTCCAGCCGTGTGCAATTCACCTCCGATGGAGGGGGCTTGGGAATGCCGGCGTCGTGGAAACTGCAGTATTGGGATGCTGGAACGAATGCGTTTGTGGATATTCCCGATGCCACATATACATTGGTCACCAATGCTCCCGGCGCTTACGGTACCGATAACGGCGGATGGAGCGAGGCAACCTGGACTGACGCGGTGAAGACCACTAAGCTGCGCATGGTGATTCAATCCGGCAGTGCATCGCCGGCTGCCGCCGAATGGCAGGTTCATGCACCTGAACCGACTCCGGACCCGACCCCCGATCCGACGCCTGAGCCCGAGCTGGAACCAACGCCAACTCCAAAGCCGACTCCGGATATCGATAACAACGGCAAGCAGGACGGTAATAATGCCGAGCCTTCTGCGAAACCGCAATCATCGCAGCAATCTCAGTCTCAACGTAAGAAGAAGCTAAGCTCTACAGGCGTCGCTACTACGGCAATCGTCATTGCCATGACGGTGCTGGCCACGGCGGGGTGCTGCATCTTCGTAGCCAAGCGGGGCAAGCTGCGTAACTGAATCCAATATAAAAGTGGTAAGTTCTCAGCCTCGGCCTCTGGACTGAATATGTGTGCTCGACGCACTCAAGGTACCGCTACGCGGTCTTCGCGGCAAGCCGCTCACTTCGCCTGAGGAAAGCCCATTGGGCTTTCCTCTTCACGGCTCAGTGGCCAAGCCTACGATCAAGCACACGTATTCAGCCGCCGACCTTTGGGGTCCGACCCCTACGTTTGTGTGAACTCGGACGTCATCGGACCCCATTTTGCTCATAACTCGCCTATGTATGGCAGATTTGCGGGTCTGTCAGGAAGCATCTCGCCTATATATGGCAGAAGACTTCGCTAAAAAGCCATATAGGGGGGGTGAAAACGCATGTTTTCTGACTCCAGTCTGCCATATATAAGCGAGATGCCTCGTGACGAGACTCAAAATCTGCCATATGTAGTCGAGATATGGCTTGGCTGTTGGTGGCTTGAGACGGCGACATACGATCGCGGATCGCGTAGGTGGTCGCCGTTTTTGTGATTTATGGGCTAATCTCAGAAGAGACAGATTCGATGGCCGCGAACGGTGAGAACCAACGCGAGAGAATGCGCGAGCGGCCGCGTAAGGGAGGATGCCCATGTCCAAATCATTCGTCAACAAGGCGCTGCTCGGCGGCGCAGTCGCTGCGGGCGCCGCAGTGTGGGCGATCGCGCCGCGTACCTTCTCCGATAAGCGCCGCAATTATGTGCCGTCCATTCCCGACGTGTGGTACGCGCATCGTGGCCTGCATGACGCGGGTTCCGGTCTGACCGCGCAGTATGCCAACGAGAGCGGCGAGTATGTGGCGCTGGCACGTCGCATGGCCATGAAGGCCGGCTATGGCAGCCCCAGCGTGACTGGTGCGATCGCTCCGGAGAACTCGCTTGCGGCATTCGCAGCGGCTTGCGAAGCCGGCTATGGCATTGAGCTTGACCTGCAGATGACCGCCGACGGCGAAATCGTGGTGGTGCATGACGGCGATCTGATGCGCGTCGCCGGAGATCCACGCCGTATCGCCGATCTCACGTACGATGAGCTGACCCGCATCCCGCTGTTCCCGACCGACGCCCCCGGTGCCGCTGTGGCAGCGCCGTTGCCGGGTTCGCTTGAAAATCCGCCGCTGGTCACCACACCTGACAGCGCTCCGGAAGGGTATTTCCAGCATGTGCCACTGTTCGCCGACGTGCTCAAGGTAGTGGCGGGTCGTGTGCCGCTGATCGTTGAATACAAGTTCGACGACAATTCCAAGTGGGGTTCGCGCGATGTCGAGCTCATGGAAAAGGGCGACGCGCTGCTGCAGGCCTATTCCGGCGCGTATGTGATCGAATCGTTCAATCCGGCTGCCGTCAACTGGTATAAGGAGAACCGTCCGGAAGTGTGCCGTGGCCAGCTTTCCTGGTGGCCGCAGGGGGAGGAGAAGCCGTCTGATCCGGCCTCGCTCGCCAAGGAATATGCGGCCGGTGCGCTGATTTTCGACTGGATTTCCCGCCCTGATTTCGTCGCCTACGATTGGCATGGCGGCAACAGTCCGCAGGTACGGTTGGCTCGTTTCATGGGTGCCGTTCCCGTGTCGTGGACGGTGCGCAGCCGCGACGAGCTCGCCCAGTGCGATGACTGGTTCGACCATCATATTTTCGAGGCGTTCGTCCCCGACGAGCAGTAGAGGTTTTACATATGATTTCGGCCTGCCGCCGCATGATTTGCGTTGTGGCAGGCCGTTTTTATTCGATTTACTTGATTGACTGATTGGGTTGATTCGGTTGAGCTCTGATGCGGTCAGTCGATCACGCCATATAGACGGTCGCCGGCATCGCCCAAGCCTGGCACGATGTAGCACTTGTCGTTGAGCTTCTCGTCGACGGCGCACAGCACCAGCTTGAACTTAATGGATGGGTCGAGGTTCTCCTCAACGAACTTCAGGCCTTCCGGAGCGCCCAGAATGCACACGGCGGTAACATCCTTTGCGCCGCGCTCGGCCAGGTAATGTGTTGCTGCGACCAGCGTGCCGCCAGTGGCGAGCATCGGGTCGATCAGGAAGCACTGACGGCCGCTCAGATCGTCGGGCAGACGGTTCGCGTACGTGATCTGCTGGGTTGGGTTCTCCTCGTCGCGCTTCATGCCAAGGAAGCCGACCTCAGCGGACGGGATCATCTTGGTCATGCCGTCAAGCATGCCCAGGCCAGCGCGCAGCACAGGCACAATGATCGGCGCCGGGGAAGCGATGTGCTTGCCTACCATCGGAGCGACGGGGGTCTCGATCGGCTTGTCCACGACTTCGACGTCGCGGGTGGCCTCGTAGGCCTCAAGCATCACGAGTTCGGAAACGAGCTCGCGGAACGTGGAGGACGGGGTGTTCTTGTCGCGAAGAACGGTGAGCTTGTGGTCCACCAGCGGGTGGTTCAAAACATGAATATCCATGTCTTCTAAGCGTAGTCCATAATCGCGAGGAAAAGCGCGGGAACTGGGAAAGGAGCCAAGAAAGAAACTGAAAATCGTATGAAAAAAGCAACGAAACTTAAGAAGAGGGAAAGCGCCGAACCACGAAAGCGCCTGTCGGCGCAAAGGCCGCTCGCAGCGGCAAAAAATGGAGCCCGGGG
>OBLF01001272.1_pt1 | contig 21350 bp, 24 predicted proteins | sample 1519231 | NCBI WGS metagenome assembly OBLF01 (sample SAMEA2602895, study PRJEB22501) | metagenome | reverse complement strand
CGCCGGAGAGCAGGCTCACCGCCCGGCCGCCCATGCCGATGGGCAGGCCGCCGGCGCCGGGCACGGAGGGGGCGTGGACATAGGCGTGCTTTTCCCGGATCTCCACGTAGACCGTCAGGTCCGGATGATGCATGTCCGCCTTGATGTTGAAGAACTCGCCCAGCTCGCCGCCCACATACTGGGAGATCTGGATGGAGTTCATGGGGAACTGCTTGTCCGCCCGGCGGCTCTCCACCTTGAAGGTCTTGGCTTTGGCGAATTCGTCCGCCAGGTAGGTCTTGGCGGTCTCCACAATGGCGTCCATGGTCTTGTCGCAGGGGACGGCCCGGGCCACCGTCACCACGCCGAAGATCTGCCGGGCGGCCTTGTAGGCCCCTTCCATGTCGCAGGTGTCCGTCTGGGGCTCCACATAGATGGTGCTCTGGCGGATATAGACCTGGAAGCTGCCGCAGGGCTTCATCCGGCGGCGGACATTGTTGACCAGCTTATCCTCAAAGCTGCGGCGGTTCAGGCCCTTCAGCACCACCTCGCCCAGCTTCAGAAGCAGCATTTCGTTCTGATTCATAAATTTTCCTCCATGAGAGATAATAAATCCAATTCAGCATAGCACATTTTCCCTTTCAGGAAAAGGGGCCTTTGCTGATTTTCTCCGGATCAGGGGCGGAAAAACGGCACCTTTTTCCGCCGGATTTGACGAATGGCCCCCAATCTGGTACAATCAACGGTGAATTTCCCTAAGGAGGAATCCAGATGAAACGGAATATTCTGCGCCGCGCTGCGGCCTGCCTGTGCCTGTGCGCCCTGCTGTGCGGCGGACTGACGGTGCCTGCCAAGGCCGTCGGATTTACAGACGTGACCTCCGGCCACTGGGCCGCGGAGGCCATCAGTCAGTGCGTGACCCAGGGCTGGTTCCAGGGCAAGAGCGCCAATACTTTCGGCGTGGGCCAGCCCATGACCCGGGCGGCCTTTGCCGTGGTGCTGAGCCGGTTTTTCGGCTGGCAGGACCAGGGAGCCTATTATCAGGTGTTTTCCGACGTGCCCCAGGGGGCGTGGTACGAACCGGCCCTCCTGGCCTGCTATGAGCACGGGGCCGTCACCCGGCAGACGGATACCTTCCGCCCTGCCGATGCCATCACCCGGGAGGAACTGGCGGTGATGCTGCTCCGGGCCATGGGATACGGCTCCATGACGGGGCTTTTCAGCGACGCGGCCCTTCCCTTCCGGGATGTGACCACCAACCGGGGCTACATTGCCATGGCCTATGAAATGGGCCTGGTGAACGGCATGAGCAAAACCCTGTTCGTCCCGGGCCGGGCCGCCACCCGGGAGCAGGCCGCCGTGGTGCTCAGCCGCCTGTACGGCAGACTGCACCCCGCCAGTGAGGAGACCATGGCGATCCTCCGGACCGACGAAGCGATGCCGGATCTCTCCGGCTGCCAGACGGTGATCCTGATGGCAGGCAGTCTGACCGGCGGCCAGAAGCCCCAGGTCAGCGTGAACCCCGGAAAGACCCAGGACCAGGCCCGGACGGAGGCCCAGGCATCCGGCAAAACCGTGCTGCTGGGGATCTCCGGCCAGGCATCCGTTCTGAAAAACGGCACCGCGGCGGTCCAGGACCTGGCCCAGGCGGTGGCCGACGGCGGCTACGACGGCCTGTATCTGAACATCTCCCAGCAGGCGTGGACGGACGGCCCCCTGCTGACCCAGCTGGCCCAGGCCCTCCGGGCCGCCATGCCGGAGAAAAAGCTGTACGTGGCGGCGGACGCTCCGGTCAGCGGCCAGACTGCGCCGGACTACACGGCCCTGGGCCAGGCGGCGGATAAATTGGTGCTGCGGGTGGCCGCCTATACGGACACCGCGGCGGAGGTGCCGGTATACGCTATGGAACCCCTGGAGCATATCTGTTATGCGCTGGGCGTTCTGACCGACCAGGTCCCCGCCAGGAAGCTGTCCCTGCTGCTGACCGCCGCGGGACAGGCCAAAAAATCCGGCGGAAAATTCACGGCGGCAGACGCCAAGATATTGGAGACCCTGACCGGACAAGGCACGGCCTACTATTCCGACCGCTACGCCTGCGCCTACGTGGAGACCAAGGACACCGTGGCCTGGTATCTGGACGGCCGGGCCCTGACTGCCCGCCGCCAGCTGCTGAACTGCTTCGGCGTCAGCTCCCTGTGCGTGAGCACGCTGAACGGGACCCTCTCTGTAAGCTGATCCGACAGCAAAAACCGAGGGAGCCCCTTGGCGGTTCAAACCCTATATAAAACAGCCCCTCATTTGCGGAGTGTGTAATCACGCTCCGCAAATGAGGGGCTTTCCTGTGCGGGTTATTCGCCGAACTGCCGCAGTCCCGCCAGGTCCGTGACCGGCAGGGAGAAGGCCAGGGCCTGGGCATCGGTCTGCATGCCTGCCTTTTCCATGATGGCTTTCATAATGGGCTTTCGAGTCTCTGCGGCGGAGAGAATGAAGATCAGTTCCTTTTCCGCCGCCAGGGAAACGCCGAAAAACTTTTTCGCCAGCTCCGTGCCGGTGCCCTTGGCGTGAACCGCCGTGCCGCCGGTGGCCCCGGCTGCCCGGGCCGCGTCCATGACCCGGTCCGTGGCGCCCTGATTGGCGATGACAACGATGAGTTCGTGGGTCAATTCCTTTTCCATGCGGTCTTCCGCCTCCCCCTGCAGTAAATAGTCCTTAGCGGCTGCGCCGCCGATGCTGGATACCGGTACCGCCATCATAATGCCCCGGCCGGGCACATCCAGCCAAAGCTCCTTGGCCGCCTTCCGCAGAAGACCGCCCCGGCTGGGCAGCATGCACAGCAGCACCGCCTTTTCTGAGGCCTCCAGCCCCAGGCAGTCCAGAATTTCCGTTGTGGCGGTGCCCCGGCCCAGGGCCGTCAGCACCAGCGTGGCTCCCTGGTCCTGGAACCAGGCCGCGAATTCTCCGCCGCGGCTGCGGTCTGTGATGGTGATGATAAAGTCCGCCGCCATGGGTATTCCCCCTTTACAGGTCGATGATCTCGTCGTCCGCCGCCGGGATTTCCGGTGCGGCCGCGTCGGGCATTTCGGTTTTGCGCAGCTTCCACTTGTAGGCAAGGCCCAGCAGCTGAATGGTGATGAGGGGCGTCATGGCCACCATGGCCACCACGCCGAAGGCATCCGTCACCACATTGCCGCCCAGGGTCTCGCAGGCGCCCATGGCAAAGGGCAGCAGGAAGGTGGCCGTCATGGGGCCGGAGGCCACGCCGCCGGAGTCGAAGGCGATGGCCGTGAAGATCTTGGGCACCACGAAGGAAAGGCCGATGGCGCAGAGATACCCCGGCACCAGCAGCACGAAAATGGACACCCCCGTCAGCACCCGTAGCATGGCAAGGCCGATGGAGACTGCCACGCCGATGGAGAGACTGGTGCTCATGGCTTTTCCGGGGATGGCCCCGGAGGTCAGCTCCTCCACCTGCCGGTTCAGCACGTGGACGGCGGGCTCCGCCTGGACGATGAACCAGCCCATCAGCATGCCGATGGGTATCAGGACCCAGTTCTGGTCCAGGGCCGCAATCTGGCGGCCCAGATAGGTGCCGGCGGGCAGAAAGCCCACATTGACGCCGGTCATGAACAAAACCAGTCCAACATAAGTATACAGGAGGCCTACCACAATTTTCAACACATTTTTCCGGGGCATCCGCAGGGAGACCACCTGGAAAACGGCGAAGAAGGCTGCGATGGGGGCCAGGGCCGCTCCCATTTCCCGGGCGTATACCGGGAAGCCCTGGGCAAACAGGCGGCACAGCTCCCGGCTGTCACCGGCCTCCGGCACCAGGTTGGGCACATAGGCCCCCGCCGCCTGATACACCAGCGCCAGCACCAGCACCGCCAGAATGGGGCCCACGGAGCACAGGGCCACCAGGCCGAAGCTGTCCTCCCCCGCTTTGCCGTCGCTACGGGTGGAGGATACGCCCAGGCCCAGGGCCATGATGAAGGGCACCGTCATGGGGCCGGTGGTGACGCCGCCGGAATCGAAGGCCACCGCCAGAAAATCCTTGGGGGCAAAGGCCGCCAGGGCAAAAATCACAATATAGGAGGCGATCAGCAGTCCGTTGAGGGGGATCTGGAACAGGATGCGCAGCAGGGCCACCACCAGAAAGATGCCAACGCCCACGGCCACAGCGCCGATGAGGACCGCGTTGGGGATGCCGGGCACCTGCCCTGCCAGCACCTGGAGGTCCGGCTCGGAGATGGTGACGATGATGCCGATGAGCAGGCTGACGGACACCACTACCCACAGCTTTCGGGACTTGGTCATCTGGGCACCCACCCGCTCGCCGATGGGCAGCATGGCGGTGTCCGCGCCCAGGGTGAACAGCCCCATGCCCAGGATCAGCAGCACGGCCCCCATCAGAAATGCCAGCATCACGTCTGTGGGCACCGGCGCAGCGGTGAAGCACAGAAACAGCACGATCAGGGTGATGGGCAGCACGGAGGCCAGGGCCTCCCGCACCTTTTCTCCCAGCACCGTTTTTGTCTGACCGATCCGGCTCTGCCAATGGCTCCGCAGTTTCCCCAGCAATCGCACCGCCTCCTCGCGAGATAAGTTTCTGCCATCAGTTGATAAGGGCAGATGCTGCTTTCACCTAGAAAAACCGTATTTGCCCTTGTCAACTAATAATATCATCATACCATGAAAGGGCTGATCTACCCAGAGTTTTCCAGGATTATTTTCAACTTCTTAACATCTTCTGACGGGAAAACCCAGGCCCCCCATTTCCAATGGGCGGGCCTGGGGTGCGATAGAGTGCGGAAGGGTTGCATGAGTCTGGCTATTTGCTCCGTTCATTTAAAACCGTGACCATCTCCCCGGCGAACAGCCGGGCCGCCAGTTCCGCCTCCTCCGGGGCGTTGCCGGCGGTGCCCACCTCCACCAGCAGGGAGCCGGTGGTGGCGTGCTGGTTGTACCGGGAGTTTCGCAGCAGCAGGGGCCGCATCAGTGTGGGGTAGTCCGTCAGGGCCTGCTCCTGAATGGCCACCGCCAGCCGGAGATTTTCCATCCAGTCCGGGTGGCTGAGTCCGCCGCCGTCACTGCCCACCACCAGGGTCAGCTGGGAGGCGGTGCCCTGGCCGTCGATCTCGGAGATGACCTTCACCTGGCTGCCGCTGCTGGTCTCAATGGCGTCCCGGTGGACGTCCAGCACGAAGCGGATAGAGGGATATTCCTTGAGATACCGGTCAATGGCGGCCAGGGACCGGTCATAGGACCCGGCGTATTCCGGGTAGTCGTACAGCGTCCGGTCGTGAAGCACGGAGATGCCAGCCTGGCCGAACACTTCCGCCATGGCGTCCCCCATGCGGACCACGTTGTATCGGGTGTCCGTGGTGCGGCATTCCCCGGACCAGACGATGCCGTCGTCCGCGGCGGGGGTGTAGGCCTCGCTGCCGTGACTGTGGAGGATCAGGATCTGAGGGGCCTCCCCGGTGAGCTCTGCCCCGAAGGGCTTCAGGAGCTCCTCATTGGAGAGGGTATACTTGGTGGAATTGCTGATGTAGACCTTGCCGCAGACGGTGTAGCCGCTGGGATCCGTGGGCACCAGGGTCTTGGCGGGCACGCCGTTGTCCGTTCCGGCGGGGGCGGGAGTCTCCTGGGGCTCCTCCTGCACCGGCTCCGTCACCGGGGCGGGGGCCGGGGTTTCCGGCTCCTCCTCCGCCTGCTGCCGGAGATCGCTGATCTCCTGCCGGGCGGAAAGCAGCAGGGGCGCCTGGCTCAGGGTCAGCACCGCGGCGGCGGACAGGCCGTCCGGCTGGCCGGGGTCCCCCAGCTGCCAGCGCAGCAGGGCCAGGGGCACCTCCCGCTTCAGGGACTGCCAGGCCCCGGCGGCGTCCGTACTGCCGGCGGTCACGCTGACGGTCCACAGTGTGGCAGCCGCCAGCAGCGCCGCCCCCAGCCGCCGGGAGATCCGGGCGGAGGGCTTCCTTTGTTTCATACGCGTCACCTCTTGGGACAACCTATGCAGCCAGGAGGGGAAAAATGCCCCGGAGCTGTGAAAGCTCCGGGGGATTGGCGATGCTTTTATTTTGCCTGACTCCGCATGAGGGCAATCTCCCGGGCGTAGCCCGCCAGGTCGTTGGGGGTCTCCAGGCAGAAAGGCAGGTGCTTCAGGGCCGGGTGGTTCACGATCCGGGCCAGGGCCTCCAGGCCGATGCAGCCTTCACCGATGCGGGCGTGGCGGTCCTTCCGGGCGCCGCAGGGGTTCAGGCTGTCGTTGAGGTGGATGGCCTTCAGCCGGTCCAGGCCGATGACGCGGTCAAACTCCGTCAGTACGCCGTCCAGGTCGTTTACCAGGTCGTACCCGGCATCGGAGGCGTGGCAGGTGTCCAGGCAGACCCCCATTTTCGCCCCCAGGTCCACCTGGTCCAGGATCTCCCGCAGCTCTTCAAACCGGCTGCCCACCTCGCTGCCCTTGCCGGACATGGTTTCCAGCAGCACGGTGGTGGTCTGCTCTGCCGTCAGGACGGCGTTGAGCCCGTCGGCTATGTAGGCGATGCCCGCTTTGATCCCCTGGCCCACGTGGCTGCCGGGGTGGAAGTTATAAAGCTGGCCGGGGAGATGTTCCATACGGCGGAGGTCGTCCGCCAAAAGTTCCTGGGAAAAGAGCCGGTTTTCCTCCTCCCCGCCGCAGAGGTTTAAAATGTAGGGGGCGTGGGCGATGATGGGGGCAAACCGGTTTTCCGCCAGCAGTGCCATGAGGGCCGCCGCGTCGGCGGGGTCCAGGGCCTTGGCCCTGCTTCCCCGGGGATTCCGGGTGAAAAACTGAAAGGTATCCGCGTCCAGCGCCAATGCCTGGCGGCCCATGGCCAGAAAGCCCTTGGCGGAGGAGAGATGACAGCCGATATGCAGCATAAGCGCCTCCAAAGAAGTGGTTTTCCTCAGGATACCACATTTTTCAGCGGTTGTCATGGGTGGGACGGCGTTTCCGGCGGCGTCAGGAGGGCTTTATCATGGAGGGGACGGTTTCAACAGGTTCTTCCAGAAACAGCTCCTCCGCCTGCTGCTGAACGGCTATCAGGTCCCGGCGCAGCTGCTGCAGGGCCTCCTCCGTATCCGTCAGCGCGTTGAATAAAAACAGGTATTCCTTTTTCAGAGAGTTCATTGCATACAGTCCTTTCTTCATTCTGTGCAACTTAACAAATTCTTAACACCCCTTGTGTTAACATCCCCCCAACGAACAGGATGGCTGCGCACGGTGGTCAGGCTTCCTGGCGCTTGTGTCCCTGCCGGTGGAGGGGGTATCTGTATCATACACGCAGGCAGGGGGATTTCCTGTCAGGTTCTGTCGAGAGGAATGGAAAATTTTAAAAACTTCTCAAAACGGGACGCGTAAACGAATTTTTCTTCATTTGTTATAACTACTTGCGCGAAAGCCGCAAAAACGATATAATAAATCGGATTTTCAATAAGCAAGGAGGGATTCTGTATGTCTGCAAGAGAATTTTTGCTGGACCAGTGGGCCCGGCATCCGGCCTCCCGGCTTCAGGACCTGCGGAAGGCCCTCTATCAGAGCACTTTCGGCTGCGGACACCTGGTGGATGATCCTTCTGCGGCGGCGGATTGGATCCGGCGGGAGGCGGAGCATGCGCCGGACTGCCGGGAGATGGAGCCGCTGGAAGGCCCCTGGTGCCGGGTGCCTTTGGGTATCCTTTCAGAGGGGCTGACGCCGGAGACCCTGGCGGCGGCCTTTGCCCAATCTGCCGCTGTGCCCGGAGAGGACATCCCGGCCTTGGAGGACAGGCTGGCGGTGCTGATGGGACTGATCCGGGAGGGAACGCTTCCCTTTGACCCTGCGGCGGCTGCAGCGGAGATCGCCGCCTGGCGGGCGGCGGGCTTTCCGGCCTGCCACCATTCCGAGGATTACCGGAACGCCTATCACCCGGCCTACCGGGTGCTGCATAAGCACTATGCCCATCTGCTGCCGCTGCTGGCGGCCATCGACCGGGCCCTGGGATCAAAGCCCCGGATGCTGCTGGCCATCGAAGGGGGCTCCGCCAGCGGCAAGAGCACCCTGGCAGAGCTTCTGACCGGAATTTACCCGGATGCTGCCCTGTTCCACGCCGACGACTATTTCCTCCGGCCGGAGCAGCGGACGCCGGAGCGCTTCGCCCAGCCCGGCGGCAATATGGACCGGGAACGGCTGGAGGCGGAGATCCTGGCCCCCCTCAGCCGGGGCGGGGATGTGGTGTACCGGCCCTTTGACTGCAAGACCATGTCTCTCAGTGAACCCCGCCGCAGCCGGGCCGCCCGGCTGAACATTGTGGAGGGGTCCTACAGTCTTCACCCGGCGCTGGAACCCTACTACGACCTGTCGGTTTTCCTGGAGATATCGCCGGAGAGCCAGCGCCGCCGGGTCCTGGAACGGAACGGTCCGGAGTGGGGCCAGATGTTCTTTGACCGGTGGATCCCCCTGGAAAACACCTATTTCCAGGCCACCCGGACGGCGGAGCGCTGCACGCTGCGATTGAAGGAGGAAACGGAATGAAGCTTGTCATCATCGACGGCCAGAGCGGCCGCATGGGCGCCCTGCTGGCGGAGCGGATCAAGGCGGCCAAGCTGCCCTGTGAGGTCCTGGCCATCGGCACCAACGCCATTGCCACCGCTGCCATGATGAAGGCCGGGGCGGACCAGGGGGCCACCGGGGAAAACCCGGTGCTGGTGGCCTGCCGCACGGCAGACGTCATCGCCGGACCCATCGGCATTTTGTCGGCGGACGCCCTTCTGGGGGAGATCACCCCCGCCATGGCGGCGGCAGTGGGACAGAGTACCGCCAAAAAGCTGCTGCTGCCGGTAAACCGCCACTGCGGACACACCGTGGTGGGCGTCCGGGACCTGACGCTGTCCCAGCTGGCGGACGAATTGGTGGAGCACCTGCGGGCCCTGTGCGCGGGACGTCCTGTGACCCTGTAAATTTACCGGTCAAGCCGGTTTTATATAGGATCTTCAGCATTTCTTAACTGTGCCAGAAGGCACATCTCCCGTTCAAGACGGCAAATTTTCAATTTGAAAGGGAGAACTTCCAATGAATCGTACCAAAACTGCTACTTTGCTGCGGCATCTGGTGTATGCCGCCGTGTGCCTGGCGCTGTGCATGCTGCTGCCCTTCCTGACGGGCCAGATCCCCCAGATCGGCAGCGCCCTCAGCCCCATGCATATCCCCGTGCTGCTGGCCGGCTTCCTCTGCGGCCCCTGGTGGGCCATGGCAGTGGGCTTTGTGGCCCCCATGCTGCGCCACGTCTGGCTGGGCATGCCCCCGCTGATCACCGCCATCGCCATGAGCTTTGAGCTGGCGGCCTACGGCCTGTTTTCCGGCCTGCTGTACCGGCTGCTGCCCAAGAAGACCGTCAATATCTACGTGTCCCTCATCGGCGCCATGATCCTGGGCCGCATCGTCTGGGGCATCGCCATGGTGGTCATTTCCGGCGTCAGCGGTTCCGCCTTCACCTGGAGCGCCTTTATCGCGGGGGCCCTGCTGAACGCCGTTCCCGGCATCATTTTTCACATTGTGCTGATCCCCATTCTGGTGATGGCCCTGAAGCGGGCCAAGGTGCTGGACGCCTGATCGCACCGGAAACCTGTAAAAAAACACCCCCGGCAGGCCCAAGGCCCGCCGGGGGTGCTTTTCAATGAACTTACATGCCGCCGAAGTGGAACAGGATGCCCACCACAGCGGAGAGACCGATAAAGACGATGGGGTGCAGCTTCTTGGTTTGCTTTACGTAGTTGGTGAGCACCAGCAGCACGGCCGCCAGCACCAGGCCCCGTCCGCTCAGGCTGCCGGCCCAGGAAAAGACCTTCATCAGGGCGCCGCTGACCGTAGAGCTGTTGACATGCAGCAGCACCTGCAGCACCACGTCGATACAGGCGGCGGCGATTAGGCCGGTGGAGGCGGGGCGCAGGCCGTACAGGGCGTTGGAGACCAGCTTGCTGTCCCGGAACTTGGCCAGCATGGCCGCCACGATGAGAACGACGATGATGGAGGGAGTCACCTCGCCGATGGTGGCGATGATGGCTCCGGGGACGCCGCCCACGGTGAAGCCCACATAGGTAGCCATATTGATGCCGATGGGGCCGGGGGTGGATTCGGACACCGCCAGCATGTTCATCAGGTCCGTCTGGCTGTACCAGCCGGTGGAAAGGCCGATGTTTTTCAGGAAGGGGAGCGTGGCCATGCCACCGCCGATGGCGAAGAGGCCAGTCTTGAAGAACTCCCAGAGAAGCCGGAGATAGGTCATTTCGCGGCACCTCCCTCCAGATTTTTCAGCACAATGCCAGCCAGGGCTGCCAGAAGCACGAACCACACGGGAGAGAGGTTCAGCAGCGTGCTCCCGATCATCACCAGCAGGAAGATGACGGAGGTGCGCTTATCGATGACGGACTTTTTCAGCAGCTTTACCACCGCATTGAAGATCAGCACACAGACGCATACCTGAATCCCGGCAAAGGCGTCCTGCACCCAAGTTACGCTGGAAAAGTTGGTGATAAGGCCCGCCAGGATGCTGATAATGACTAGGGACGGGAATACCATACCCAGAGTGGCGACGATGCCGCCCAGGGCACCCTTCCGCTTCTGGCCCACAAAGGTGGCGGTGTTGACGGCGATGATGCCCGGAGTGCATGGACCGATGGCTACTGAGTCCACCAATCCCTCCTGTGTGGCCCAGTGGCGGTCCTCCACCCCCTCCCTCTGGAGGATGGGCAGCATGGCCATACCGCCGCCGAAAGTCATGACGCCCATTTTGGCGAACGTCAAAAACAATTCCAGATACTCGTTCATACAGATCTCCTTTTGAAAAATTCAAACAACGACCATTATAAACCTCTCCGGGGAAAAAGCAAGCCCGCCTTGAAAGGCGGGCTGTGCGGGGAGACTTTTTACGGTTTAAGAACAGCCCGCAGATCCCGGGTGACGGTGCCGTCCTCCAGAATGAAGCAGGGGATGCCGATGCCGCCGTTTTCCCGGATGTCGGCGTAGACAGGGCTGTCCTGCCGCAGGGCCAGATAGGCCTTCAGGTCGGACAGGCTGGCGGAGAGATTTTTGAAGTCGATCTCCGCACCCGCTTCGCTGAGCCGGTTCAGGGCATACAGGGTATCGGGGCAGAGATGGCTGCCGATCACAGTAACTTTCATGGTAGATTACCTGCGTTTTGGGTCTTGGATGAGAGGCCTGGGCTGTGTCAGGGCAGCTGGATGTGGGCCTTTTTCAGCGCGTGCCGCAGGGCCACGCACAGGGGCGGCGCCAGAATGATGGCCACCGCGCCGTTAAAGAGGGATGCGGGGATCTTCAGGGGCAGGGCTGCCGCCGCCGTGGCGGCGGTGAGTCCGCCCATCAGCAGTCCGTCATAGGCGAAGGACTTGAAGAAGTAGAGAATGTAGTAGGCCACGCAGCCCAGGGTGGCAGACACGGTGCAGCGGCCGTACTTGGGTTCCTCCCGGTCGGCCATGGCCAGGCCTGCCACCAGACCCATGACGCCCTTGGTGATGAGGGTGATCCAGCACTCGGGGGCATAGGCGGGGTTGGTCAGGTCATAGAGGGCGGAGCCGACGCCGGAGGCCACGCCGCCCACAGGTCCCAGCAGCAGGCCGGACAGGCAGCACATGATGTTGGCCAGGGTGAAGGAGGTCCGCCCGCCGATGGCGATGGGCATGGTGATGCGCAGGTAGTTGCTGACGAATACCAGGGCGGTCATCATGCCCAGCATGGTCAGCTTGTTGACTTTTTTCTGATTCATGGAAACACTTCCTATCTGTTGAATAGGGATATCATAGCAGATGCTTGACCGCACATCAAATGCCAGTTTCCATAAATTTGATAAGGTCAGAAGCCCGCAGTCTCAGACTGCGGGCTTCTGGATCAATCCTTGGGCTCCTCGGAATCGAACACGGACTTGGCGCTGGCGGCCAGTCCCGCCAGGCCCTGCAGTTCGCTGGGAATGATGATCTTGGTGGCTTTGCCGTCTGCCACCTTGGTCATGGCCTCCAGGGCCTTCAGCTTCACCACCTGGTCGTTGGGAGCGGCCTCGTTCAGCAGCTTCAGGGCGTCCGCCGTGGCCTGCTGGACCTTCATGATGGCTTCGCTCTCCGCCTCTGCCGCCAGGATCTTGGCGGTCTTTTCCGCCTCAGCCTCCATGATCTTGGCCTGCTTGGCGGCGTCGGCCCGCAGGATGGCGGACTGCTTTTCGCCCTCGGCTACCAGGATCTGGCTTTGCTTCTGGCCCTCGGCCTGAAGGATGGACTCCCGGCGCTCCCGCTCCGCCTTCATCTGCTTTTCCATGGCGTTCTGAATCTCCTTGGGCGGGATGATGTTCTTCAGCTCCACTCGGTTGACCTTGATGCCCCAGGGGTCCGTGGCTTCGTCCAAGATGGAGCGCATCCGGGAGTTGATGGTGTCGCGGGAGGTCAGGGACTGGTCCAGCTCCATGTCGCCGATGATGTTCCGGAGGGTGGTGGCCGTCAGGTTTTCAATGGCGTTCATGGGATGCTCCACACCGTAGGTGTACAGCTTGGGGTCGGTGATCTGGAAGTAGATCACCGTGTCGATCTGCATAGTGACGTTGTCCTTGGTGATAACGGGCTGGGGGGCGAAGTCCGCCACCTGCTCCTTCAGGGAGACCTTCTTGGCGATCCGCTCAATGAAGGGCACCTTCAGGTGCAGACCCACATTCCACACGGTGCGGAAGGCGCCCAGGCGCTCTACCACGTAGGCCCGGGACTGCTGAACGATGACGATGTTGCTGACCACCAGCAGCAAAAGCAGGGCGATCAGGACGAGAATGACGATCCATTCCATAGGGCAAACCTCCATTTTTTGCGGCATAGCCTGCGCGCATGTAGTATGTGTATTTTACCGTATTTCCTGCGGTATTGCAAGGCCGCAGGAAAAAATCGGCAGTCCGGCCCCCGGTGGCTGCCATAAAAATATAGAATATGGGGCGGAGCGGCTTGCAAAAGGCGGGACCGGTGCTATAATGAGGCTGGACGCACCGGCTCCGCCGTTTTCCGGACCGCCGCAGGGCGGTTTTTTGAAAGACGATGGTTAGAGTACACTAACTGCAGCGGCGAAAGCATCAACTCGGCTACCGGCCGGCTGCGCCGAAATCTGATCCGGGAGGGATCCTCCATGTCATTTTTTGAAAATACCCGCAAGCCCGCCGGTCTGGGCGGGCAGATCATGGTTTCCATGATGAATCTGGGCCACCGGCCCTTGGCGGACTGGGGCTTTCAGTTTCTTCGGGTGTCCTCGGACGCGGCGGTGCTGGACTGCGGCTGCGGGGGCGGCGCAAATATCAAAAGGCTGCTGAAAGCGTGCCCGGAGGGCGTGGTGAAGGGCATAGACTACTCCCCCGTCAGCGTGGAAAAAACCAGGGAGCTGAACGCGGCGGCTATTCAGGCGGGCCGCTGCGCCGTGATGCAGGGGAGCGTTATGGATATGCTGTTTGCGGCCGCCCAGTTCGATTTGGCCACGGCCTTTGAAACGGTCTACTTCTGGCCGGACCTTCTGCAGAGCTTCCGGGAGGTCCGCAGGGTCCTGAAGCCCGGCGGCACGTTCCTCATCTGCAACGAGTGCGGCGGCGACAGCGCCAAGGACGAAAAGTGGACGAAGAAGATCCAGGGCATGACCATCTACAAGGACACGGAGCTGCAATCCTTTCTCAGACAGACCGGGTTCCGGGATGTGGAGATCCACAAAAACGAAAAGGGCTGGCTCTGCGTCACAGCCCGGAAGTAAGCCGCCTGAAAGACACGCAGACAGATGTGTCTGCCCTTGCTGAGCGATGGTAAAAACCCCGCCTGCATCCATTGCGGATGCAGGCGGGGTTCGTTTGCGTTATGTTTTGTTTTGCCTTTAGGGGATCAATACATGCCGCCCATGCCGGGGTCAGCGGGAGCAGCAGGTGCGGGGGGTTCGGGCTTGTCGGCCACCAGGGACTCGGTGGTCAGTACCATTGCGGAGACGGAAGCGGCGTTCTCCAGAGCGGAGCGGGTCACCTTGGCGGGATCGATGATACCGGCGGCGACCATGTCGCAGTACTCCTCCTTGTAAGCGTCGAAGCCGTAGCCCAGCTTGCCGGAATTGCGGACCTTCTCCAGGATCACGGAGCCGTCCAGGCCGGCGTTGGCAGCGATCTGGCGGATAGGAGCTTCCAGAGCCTTGGCGATGATGCGGACACCGGTCTTCTCGTCGCCGTCCACGCTGTCCAGCAGAGCTTCCACAGCGGGGATGATGTTCACGAAGATGGTGCCGCCGCCGGCGACCACGCCTTCCTCAACAGCGGCGCGGGTGGCGTTCAGAGCGTCCTCAATGCGGAGCTTCTTCTCCTTCATCTCGGTCTCGGTAGCAGCGCCCACCTTGATGACGGCCACGCCGCCGGACAGCTTGGCAAGACGCTCCTGGAGCTTCTCCTTGTCATAGTCGCTGGTGGTGACGGCGATCTGGTTGCGGATCTGGCCCACGCGGTCCTTGATGGCCTGGGCGTCACCGGCACCGTCCACAATGGTGGTGTTCTCCTTGGTGACCTTTACCTGACGGGCACGGCCCAGCATATCCACGGTAGCGGTCTTCAGCTCCAGGCCAACTTCCTCGCTGATGACGGTGCCGCCGGTGAGGATGGCGATATCCTGCAGCATCTCCTTGCGGCGGTCGCCGAAGCCGGGAGCCTTGACGCACACCACGTTCAGGGTGCCCCGCAGACGGTTGACGATCAGGGTGTTCAGAGCCTCGCCCTCAACGTCCTCAGCAATGATGACCAGCTTCTTGCCGGACTGGACCAGCTGCTCCAGAATGGGCAGAATGTCGGAGATGACGGAGATCTTCTTATCGGTGATGAGGATATAGGCGTCGTCAATGACGGCCTCCATCTTCTCGGTATCGGTGACCATATAGGGGGTGATATAGCCGCGGTCGAACTGCATGCCTTCCACGACCTCGCTGTAGGTCTCGGCGGTCTTGGACTCCTCAATGGTGATGACACCGTCGGCGGAGACCTTCTCCATGGCGTCAGCGATCAGCTTGCCGATCTCCTCGTCACCGCTGGAAACAGCGCCGACACGGGCGATATCGTTGGAGCCGTCCACCTTCTTGGCCTGCTTCTTGACCTCGGCCACAGCGGCTTCCACAGCCTTGGCCATGCCCTTCTTCACCACGATGGGGTTGGCGCCTGCGGCCAGGTTCTTCAGACCCTCGTGGATCATGGCCTGGGCCAGCAGAGTAGCGGTGGTGGTGCCGTCACCGGCAACATCGTTGGTCTTGGTGGAAACTTCCTTCACCAGCTGAGCGCCCATGTTCTCGAAGGGATCGGGCAGCTCCACTTCCTTGGCGATGCTGACGCCATCGTTGGTGATGAGGGGTGCGCCGTACTTCTTATCCAGAACCACGTTGCGGCCCTTGGGGCCCAGGGTGATCTTAACGGTATCGGCCAGCTGGTCAACGCCGGCCTGCAGAGCCTTGCGGGCTTCATCGCCGCGCATAATGAGCTTAGACATAATTCATAACCTCCAAGTTTTCTTAAGGTGGGGGACTGCGTCCCCCTTTGCCCGTAAAGGGCACGCCGCATCCGTAAAGCAGCAAAGCTGCTAACGGCTGCGCAGTAGATTCCCCCTCGCCAGTTTGCGAACTGGCGGCGCCGTCCAAGACGGCTGGGATCAAGGGATTTTTGCCACGCACATGTCGCGGCAAAAATCAATTTCCATCATTTTTGTCAGGACATGCGCCTGACAAAAATACCCCGACTTATGCGCCATTGGGCGCATACACCAGTGAGCGAATCTCACTGGTGAGAGGGTGATCGAGGGGGAGCTTGCTCCCCTTCGAAATCACTCTACAATGGCCAGGATATCGCCCTGACGGACCACCACGTACTCCACATCCTCCAGGGTCACCTTGGTGCCGGCATACTGGCTGGTGATGACCTTGTCGCCGGGCTTCACGGTCATGGTGACTTCCTTGCCGTCCACCATGCCGCCGGGGCCCACGGAAATGACTTCGGCCACAGAGGGCTTTTCCTTGGCGGAGCCGGTGAGGATGATGCCGCCCTTGGTGGTCTCCTCAGTCTCCACCATCTTCAGAATCACACGATCAGACAACGGGGTAAGTTTCATGCTGGATTCCTCCTTATATATTTTTCATGATAAACAAATTTCAGCGTTAGCACTCAACTCTTTCGAGTGCTAACGCTGCTATCATAGTACACTTCTCCCGGTTTGTAAAGGGGGAATTTGTAAATAAGCTATGAAGTTTTCATTTGACCCCTGCGCCGTAGTTGGGATCGCAGCCCCGGGGACCGAAGAAATTCAGCTTCTTGTCGGAAAGGGTCAGATGTACATCCCGGCTGTGGATGGATTCCCCGTCCAGGCAGGTGACGATGTCGCTTTCCGACTGGATGCGGACGTGCCGGGCCGTCACCACCCGGATCAGCTCCGGCGGCAGAGAGCGGTAGCGGCCATCGGAATAGGCGCCGAACAATCCAGCGAATTTCAGGCGGCTGATATTTTTCACCAGAACGGTGTTTAGAATCCCGTCGTCCATTCGGGCCTCCGGCACCGGGGTAGAGCCGCCGCCGTAGTACCGGCCGTTGCACATGGATACAAGGGCGAAGTCGTCTTCGATCACCTCGCCGTCCAGCGTCACGGTCCAGTGCCGGCCGATGCCCCGGAAGAGGAAATTCACCGCCACGGCGGCCAGATAGCTGCCCCGGCCGCTGAGAAAGGGGGAATCCCCCAGCTCATGGACGCTTTCCGCCACCCGGGCGTCAATGCCGCTGCACGCGATGGTGAGACACAGGCGGCCATTGCAGTCAATGAGATCCAGCTGCCGGACATCCCCGTCCCAGAGGTTTTCCGCGTCGGCAAACTTGGCGGCGTCGGGGCCGAAATTTTTCAGAAAGTCGTTGCCGGTGCCGGTGGGAATGCAGGTCATGGCGGCGTTGGGGTATCCGGCGATGCCGTTGGCTGCCTCGCTGACGGTGCCGTCCCCGCCGCAGGCGTAGATACGGACCGCTTCGCCGGACTCCGCCAGACGGCGGGCCATTTCCTCTGCCCCACCGGGGCGCTGGGTCAGCAGGCACTGGCAGTCCAGGCTGTGCTGCTGCCGCAGGCGGTCCGCCATCTCATAGATGCGGCCGGTTTGGTCCTTTTTCCCGGCGTGGGGATTGATGATGAAAACATGACGCATGAAAAGGCCCCTTTCCGGCAAAGATCCATTACGCTTTGTAATATGCAGACGAAATGATACGAATTGTAACGAAAAATGGCGCGGCGGCCGGGTTATCTGCCATACATGAACACATCGCATTTGATCATGCCGTTGTAGAGCTTCCGCTTTTTGTCGGCAGTCCGGCCGAAGCACCGCTCAAACTCCGTGTGGGAACTGAGCACCAGCACCCGCCACTTGGGGGGCAGGTCCCGGAGGGCTGCGCCGAATACCCGGTACAGCTCCTCGGCTTCCTTCTTTTCCAGCAGGCGTTCGCCGTAGGGCGGGTTGGTCACCAGCTGGCCGTATTCGCTGTCCCGGTGGAATTTTCCGGCGTCCGCCACTTCAAAACGGATGCAGTCCTCCACGCCTGCCAGCTCCGCGTTGTGCTTCGCCAGCTCCACGGCGGCGGGATCGATATCGCCGCCCCAGATGTCATAATGGCCGTGGAACTCCTTGTCCATGGCCTCGTCTCCGGCTTCCAGCCACAGCTTGGAGTCCATGTTTTTCCACCGCTGGGCGGCGAAGCTGCGGTCCAGGCCGGGGGCCCGGTTTTTGGCGATGAGGGCTGCCTCAATGGGAATGGTGCCGCTGCCGCAGAAGGGATCGCAGAAGGGGTCCTTGCCCCGGTAGCGGGAGAGGGTCACCAGAGCCGCTGCCAGGGTCTCCCGCAGAGGGGCGCCCATGTTCTGGGCCCGGTAGCCCCGCTTGTACAGCCCCTCGCCGGAGGTATCCAGATACAGCGTGGCCACATCCTTGATGATGGAGAACTGGATCTGATACCGGCTGCCGGATTCCGGCAGGGTCTCCAGACCGTATTTCTCCCCCAGCCGCTTGGCGGAGGCCTTTTTCACAATGGCCTGGCAGGCGGGAACGGAATGAAGCTGGGAGTTCAGGGAGTAGCCTTTCACCGGGAACTCGCCGTCCCGGGGGATGTAATCCTCCCAGGGCAGGGCATAGACCCCCTGGAACAGGGCCTCAAAGTCCCGGGCGGGGAAGGAACCCAGCTCCATCAGCACCCGGGCACCGCAGCGGAGGTTGATATTCAGCCGGGCGATGTCCGCCAGGGTGCCGTCGCAGTGCACCCGGCCGTTTTCTGCCCGGACGTTTTTCAGGTTCAGGCGGCGCATCTCGTCCGCCACAAGGCTTTCCAATCCAAACAGGCAGGGAACCGTTAGTGTCATGGTCCGTGCCTCCTTTCAAGCTATAAATATATAATGATATAGTATAACAGACTGCCGGAAAAACCGCAACCGGAGGATTCCGGCTGAAAATGGAGGTGGCTTTTTCTCCGGCGGCGTGCTATACTGCAAAAAAGACCTGTGATAAAGGAGCGGTGTGTATGATGACCTGGATTTGGCTGGGAGCAGTCGTTGTGTTTGGCGCCCTGGAGGCGGCCACTGCCGGACTGGTATCCATCTGGTTCGTGTGCGGCGCCGTGGCGGCGCTGCTGAGTACGTTCCTGGGAGCGGCCCTGTGGCTCCAGACGGCGCTGTTTCTGGTGGTTTCCACCGTGACTTTGGCCGCCACCCGGCCCCTGGTGCGGAAGATGAGCGCCAAGGCGGTGCCCACCAACCTGGACCGGGCCATCGGCTCCCACGCCCGGGTGACGGAGGACATCGACAACGAGGCCGGCACCGGCGCGGTGTATGTAGACGGCAAGACCTGGACCGCCCGCAGCAGCGACGGCTCCGTCATTCCCATCGGAACGAAGGTGACGGTGGAGCGGATGGAAGGCGTGAAGCTGTTCGTCACGCCGGAGCGGACGCCCTGCGGCACAAAATGAAGAAACAGGCATGAAAAAAGGACGTCCGGTTGGACGTCCCTTCATTTGGCCTGTTAACCGATCTTGTTCAGCTTCAGGGTCATGGCGCTCTTGCGATGAGCGGCCGTGTTCTTGTGCAGAACGCCCTTAGCGACAGCCTGATCGACCTTCTTGACCGCGACCTTGTAAGCGCCATCGGCCTCGGTGCGATTGCCTTCAGCGGCAGCCGCCTCGAACTTCTTGATGGCAGTCTTCAGATCGGACTTTGTAGCCTTGTTGCGCGCGTTGCGAACCTCACCGATGAGGACACGCTTCTTGGCAGACTTGATATTCGGCAAACCAAACACCTCCTCCTGGCATTTCTTGACGCGGCTTCAGATTTTTCCACCGTGCAGAATGATATTTTAGCAGAGAAGTTTCAAAAAAGCAAGCCTTTTTTTGATTTTTCTATAATTTTTTGCATAGAGCGAATATCTTTGTAAAAGCTAGATCCGATACCACAAGATTTTGTGTCAGGGGGACAAAAAATGTTTGCAAAACGAACGGACCTGGCCCTGGAAGCCCGGGAGCTGTGGCAGGAATCCGCAGGACGGACCACGAAACTGCCGGGGGTGAAGGCCAGGGAGGAAAAATGCCAGGGCTATCCCCTCACCCGGGTGGACATTCTGGACCGCCGGGGAGAAGAGGCCCTGGGCAAGCCGGCGGGCAGCTACCGGACATTGGACCTCACCGCCTTCTGGCAGCGGGGAGAGGACTTTTTTGAGCGGGCCGTCCGGGCCATGGGCCAGCAGCTGCGGGAGCTGATCCCGGAGAGCGGCCCGGTGCTGGTGGCGGGGCTGGGGAACGCCGCCATGACGCCGGACGCCATCGGCCCCTTGGCGGCGGAGCATGTTCTGGTGACGCGGCACCTGATCGCCGCCCAGCCGGTGCATTTTTCCGGTTTCCGGCCGGTGGCAGTGCTGCGGACCGGCGTGCTGGGCACCACCGGGGTGGAGTCCGCCGAGGCGGTGCGGGGGCTGGCGGAGCAGGTGGAGCCGTCTCTCATTATCGCGGTGGACGCCCTGGCCTCCCGCCGGATGGGCCGGGTGTGCACCGCCGTGCAGCTCAGCGACAGCGGCATCATCCCCGGCAGCGGCGTGGGGAACCACCGGGCGGCATTAAACCGGGAGACTCTGGGGGTGCCGGTCATCGCCGTGGGGGTGCCCACGGTGGTGGACGCCGCCACCCTGGCGGCGGACCTGCTGGAGGAATCCGGCATGGGGGACGTGGACCCGGAAAGGCTGCATCAGGGCTCCGGAACCTTTATGGTGACGCCCCGGGACATCGACCAGCAGGTGCGGGACCTGGGCAAGGTCATCGGCTACGGCATCAACTGGGCCTTGCAGGACCTGGAGATCGAGGAGATCAATGCCCTGCTGTCATAGCGGGACTGCCGATAAAGTAGGAAAAATCCCGTAACGGTAAGGAAGAGTGTGTGCGGGAAACCCAAGAAGGGTGTCCTGCACCGTTAAAATCAAAAGTTTTCAGAACTTTTTAAGTTCTGAAAACTTGCTTAGCGGGGAGAAAAGACCTTTTCGACACGCTAAACCGCCGGGAGAATTTCTCCCGGCGGTTTTTATCAGGTTTTGGCGTTGATCTTCTGGCCGCACTTGGGGCAGGTGATGACGATCTTCCCCTTCCCTACCGGCACCCGGCACACGGCGCCGCATTTACAGGTGAAGTACTTGTGGTCCTTGTCCGCCCGGCGGGCCTTGGCCCCGGCGGCATTGCTCTTTACCTTCCAGAACCAGTTCAGGAACCTCTGGTTTTCCTCCCGCCGCTTGGGCAGGTTCTTGGAGAACATCCGGAACAGGATGTACATCATCAGCACCCACAGCAGCACCTCGCATATCACAAGGGGCGCCCGGAGCCGCAGAAGATTGAACACGATCTCAGCCACCAGAACACCGATATACCCCCGCAGCAGGATCTGGTTCATCTGATCCACGCCGTTCCGCCCGTACATAAACCGCGCCACCGCACATCTGAATTTATAGAACATACGTCTGTTGCCTCTTTCCATCGGCGCTGAGGGAGCGCCGTATCTCTTTACCCCTGCATTTTACCGGAAAGGTCAGGGAAAGGCAACGCTTTGGGGGCGAAGTTTACAAAAAAGTAATTTCTTTCAGAAATTAACGTGCTACAATAGCATAAATATTAAAATACACAAAGGAAGTGTTTTGTACATGGCGAAGAAACAATTCAAGGCGGAGTCCAAGCGATTGCTGGACCTGATGATCAACTCCATTTACACCCATAAGGAGATCTTTCTCCGGGAGATCATCTCCAACGCCAGCGACGCCTGCGACAAGCTGTGCTACCAGGCCC
>OBLF01001268.1_pt1 | contig 21400 bp, 20 predicted proteins | sample 1519231 | NCBI WGS metagenome assembly OBLF01 (sample SAMEA2602895, study PRJEB22501) | metagenome | reverse complement strand
GCGCCACGGTCAGGCCGAACAGGCCCGCACCCACAACCACCAGATCCGGATATTCGATTTGCGCCATAGCAAAACCTTTCATTGTCGATGTGCGCTTTTCCTGCGGTACAGTGTAGCGCCCACCCGTCTTTTTGCGTGTTCGCCGCCGTCTGGTATGGCGTGTGAAGGCAGGCGTGCGGTGCGTGTCAGATGCCGAGGTTCGCGGCCTGATTGCCGTATTTGCTGCGTACGGCGTCCAATGCTGCTTCCGCTGCTCGCAGTCTGTTCGATGTGGTGGTTTCGTCGGTACGTCCATGTTCTTCAAGCAGGTCATCCAGCGACGGCTGTATCGCGGTGTTATTCGCTTTGGTCAGGCTGCTGACGCTGACGCCAATGAGCCGCACGGGCCTGGGTAGCGGTTGTGCGGCGTCGTCACCGCGCATGTCGAGCATGGCGTGCAACAGTGTGACGCATGTTGGGTACAGCGTGCTTGCCGCGTCAGCCGGCTGGTCGAGGGTGCATGACCGGGTGCGGTATCGTAAATCCGTGAAACGGAGTTTTACGGTTACGGTGCGGGCCATGAAACCACGGTTGCGTAATGATCTGGCGATGGTGTTGCAGGATTCGCGCAGCTGCTGGCAGACGATTCGCTGATCGGTGGTGTCCTCCAACAGCGTTTCCTCGGAGCCGATGGATTTTTCCACATGCGTCGGCGTGACAATGCGATCGTCCATGCCGCGTGACGCCATCCACAGGTGCTGTGCGTTGGCAGGCGAGCCTGTGGCCTGAGTGAGCTGTTCCATGCTGAGCTGGCTCAGGTCGGCTACGGATGCGATACCCCACGTGTTCAGTCGTTGCTCGAGTTTGGGGCCGATTCCGGGAATGCTGCGCAACGGCATCATCTGCACGAACTCCGCCGACCGGCTGCTTGGGATGAGCAGCATGCCGTTGGGTTTGGCGTTCGTGGATGCGATTTTCGCCACCAGCTTGTTGGCTGCGATGCCCACCGAGCAGGTTACGTGGAACCGGCGTTCCACTTCATGCCGGATCCATGCGCCGATGGCGCTGGGCTTGCCCCAGCGCAGCAGTGCGCCGGAAACGTCCATATATCCTTCGTCCACGGAAACCTGTTCGAAGCGGTCGGTGACGGTGAGGAACACATCGCGCATGATCGATTGGGAGACTTTGCGGTAGTACCGTATGTCGACTGGCAGGAACACCGCATTGGGGCAGAGCTGCCGTGCGCGTGCCGATGGCATGGCCGAATTGATGCCGTATCTGCGCGCCTCGTAGTTTGCTGCGGATACCACGGATCGCGGGCCGGTACCGATCACGACGGGTTTGCCCTTCAGTTCTGGCTGGCGTGCTACTTCCAGCGAGGCGTAGAACGCATCCATGTCGATATGCAGCACGGTGCATCCGGACTCGTCATGGCCCCAGTCGCGTTTGGCCGCCGCCAACCTTGGTGCAGTGCTCATATCTTCATGGTACGGGCCGTGGCGCGGATTGTCGAACACTTGTTCGAGTGTCGTTCCGTTGCGGTGCGGTCGGCCGGTTACCTGGCGGGGTGCTGTGCCGTATGCCGCCAGCGCCGACCCCACTGTGGGCACGAATCGACTGGTCGTCGGCGGTGGAGGTGCAATGTATGTGCGCAACGACTGACGAAACGGTTCCACCATGAACGTTTCGGCACGAAAAAAGGGTTCCCGAATCGCTTCGGAAACCCTGTCCGCGGAGTGAGGGGGATTCGAACCCCCGAGCCGCTAACGCAGCTAACACCTTAGCAGGGTGCCCCTTTCGGCCACTCAGGCATCACTCCGGTGCGTCATTACGACGCAACATCACGTTACTTTACACCACGTACGCAAGTCAACCCGCCGAAATATCGCAAATCGGGGAAATTCCTCATATTTCGCAGTCCTGCTGGCGTGTCGAGCGACGCTTCGAATATCCGTCGGGCTCGGCTACCCTTATTCGTAGAGACATGTGACGAGAAGAACACAGGAACGAAGGGATTGCAATGATGCAAGACAGCGGGGAACACTATCACGGACAGCATGCGGCGAAACGCTCACCCATGCCGATGATCGTTGCGGCCATTGTGGCATTGGCATTGGCCGTGGCGCTCGCGGTCGGCATATGGCATGCGGCGACAACGCATGGCAAACGGGCCGCGCAGGCAGGCAACGCCGCGGTCTCATCGAATACGACGAAATCCAAATCGTCGGCGTCGAATGCCGATTCCGCAACAACCGTTGCGAAGCATCACGGCAATTCGCCGGATTGCCCAGACACGGACTGCATCTCCATGCTGGTCAATGGCGATTTGCTGTTCCACGAAGGGCTGTGGGAGCATTTCGCCGGGCCCGACACCTCTGCGACGGACGGCACCGCATTCAACTTCGACCCGCTGCTCGAGCCGATGAAGAAGTACATCCAGGCGTCCGACATCGCCGTCTGCGAGTTCGAGACGCCCATCGCGCAGCGCGGCGGCCCGTACAGTGCGTATCCGATTTTCAATATTCCGCCCGAAGTGGCCGATGCCGCCAAGCATGTCGGCTATCAGGCGTGCACTCATGCCACCAACCATTCCTGGGACCAGGGGTCGGAGGGCATCGCCCGCCTGTGGGACACGTTGGAGGCCGATGGCATAGCGCAGACGGGATCGTATAAGACCGAGGCGGACTCGCTTCAGCCTCTGGTGCTCACATCGCCTACGGGTGGCGGCAAGCTGGGTCTCGTCACCGGAACCGTGTCGCTCAACGGCATGACCGCCGATCAGGACTGGCAGGTCGATCGGTTGCGCGAAAGCGGCGACCCTCATCACGACAGCGATATTCAGAAGGCGGTCGCCAAGGCCAAGAAGGCGCGCGAGCAGGGGGCCGATGTGGTGGCCATAGCTATGCATTCGGTGCAGGAATATCTCGATTACGCCGATTCGTGGCAGGTTTCCGAAGCGCATGAGCTGGCGGATACCGGAGCGTTCGACGTGATCTATGGCGCCGGCTGCCATTGTGCCCAGCCGATCGAGAAATATAACAACACGTGGATCATCTATGGTGTGGGCAACGCGGTGACGGTCACGTCGTATATTCCCGGTAATGAGACGAACAATCAGGGGGTGACCGCCCGCATTCAGTTCGCCGGTAAGAAAGGCGTGGCCGGGTCTTGGCGGGTGAATCGCATCGACTGGCTGCCGACTGCGAATATGCGCCAAGGGGAGTACCGGTGGTGTCCGATATCCTCCGACCATCCCGATGGGACCTGTTGGAGCGAGAGCGAGGATGAGACGCAACGGCAACGCATCTCGAAGGTGATTTACAGCATGGGCGCCGACACGAATGTGGTGCGTGAATGGAATCTTACCGCCGAGCAGCAGGCCAGGCAGGCGGGCAATTGACGTCCGATGCTCGTAGTGTGGCTGGTATGACGCAAGTGTATGAAACGCAGGCCGAGCGTACCGACCTGCCATTGGTGGTAATGCCGTCCGTACTCGATTCGATGGTCGAGCCGATTCGATTGCAGTTTCCGCAGTTGCACGATATCGCCCGTGTGCGCATGTTCGAAGAGTTCACGTCCGACGAGGATGCGATCGCAAGCCGCTTGCGCGATGCGGATGTGCTGCTGGTCGGCGGCTACCATATCAGCGACGATCTGCTGCGTCGTATTACAGGCCATGGCCCAAACGGCGCCGATGAGGGGCATGTCAGGTGCATCGTGTTCTGCGGTACGGGGGTGGCGAGCTATGTGGATCTGGACTTGGCTCGTGAATTCGGCGTGCGCGTGTGCAATGCCGAGCATTATGGCGACCATGCCGTCGCCGAGCATGCGTTTGCGCTGATGTTCGAGCTGATTCGCCATGTGGGCGAGCTTGATAAGGACGTCAAGGCCGGTAATTGGGCGTGGAAGGGCGGCGATGGTCTGCAGTTGGCCGGACGTCGTCTCGGCATCATCGGCCTGGGCGGCATCGGTTCGACAGTCGCTTCGATTGCCAAGGCGTTCGGCATGGAGGTTGGCGCCTGGAGTTCGCATGTTCCCGAAGCGCTGTTCGAGCGGTGTGGCGCCGAGCCTGTCGCGGATATGAATGAGCTTATCGCGTCCAGCGATGTCGTCTCCGTACATCTGCCGCTTATCGATGGTGTCACGCGCGGCATCATCACCGCGGAGCATCTTGAGCATTTGCGCCCGGGCACGTTGTTCATCAACACCGCGCGCAGCGAGGTCATCGAGCCGGGGGCGCTGCTTGCGCGCCTGCAGCGTGGCGATATTCCGGCCGGTCTTGACGTGTTCGACCATGAGCCGTTGAAGTCCGGCGACGCCATCTGCCAGATTCCCGGCATTGTGCTCACGCCGCATGTCGGTTGGCGTACCGACGGCGCGTTCAGGGAGCTCACCCGTCAGATGGTCGAATGCGTACGCGCGTTTCTCACCGGCGGCGAATGCAATGTCGTCGTGCATGAGTGACGGTATTCGGATTCACACGGCTGGCTGGTAAGGAAAGAGAGCCCGAAGCTTATGCGAACCATTCTCAACCCGGTTGACGCGCCGGCGCACGACGCCTTTGTGGAGAAGAAATCCGAATTCATAGGCGATGCCGCGCATGTCGACAGTCTGGATGAGGCGATCGCCTTTGTCGGCACGATTCGTGATCGGCACCCCAAGGCCCGTCATGTGGCGTATGCCGCCGTGGTGGGCGGTTCGGACGGCCGTGTGTCGGAGCGTATGAGCGATGACGGCGAACCGTCGGGTACGGCGGGCAAGCCGATCCTTGACGTGCTGCGCGCCAATGGTCTTACCGATTGCGTGGTTGCCGTCACCCGGTATTTCGGCGGTATTCTGCTGGGCTCCGGTGGTCTGATCCGCGCATATTCCACGGGCGCATCGATTGCCGTCAAGGCGGCGCAGGGCGCGGATATCGTGCCCTGCCAGCGGTATTTGGTGACTTTGGAGTATCCGCAGTTGGCGAGGTTCCAGCAATTGCTCGCCGGAGTCGACGGCGTGCAGTCGGATGAAACGTACGCCGCCGATATCACGCTGACCGCCACGTTGCCGTTGGGCAACGCCTCGTCCTTCGAGGATCGCGTGAGGGAGACGTTCAACGCCACCATCAGCCCCGAACCCATCGATACGGTGAACCGCGCCATCGCCAGCCGCTAGTGCTGCGTCGTGGTCGGTACGGCCTAAAACCGCCTGGTGTTATTCGCCTGCGCCTGTGCCCGGCGTGAATCGATTCGCAGCTGTCGGCTCTGGTCTACACTGGGAAGGCGTGACTGACGAAACAACCACCGAGAATTTTGAGCCGCTGACCGCTACCTATGAGCGTTTGCGCCATAGCGCCGATGCCACGGAACTTTCCGAATTCGCGCGTCGACCGTTGCCGGACCGTGACGATCAGGCGGCGTTTTCGCGTGCCACGGCACTGCTTGAGGCAGTGGGCGGCAATCCGAATACGCCGTTGGAAGATCGAGTGTTTCTGGCTGAATCGATGCCGTTCCCGAATGTGCTGGTGAAGCTCGCCAAGGATCCTCAGGCTTCGGTGCGCAAGGCCGTGGCTGGCAATACCGACGATAAGAACTGGCTGGTCGGCAGATTGACCAAGGATCCGGATCTTGAGGTGCGCGACGCGGCGTTGCGTAATCCGAAGACGTCGTGGAAGATGCGACTTGAGGGAGCGCAAAGCGAAAGCAGCGATGCTCGGATTCTGGACTTTCTCGCTACGCTGGGAACGGAACTCGAACCGGATGCGCCAAAGGTGTTGTCGTCCATGGTGCGTCGTGCCGTGGCGCTAAATCCCAACGTTTCTTTGCAAACGTTAGCTAAGTTGGAAAACGATCCTTCGCCGGAAGTTCGTCATGCCGTCGAAAAACGTCGCAAGGAACGCGGAAAATAGCTCGATATGTCTCAGCTAAGCCGTTACACTAAGAGATTATGAGCGAGAGAACCGAAAGCGAAGAGCGTCTAGCTCGACCGCTAATCCAGTTGGCGAAGTTGGCAGGAATTGTCACCAGTTATGTTGGCATGAGCCGCGACTACCACGAAATCAAAGATGATGTTCTGGTCGCGGTGTTGGGAGCTTTGGGCATTGACGCTTCAAGCGACGCGGCTATCAGGCAGTCCACCAAGCAGATTCTGAACGAACGGTACGGCAGACTGGTGGCACCCACCGTCCTGCATAATGTCGGTTCCGAAAGCCATGTGCTGGTGAATGTCGGCGTGACCGATGTGCCAAGCGCCACCATCACCCTTGAGAACGGCGAGCCGTACAGGGGCGTGATTCTTCCCGACGCCGGCGACGGATCCATTGCCCATACGGTGGATGATCGGTTCGTCGTCACTGCATCCGTTGTCGTTCCTGCAGATCTTCCGGAAGGCTACCATACGCTGCATGTCACGGTGGGCGATCGCACCGAGGACGCCACGCTGATCAGCGCCCCCGCCAAGGTCGAGCTGCTCGACGAGATGAAGCACGGCCACCTGTGGGGCTGGATGGCCCAGTTGTATTCGCTGCGTTCCTCCAAGTCCTGGGGCGTGGGCGATTTCGAGGATCTGTCCAACCTGCTGATTGAAGCCAAGCGCAAGACCGGCGCCGACTTCACCCTGATCAACCCTGTGCATGCCGCAGAACCGGTCTCTCCGCTGACGCCGTCCCCGTACCTGCCGGTATCCCGCAGCTTGGTGAACTTCACCTATATTCGTCCGGAGGCAATCGAGGAATACCGTTTGCTGGGTGCTGAAAGCCTTGACGAGATCCGCAAGCTGTTCGAATCCATCGAACCGCTCAACAACAAGGCCGAAAAGATCGACCGCGATGTCATGTGGCACGCGAAGATGCAGGCGTTGTGGATTATCTTCAAGGCCGGCCGTACCTCCGCAAGGCAGCGTGAGTTCGCAGACTTCTGCGCCAAGTCCGGCGAGGATCTCGAGGCCTACGCCACATGGTGCCTATGCTACGACAAGTGGGGCTCCGCCGAAGACGTCGCCACCAACTGGATTCATCGCTATACGAAGGAATCCCCTGAAGTGCAGGCGCTGCGCGAGCAGTTCCCCGACACGTTGAACTTCTACCGCTGGCTGGAATGGATCGCCATCGAGCAGCTTGACCGCGCCCAGCGCAATGCCCGCAACGCCGGCATGCGTATCGGTGTCATGGCCGACATGGCGGTCGGCGTCCATCCGCTCAGCTCCGAGGTCTGGTGGTGCCCGGAGCGCTTCGCCAAGGGCGCTACCGTCGGCGCGCCGCCGGACATGTTCAACCAGCAGGGGCAGGATTGGAGCCAGCCTCCGCTGAACCCGATCTATTTGGATCGCACTGGCTACAAGGTCTACCGCGATATGGTGCACAACATGTTCACCCATGCCGGTGCAGTGCGTATCGACCATATTCTCGGTCTGTTCCGCCTGTGGTGGATTCCGTCCGGACGTAAGGCGGATGACGGCGCGTATGTGCGCTACGACTCCGATGTGATGCTGGGCATCCTCGCCCTTGAGGCGTCCCGTGCGGACGGCGTTGTGGTCGGCGAGGATCTTGGCGTGGTACCGGCCCATGTGGCGAGTTCGCTATCCTCCCATGGCCTGCTGGGCTGTGCTGTGGAGTGGTTCGAACAGTTCGACGGCACGTTCCGTTCCCCCGCCGATTGGCGCGAATACGCCTTGGCCTCGGTCAATACGCATGATCTGCCGCCGGCAGCCGGCTATCTTGAGCTGGAGCACGTCAAGTTGCGTGAGCGTCTTGGCCTGCTGGAAGGACCGAAGGAAGACTTCGAGCGTTCCGCGATGGCCGAGCAGAACGCCATGATCACGATGCTGCTCAATAACGGCTATATCGACAAGGAGATCGCCGATCACCGCGAAGAGCATGAAAAGGACATCATCGCAGCGCAGTACCGTGCGCTGAACGGTTCGCCGTGCAAGCTGCTTGCCGCATCGATCACCGACGCGGTCGGGGAGAAGCGTACGCAGAACCAGCCCGGCACCAACAACGAGTATCCGAACTGGCGTGTTCCGCTTGCGGATGCCGAGGGCAACACCGTGCTGCTGGATACCATGTTCGATCGCGCCGATGTCAAGGAACTCGCCGCCATCATGCGTAACGAAAAGTAATCTTCAGCGTCGATATTTCACGAGAACGCGTACGTTTCCAAGGCCTCGGCAGAGGCTTGGCACGTGCGCGTTCTTTTGTCTTCGCGTGTGTCGGTTGTATGTCAAGCCTGGCCAATACACTAGTGAGCTGTTGTGTTTCCCTAAGGGGTCCTTCAAAGCGCATTCCCACTCGCAATCGAGGACTTTCAGGGAGCCCACGGATAATGAGGTGGAGATTTTCCGGTTACGCCCTAACCAAGCGTATAAGGAACGTCAAAACCCGGAACACAATATATAGAAAAGGTAGAACAGTGAAGACTTTCACTCCGAAGCCCGCCGATCTGAGCCATGAGTGGTACATCGTTGACGCCACCGACGTGGTGCTGGGCCGTCTCTCGTCTCAGGTTGCAACCCTTCTGCGCGGCAAGAACAAGCCGACTTACGCTCCCCACGCTGATTCCGGCAATCATGTGATCGTGATCAACGCCGCCAAGGTGGCGCTGACCGGCAACAAGCTGGGCAAGGAACTGTACAAGCACTCCGGTCGCCCGGGTGGCCTGCGTCGCGATACCTACGCGCAGCTGCTCGAGAACAACCCGGAGCGCATCATCACCAGCGCCGTCAAGGGCATGCTGCCGAAGAACAAGCTCGCCAAGGTGCAGCTTGGTCGTCTGCACGTCTTCGCCGGCGAAGAGCATCCGCACACCCCGCAGAAGCCGCAGGTCTTTGAGATCGCTCAGGTTTCTCAGCAGGCTAAGTGAACCGAAGGGAGATAGAGAACATGGCTGAAAACACCAACAACTCCGCGGTTCAGGAAACCGAAGAGGAGCTCACCAGCTACACCACCGAGACCAATGCAGGTGCTGGCACCGGTACCTCCGCGATCGAGCCGGGCTACGGCACCGGTCGTCGTAAGGAAGCCGTCGCCCGCGTGCGTCTGGTTCCCGGCACCGGCAAGTGGACCATCAACGGTCGCACCCTGGAGGAGTACTTCCCCTCCAAGCTGCTGCAGCGTGAGGTCAACTCCCCGATCGTTCTGCTCAAGCTCGAAGGCAAGTTCGACGCTATCGTCCTCGTTGACGGCGGCGGCACCACCGGCCAGGCCGGCGCCATCCGCCTCGGCGTTGCCCGCGCTCTGAACGCCATCGATCGTGATGCCAACCGCGCCGCCCTGAAGAAGGCTGGCTTCCTGACCCGCGACGCTCGCGTCGTGGAGCGCAAGAAGGCCGGTCTGCACAAGGCACGTCGTGCACCGCAGTTCTCCAAGCGTTGATTTCGCTTATCGGCAGGAACCCCTCGAAGGAAGCCCTTCGAGGGGTTCCTCGCATATTTGGGCGCTGAGTGCCTGAAAGTGCCTGTATCTTGCCTGCCAGTTGGACGTCCGCGGCCATCAGCACCTATATCGGGCATCCATATCGTACGGGGCCGGTGTTTTCCCGTTCCTCCCCTGAGGAAACGTAGAAGGCACCGGCCCCGTATGCGATTGCATGCAAGCAGTTAGGCGAAGTCGGTCTGGCGCATGATCGTGATGCTCATGGACGGCACCGTCCATATATTCGCGTTCGTCGGTGACGTACTGCTATCGGTCTGTTTGTTATCGGCGGGCTTGCTGTGACGATGCGCCTGCAATATGCGTTGCTGCACCGCACTGTGGGCCAGAAGGCGGTATACGCGCGTTTTACCTGTCAGCCCGGGCAATGTGACGGTATCGGTGATGTCTTCGGTACGCGCATACGGTTTGGCGGCCGGCTGCTGTTCGGCATCGTCCTGCTCGGATTGCACGGTCTGAATCACCTGCCCGATGCGGGTATCTTTCGGCACGAAATGCGTCCAGGTGGAATCCTCGTTGGATAGATCCACCTTTTCCACGTTCGTTCCCTTGGCAGGGCGGGCACCGGTGGTTTCGGCGGAGCACCAGAGCGGTTGCCATTCGGTATCGGTAGGCAGATGGAACTGCATATCCTTGCGTTCCCCGTTGATCAGCAGGATCACATCGAGCTCGTTGAGGGACAACAGACGCATCGCGAAGCTGCGGATGCTTTTGTCGAACCAATCCTGCTCCTTCGGCGTTGTGCCGTTCGGCAGGAACCATTGCACGCGGCTCGATGGCTTCAACAGCCCGATTTGGCTGAGCCTGGTGAAGAAATCCTCATGATGGTACAAATCCAACGATTTGCGGATGGAGATGAGCTTGGAAACGGATTCCAGGCGGTGCGTTTCCGGTGTTTTGGTGCTGTGATACAGCCAATCCCATGTCAGCCAGGTGATGTCGTTGTCCTGACAGTAGGCGTTGTTGTTGCCGTTCTGAGTGTTGCCGAACTCGTCGCCGGCGAGAATCATCGGCGTGCCGAGCGAGAGCAGCACCATGCCGAGCAGATTCTGCGCGGCGCGTTCTCGTTTGGACATGATGACGGGGTCGTCGCTGGGGCCTTCCACTCCGAAGTTGTTCGAACGGTTCATGTTCGACCCGTCGTGGTTGTTTTCGCCATTGGCCTCGTTGTGCTTATGCGAGTACATGGTCAGGTCGTGAAGCGTGAAGCCGTCGTGGCATGCCACGAAATTCACGGAGGCGGTTGCGCCGCGCCCCGGGTCCGTGGCGAACAGATCGGCCGAACCGCACAGGCGTGTGGCCATCTCCTGCATGCCGATGGTGTTGCCTTGGGTCTGCTCGGCTTCGGACAGCCAGAAGGTGCGTGCCGTATCGCGGAACCTGTCGTTCCATTCCGCGAAGGGAATGCCGAACTGGCCGGTTCTCCACCCCTGATTGCCCAGATCCCATGGTTCCATGATGATTTTGAGATTGCCGAGCAGCAGGTCGGAGCGCAGCGCATACAGGAAGGGGTGATACCGGGTGAATTCGCCGTCCAGTCGTGCGATGCTTGGGGCAAGGTCGAATCGGAATCCGTCGATGCCGATGCGCTTGGCCCAGTAGCGCAGCGAGTCGACTGCGAAGGTGGTCACATGCGTGTTGGTGAAGTCGAGTGTATTGCCGCATCCGGTGGTGTCTTCCAGGTAGGCGATGTTGTTTTTCTGCCTGCGGTAATACGAGAGATTGTCGAGGCCGCGCCAGCAGATGCTTGGCCCGGCCGAGCCGCCTTCGCAGGTGTGGTTGTACACCACGTCCATCAATACTTCGAAGCCGGCGTCATGCAACGCCTGCACCATATCGATGACCTCCTGGCGTACGGCGTTCGCGCCCGCCTGCTGTGCGGCTTTGGTGGCGTATGAGGCTTCGGGGGAGAAGTAGCTGAGTGTGGAATACCCCCAATAGTTGCGTTTGCCGCGTTCCTGAAGGAACACTTCGGGTTGGCTGGCCTGAATGGGCAGCAGTTCGATGGATGTTACGCCCAGGCCCTGCAGATAGGCCAGTGTGGTGGGGTGTGCGAGGCCGGCGTAGGTACCGCGCAGTTCTTCGGGAAGCCATGGCGCGTTGGCGGTGAAGCCTTTGACATGCAGTTCGTAGATGACGGTTTTGCTCCACGGCACATGCGGGTGCACGCTTTCGCTGTCGAACTTGGTGGTGGCGCGGTCGTCGATGGCCACGGATACCGGCATTTTGCCCAACGAGTCAATGGTGTTCATTTTGCCGAACGGGTCGCCAACGATTTTGCCATCCTCAAGTTTGCATTCGTAGGCGAAGGCGGCCGGGTCGAGTTGCATGGTGCCGTCGATGCCCTTGCCGTAGGGATCGAGCAGCAGCTTGTAGGGGTTGAAGCGTACGCCATGCGAGGGGTCCCATGCACCGTCCACACGGTAGCCGTACCGCATGCCGTCCCATGCCTTGGGAATATGCACGGACCACAGGCCGTAGTTCGGGCCTTCCATTTTGAATAGGGTTTCACGCACGTAGGTCGATTCGATGATGCGTGTGCATACCTTGAATTCGCTGATCTGTTTGACGAGCGGAATCGAAGTGTTGGGAAACAGCCGTATGGCTTCGCTGTAGAAGGCGCTGGGCTGGTCTACTGGTTCGATGACGCAGAACCATACCTGGTCTGCGGTTTCGGAACGGACGATGGCATCGGCGCCGCCGTCATCGGTGAAGTACAGGCCAGGTCTTGTGGCATAGCGGTGAAGCGTGGGGTTTTGCATACCTCTCATTGTAAGTGGGTTGGTCGTTAGGTACTGCATCGCCAGGTGATTGGTTCGCGCGACGCGCCGACAAAACCATTTATGAAAAATACTTTAAGAAAACAGATTTGCAAAACAGGATAAAAGAATGTATGCTGAAGGACATCAGGCAGAACGAACTGCCGGACAATAACCGTTGTATCCGCAAGGTGCAGAAACGCTTTCGCTGACGAAAGGAACAATCATGAAGGCTCTGGTGCTCACTGGTGTGAAGGAATTCGAGATCCAGGATCTGGATACCCCGGAGATTCTTCCGAATGAAGTACTGATCAACACGGCGTATGCCGGCGTATGCGGCACGGATCACGATCTGTATGCAGGCCGTCCGGGTTCCGCATCCGCAGTCCCGCCAATCGTGCTTGGTCATGAGAACTCCGGCGTTGTGGCCGCGGTCGGTTCCGCGGTGACCAACGTCAAGGTGGGCGATCGCGTAGCCGTCGACCCGAATATCTACTGCGGCCAGTGCGAGTTCTGCCTGACCCAGCGTCCGGAGCTTTGCGATCATCTGAGCGCCGTTGGTGTCACCCGTAACGGCGGCCTTGCCGAACAGTTCACTGCACCTGCATCCGTGGTCTACAAGCTGCCCGACAATGTCTCTCTACGCGATGCTGCGGCCATCGAACCGGTATCTTGCGCAGTGCATGGTCTCGGCCTGCTCAAGCTGCGCCCGTATCAGAAGGCGCTGGTGATCGGCGACGGCTTCATGGGGCAGATCTTCGCCCAGCTGCTGCAGGCCTATGGTGTGCATCAGGTCGATCTTGCCGGCATCTTCGATGAAAAGCTGCAGCGCAACAAGGAGCAGTTCGGTGTGAGCGAAACCTACAACACCACGCGTGAGCAGATTCCGGCGGACTCCTACGATGTCATCGTCGAGGCGGTCGGCCTGCCGACCACGCAGGCTCAGGCCGTCGCCGCAGCCAACAAGGGTGCGCAGGTGCTGATGTTCGGAGTCGGTCCGCAGGAGGCCCACTTCGAGATGAACACCTACGACATCTACAAGAAGCAGCTCACCATCCGGGGCTCCTTCATCAACCCGCTGACCTTCCGTGATGCCATCTCGCTGGTCTCCTCCGGCAAGATGAATATCGGCGGGCTCATCAGCCATGAGCTCAAGCTCGAAGAGGTGCAGGACTTCCTCGAAGGTAAGATCACCGGTGTTTCCAAGGCCGTCGTCAAAGTTGGCAAGTGAGGCGATGTGACCCTGTAAGGTCAATTCGTCAGTGGTATTGCAAGGCCGCCGCAAATTGTGCTCTCTTGTGCGGCGGCCATCCATCCCCGTCCATACCGGGTGCTGCGGCAAAGGGGCTGCGGCATCCCCAGCTCGTTACAATGTGTGTATTATGAAGCGGCTTCCTCGGTGTTGAGCGAAAGTCGAGTGAGGGTTATTGCAAATGATTAGGGTGCTTGAGTGTCTCGGCGTTCCTCGTGTACTGATGCTCGGCTTTTTGGCCGTCGCGATTTTCATGACCGGTGATGGTTTCGAACTCACCTTCCTGTCCAAGTTCATGGTGGATCAGAGATTCACCTCGTCCCAGGCGTCGCTGCTGGTCACCGTATACGGCTTGTTCGCGGCATTCGGCGGGTGGTCTGCCGGCGTACTTGCCGAGATGTTCGGCGCGTGAATGCGCTGATGATGATTATCGCTGCGATCATTGTGGGCATCGGCACCTGTGCCTTCTCGTCGTTGCCGACCGTCATGACGCTGTACGCAGGCGAAGGCAGGCAGGGTGCCGCATTGTCCGCGTATAACCTTGCCGCGGGTCTCACCACATTCGCCGGCCCCGGTATCGCGACCATACTGCTGCCGACCATCGGCTATGGCGGTGTGTGTTGGACCTATGCTGCGCTGTATGTGCTGGCGTTCGTGCTCACGCTGTTCATCCGCCCGAAGCAGCCCGGGTTCGATGAGCATGGTCACCGCATCAAGTCGGCGTGGCAGGGGCAGAAGCTGACTGATTGCGCGCAATAGAATACCGATGATCGGCAGGCTGTACGGCGTTGCGCCGGGGCGTGTGTAAGGCATATTCGTTATATTTATTCCAATTACTTCAAAGGAGAACCATCATGAGCAAACCCATGACCGCATTCACCACTGATCTGCAGCATTCCGGCATGATCGCCAGGGATCTCGACGAGACCATCGAGTTCTACACCAAGAAGCTTGGATTCGAAGTGGCTGGCATCTTTCATAATGGCGAGAATCGCTGCGCATTCCTGCGTTACGGCCATCTGACCATCGAGACGTGGGAGGGCGAGCCTGCGCCGATGACCACTGGCGCCATCAACCATTGGGCATTCGATACTCCGGACATCGAAGCGGCATTCGAGAACGCCAAGGAACTCGGTCTGAACTTCAAAGACACCGAGATTCAGCACATCGACAGCTTCTGGGAGCATGGCATCCGCTACTTCAATGTGTACGGGCCGAACGGCGAGACCATCGAGTTCTGTCAGATCGTCTGAGTCTGTTACTGAATAACGGCGAGGGGTGTGTCTTCATTCATGGAAATCGGATGGAGGCGCACCCCTCGCCGTTTATGTATCTTGCGGCTTTGCACGTGTATGGTCTGAGGATTCTGCATGCGGTTGAGGTTGATGACTGTTGAATGCGGAAAGTCCGGTGGGCATGATTGCGATAATGGGATTGGCAGTGGTTCCTGTGCGGCATGTCGGCTCTCTGCCGCCATGTGCCAGTGCCGATTCCCGCACGATTTCAGGCATAAAAAACCGCTCTGCTGGCGGCTGTCTGACGAGGACCCCGTTGTCCTTGCCGATTTTCGTTACTGTCTATGCGATGTTGCGGACTTACTTGATGTCCTCCATCTGCTCAATCGCGTCCACAATGGACTTGCTGTAGCCGGCGGAGGCGAGGGCGCTCATGCCGGCGAAGGTGAATCCGCGTTTGATGGAGGCGAAAAGCTTGCTCTTGTTCATAATGTTCCTTTCGTTGTGTCCTTGTTTCGAAGGGCGGTTGCCGTCAGCCGAATGTTCCGGTTGACGGTGTCGAGTATAGAACCCCTCATCACTTTTTGTAAGTGACTTTATAAAACTGGCGTGTCGTGATGCGAGTGCCGATATGGGACGAGTCTGGGCACGGCGGCGGTTGCGCTTTCGCCACGCGTCTCAGCGATGGGGCCGGCATGGACTCCATTCGCTCCGCCATCAAAACCATTCCCAGTTCCTGACAGCGGCCGTCAGACTTCCGTATTGCAGATATCGGTCACATAGGACTGCACGAAACGCAATGCCGCGCCGATGATGTTCTGATCGTCAGTGCACTTGCTTTTGCGTAGCGAGAAATGCTCGGAATGGAATGGGCTGAGGGCCTCCACGCGACGTTTGAGATCCGTAATGGCGTCGTCATCCAGGTACTGCGATGCCTCGCCGCCGATAATGATGTCTCCGGAGAACACGGCGCGAATATTGGCAATGGCCTGTGCTACATGGTCCATCCATTCCCCGTATTGCTGCCTGTGCTCAGGCTCGCCTTGCGCCAGTACTGAGAAGAATCCCGATAGGCTTTCCCCGTCGATGACCAGTGCCTCGGGGGAGCAGTAGGTGTCCACGCAGCCGCGCTGGCCGCAGTAGCAGATTCGCCCTCCAGGCACAAGGCACATATGTTCGATGGTGCCGTTGCTCAGGTTCGGGCCCTGGTATAGGGAGCCGTTGACGATGACGGCGCCGCCCGGCCTGCGTTCCAGATATACGCATACCGCGTCGCGTATCGTATGGTCGAACCACAGCTCGGCCATGGCGGAGGCGTCGGAATCGTGGATCATAATGGCCGGCAGTTCGATGTGACGGGTGAGCTTTTCCAGTGTGAGCCCGGTGTTGCTCATGATCTTGCCGAAGGTAATGGCTGTACCATCGGCGGAGATGATACCTTGCATGGAATAGGCGACGCCGAGCACCTCGCTGCCGGACCGTACGACCTTACCGGCGAATTCCGTGACCAGGTCGCCGACCATATCGTAGTAATCGCTGTCGTTGCAGTATGTTGCGCGTTTGTGCCTGCGCATAATGACGTTGCCGTAAAGATCCACCGCCACCATGGTGATGGCGTTTGTTCGCATGGTGATACCGATTGCCGCGTGGGATTGCGCTTTGAACACGAAGGTCTGTGCCTTGCGTCCACCGGTTGAGTCCATCGGCTCGCCCTGCTCGACCAGCCCCTCGTCGGTGAGGGTGCGCAGATTCTGTGTGATGGTGGGCAGACTCAGACCGAGCTCACGTTCGAGCATCTGCTTGGTCTGCGGGCCATGATGATACAGATGGCTGATGATGGCCTGTCGGTTTGCGGTTTTAATGGTGGTCGAGGGTGAACTCATCGTTGGTTCCTTCCGTTGCGTGTCTGAACCCCACTTTATCAAAAGGCTTTTAGAAATGTCGGGCAAGTCGGTCGCGGTAATTGCCTTCGGTGTTTTCCGTGCGTGATTACCTTGGAATTCCGAGTATTTTCCCCGCTTTTAGAAAGCTTGTTATGTAAAGTGTGTATGATTCGGGCGTTATGTGATACTAATTTTGCAAAACTACTTTCAAAAATAGGGTATATGTCATGTTTGCTTCTGTGTAGAAACTAACAAAAACGCTCAAAATCATTAAAATGAACATGATTTCTTGCAAAAAAAGTTCGCAATTACACATCAATGCATCAATAACGAACATAAAACACACAACCCGCGTAGAGTGTGAAAAGGTGTAGACATTCATGTATATTGTGGGGCAGGTCACAGGCGATTCGAGAATGTCACGGGTCGCCGTGACAGGACTGCTGCATTGCAGCAATCAGCGTTAGGGAATAACGCACCACGTTTCAGATCTCTATTAGAGGAGGATCCTACAGTGGCAGAGACTAAGAACAGCGCAACGAAGCCGGCTCCGGAAGAAAAGCTCGCCGCAGCCGAAGCTGAAGTGGACGCACTCGTGGCCAAGGGCCAGAAGGCTCTCGTCGAATTCGAAAAGCTCGACCAGAAGCAGGTCGACCATATCGTCGCCAAGGCCTCCGTGGCGGCGCTGAACAAGCATTTGGTACTCGCCAAGATGGCCGTGGACGAGACCCACCGTGGTCTGGTCGAGGACAAGGCCACCAAGAACATCTTCGCCTGCGAGCACGTCACCCATTACATGGCCGGCCAGAAGACCGTCGGCATCATCCGCGAAGACGATGTGCTGGGCATCGACGAGGTCGCCGAGCCTGTCGGCGTGGTCGCCGGTGTCACCCCGGTCACCAACCCGACTTCCACCGCCATCTTCAAGTCCCTGATCGCACTGAAGACCCGTTGCCCCATCATCTTCGGCTTCCATCCGGGCGCCCAGAACTGTTCCGTGGCCGCCGCCAAGATCGTACGCGACGCCGCCATCGAGGCCGGTGCTCCCGAGAACTGTATCCAGTGGATCGAGCACCCGTCCATCGAAGCCACCGGCGCCCTGATGAAGCATGATGGTATCGCCACCATCCTCGCCACCGGCGGCCCGGGCATGGTCAAGGCCGCATACTCCTCCGGCAAGCCCGCCCTCGGCGTCGGCGCCGGTAACGCGCCGGCATACGTCGACAAGGATGTGGATATCGTCCGCGCCGCCAACGACCTGGTGCTGTCCAAGCACTTCGACTACGGCATGATCTGCGCCACCGAACAGGCGATCATCGCCCACAAAGACATCTACAAGGACCTCATCAAGGAGCTCAAGCTCCGCAAGGCATACTTCGTCAACAAGGAAGAGAAGGCCAAGCTCGAGCAGTACATGTTCGGCTGCGTGGCAGACAGCGGCCAGACCCCGAAGCTGAACTCCGTGGTGCCGGGCAAATCCCCGCAGTTCATCGCCAAGGCCGCAGGCTTCGAGATTCCGGCCGACGCCACCATTCTGGCCGCGGAATGCAAGGAGGTCTCCGACGACGAGCCGCTGACCCACGAGAAGCTCGCCCCGGTGCAGGCCGTGCTGAAGGCCGACAACAAGGAGCAGGCCTTCGAGATGTGCGAGACCATGCTTAAGCTCGGTGCCGGCCATACCGCCGCCATCCACACCAACAACGAGGATCTGGTCCGTGAATACGGTCTGCGCATGCACGCATGCCGCATCATCTGGAACCAGCCGAGCTCTCTTGGCGGCATCGGCGATATCTACAACTCCATCGCCCCGTCGCTCACGCTGGGCTGCGGCTCCTACGGCGGCAACTCGGTTTCCGGCAACGTGCAGGCCGTCAACCTCATCAACATCAAGCGCATTGCTCGGAGGAACAACAACATGCAGTGGTTCAAGATCCCGGCCAAGACCTATTTCGAGCCGAATGCCATCAAATACCTGCGCGACATGTACGGCATCGAGAAGGCCGTCATCGTGTGCGACAAGGTGATGGAACAGCTCGGCATCGTCGATAAGATCATCGACCAGCTGCGTGCGCGCGACAATCGCGTCACCTTCCGTATCATCGACTACGTCGAGCCGGAGCCTTCCGTCGACACCGTCGAGAAGGGCGCGGCGATGATGCGCGAGGAGTTCGAGCCGGATACCATCATCGCGGTCGGCGGCGGCTCCCCGATGGACGCCGCGAAGATCATGTGGCTGCTGTACGAGCACCCGGAAATCGCCTTCTCCGACGTGCGCGAGAAGTTCTTCGATATCCGTAAGCGCGCCTTCAAGATCCCGCCGCTGGGCGAGAAGGCCAAGCTGGTGTGCATTCCGACCTCCTCCGGCACCGGTTCCGAAGTCACGCCGTTCGCCGTGATCACCGATCACAAGACCGGCTACAAATACCCGATCACCGATTATGCGCTGACTCCGTCCGTGGCCATCGTCGACCCGGTGCTGGCACGCACCCAGCCGCGCAAGCTGGCTTCCGACGCTGGCTTCGACGCTCTGACCCACTCCTTCGAAGCCTATGTGTCCGTGTACGCCAACGACTTCACCGACGCCATGGCGCTGCACGCGGCCAAGCTGGTATGGGACAATCTGGCGGAATCCGTCAACGGTGAGCCAGGCTTGGCTAAGACCAACGCCCAGGAGAAGATGCACAACGCCGCCACCATGGCTGGCATGGCCTTCGGCTCCGCTTTCCTCGGCATGTGCCATGGTATGGCCCACACGCTGGGCGCGCTGCTGCACATCGCCCACGGCCGCACCAACTCCATCCTGCTTCCGTACGTGATCCGTTACAACGGCCAGATTCCTGAGGAACCCACCTCCTGGCCGAAGTACAACAAGTACATCGCGCCGGAACGCTACCAGGAGATTGCCAAGAACCTGGGTGTCGACCCGGGCAAGACCCCGGCCGAAGGTGTGGAGAACCTGGCGAAGGCCGTCGAGGATTACCGCGACAACAAGCTCGGCATGAACAAGAGCTTCCAGGAGTGTGGTGTGGACGAGGACTTCTTCTGGTCCATCCTCGATCAGGCCGGCATGCGTGCCTACGAGGATCAGTGCACCCCGGCGAATCCGCGTATCCCGCTGATCAACGATATGAAGGACATCGCCGTGGCCGCGTACTATGGCGTCTCCCAGGCCGAAGGCCACAAGATTCGCGTGGAGCGTGAGGGCGAGGCCGCCACGGAGGAAGCCTCCGAGCGCGTGTGATCTGTTCAAGTCATGGATAAGATCGCCGTATGCATGCCTATATATAGGTATATAGGTGATGCGGTGCGGATAATCGCATCCATGAGCGAATAGCGGATATGGACCCCACAGAGATCATCTGTGGGGTCCATTATTTGTTTATTCGTAAAGTGATTCTCGGAACAATACCGGCATGACACTTCTGCGTGCGGTGCCGAGTGTGGTGCGCCAATTATGGTGCGAGGATTCATGTTGTGCATGGCATTTCCTTGGGATGCCATATGGCTGTTGAATGGTCTTGCCGATCAGCTTGTGGCGTGGAGCATATGATTACGAGGATCGTTCCTGTAGCGTGGGGACGCGTGTCATCAGCCTCGAATCCGCATATGTACTACTACCGGCCGCAGGAGCGACACGCCCGGATTCTAAAGCGGCCGTATTAGTCACACCCCAATGTTTTAATAAACAAGTTGCCTGTTTTGGGCTCGCAAATTGGAATTAAAAAAGCGAGCGCGGGGTTGCGATTACTTCGGTGATTGCAATGGGCCGCGCACTGATGATGGATGACCGCTAGTGGGACGTATGTCCAACGGAGGCCATACGCGCCGGTGCCCTTAACACGAAACAGGCTGGTAAACAGTACACGAATCGCTAGAAAGGGCGGACGGCAATGGCGGGACAGAAAATCCGCATCAGGCTTAAGTCCTATGACCACGAGGTCATCGACCAATCGGCGAAGAAGATCGTCGAAACGGTGACGAACGCGGGCGCAACTGTTGTTGGCCCCGTTCCGCTGCCGACCGAGAAGAACGTTTTCTGTGTTATTCGTTCTCCTCATAAGTACAAGGATTCTCGCGAGCACTTCGAGATGCGCACGCACAAGCGTCTTATCGACATCGTGGACCCGACCCCTAAGGCCGTGGATTCCCTGATGCACATCGACCTGCCCGCAGATGTCAACATCGAGATCAAGCTGTAAGGGAGGAGGAACCGCTATGTCGCAAAGAGCAGATCGTAAGGCCCTGCTGGGCAGGAAGCTCGGCATGTCCCAGGTGTGGGATGAGAACGGCTTCTTCGTTCCCGTCACGCTTGTTGACGTGTCCACCAACGTGGTGACCGCCATCAAGACCGAAGAGACCGACGGCTATACCGCAGTCCAGATCGGCTATGGCCAGATCGACCCGACCAAGGTGACCAAGCCGCTGGCTGGCCACTTCGCCAAGGCTGGTGTTACCCCGCGTCGTCACCTCGTCGAGGTGCGCGAGGACAACGCCACCGAGTACGAGCTGGGTCAGGAACTCACCGCTGAGGTGTTCGAAGAGGGTGCTGAGGTCGACGTGACCGGCACCACCAAGGGTAAGGGCTTCGCCGGCACCATCAAGCGCTGGGGCTTCAAGTCCTACCGTCGTACCCACGGCTCCCACAAGAACGAACGTCGTCCGGGTTCGGTCGGCGCTTGCGCAACCCCGAGCCGTATTCTGAAGGGCAAGCGCATGGCTGGCCGCATGGGTCATGTGACCTCCACTGTGCAGAACCTCACCATCGTTTCCGCGGATGTTGAGAACGGCGTTCTCGCCATTAAGGGTGCCATCCCCGGCCCCAAGGGCGGCATCGTTCTCGTCCGTTCGGCAGTGAAGGGAGCCTGATAAATCATGGCAAACGT
>OBLF01001261.1_pt1 | contig 21479 bp, 19 predicted proteins | sample 1519231 | NCBI WGS metagenome assembly OBLF01 (sample SAMEA2602895, study PRJEB22501) | metagenome | reverse complement strand
TTGCTCCTGTCATCTGTGCCCACGCTGAGGCGGAAGAAGGGCACAGAGAAGCTTGTTCCTATCTCCTGTGCCCACGCTGCGACGGAATAGAGGCACAGGAGGGCGTTCGCCGCATAGGCAAAAGTAAAGACAGCGATTTGTGCGCAAGCGCCCATCGCTGTCCTCACTATGCCTATGCGCGGCTCATTGCCCGCGTAACTTTCAATTTATTTCTTTTCCGGGCGCAGATTTTCCAGCACTTCATCCGGTACATACAGCTTCCCCCAGCCGGTTCCGAGGTCGATCTTTGGCTTGTTGGCGCCGTGGAAGTCGGAGCCGCCGCTGATCTGCAGATCATATTTGGAGGCAAGTCCGCGGATCTGGCGTTCCTCGGCGCTATTGTAGGTGCTGTAAATGGCTTCGATGCCCACGAGGCCGATCTTTTTCAATTCCGCTACGAGAGTATCCAGACGATCATCGCTCATGTGATAGAGGATCGGATGTGCCAGCACCGGTACGCCGCCGGCCCCTAGGATCAGTTCCACAGCCTGAGCGGGTGTCACCTTTTCCCTCGGAACAAAGCAGGGGCAGTGATCGCCCACGTAGCGGTCAAATGCTTCCTTCATGCTCTGGATATAGCCGTGGGAGAGGAGATATCTTGCAAAATGAGCCCTGGTGATAACCGCACCGGGGAATTCCGCCAGAAGCGCCTCGTAAGTAATGTCAATGTCATGCTCTCTGAGAAGCGCACACATTTTTTCATTGCGGTTCTCGCGGGAACGAATGAAATCTTCTAAATAATGGGCAAACTCCGGCTGGCGGTAATCAATGAAAAGGCCAACCATATGGATATCTTTGCCCTGATATTCCGTGGATAGCTCGATACCGGGGATCACTTCCGGCACCTGAGAGGCGGGAGCGTCAGACGGTGAAGCAGCCTGAGTCTGTCGCAGTTCCTCCGCATACCGGATTGCCCGGTCCAGTCCGTTTACCGTATCGTGATCGGTGAGAGCGAAGGCAGTTAAGCCTTTTTGAATTGCATAATCAACTAATTCTTCCGGGGTAAAGGTACCGTCGGAACAGGTGGAATGTACGTGAAGATCTACCATATTTCTATCCTTTCTGAGATTATTTTGTGGGACTGGTCCGCATTAACATACATTAGAGTAAGTTTTTGCGTATAGAGACAGTGTTTGTAAATATTACATGTATTAATGGGGATCATTAAACAAACAGAATTGGGAAAATAACAAAATGGATGTCGGCAGCACCGGCATCCATTTTATTCGTCTTAGTTCTCGTCGTCTTCGGTCTGTGCGGTGAATACAGTACGCTTTCTTGCCATTTCATCGCTTGCCAGGTACTCATCGTAGGTAGTGATCTTGTCTACCAGACTGCCATTCGGCAGAATCTCGATGATACGGTTGGCGGTGGTCTGTACGAACTGGTGGTCATGGCAGGAGAACAGTGCCACACCGGGGAACTTGATCAGACCGTTGTTCAGTGCGGTGATGGACTCCATGTCCAGATGGTTGGTGGGCTCATCCAGGATCAGGCAGTTGGCGCCGCTGATCATCATCTTGGACAGCAGGCAGCGAACCTTCTCACCACCGGAGAGGATGCGGACCTTCTTCACACCGTCTTCGCCGGCGAACAGCATACGTCCCAGGAAACCGCGGACATAAGTGGCATCCTTTACGGGAGAGTAACCGGTCAGCCAGTCGGCGATGGTCATATCATTGTCGAACTCTGCGGTATTATCCTTCGGGAAGTAGGACTGGGAAGTAGTAACACCCCACTTGTAGGTTCCCTCATCCGGCTCGATCTCTCCGGCAAGGATCTGGAACAGTGTGGTCTTCGCCAGCTCGCAGCTTCCTACGAAAGCAACCTTATCTTCACGGCCCAGAGTAAAGGAGATGTCATCCAATACCTTTTCTCCGTTGATGGTCTTGGACAGATGCTCCACAGCCAGTACTTCGTTACCGATCTCACGCTCGGGGCGGAAGTCGATATAGGGATATTTTCTGCTGGAGGGCTTAATGTCATCCAACTCAATTTTTTCCAGGGCACGTTTTCTGGAAGTAGCCTGCTTGGATTTGGAAGCATTTGCGGAGAAACGGGAGATGAACTCCTGTAATTCCTTGATCTTTTCTTCCTTTTTCTTATTGGCTTCTTTCATCTGCTTCACCAGCAGCTGGCTGGATTCATACCAGAAGTCATAGTTACCGGCATACAACTGAATCTTGCCGTAGTCGATGTCGGCAATCTGGGTACATACCTTGTTCAGGAAATAACGGTCATGGGATACCACGATAACGGTATTCTCGAAATCGATCAGGAAGTCCTCCAGCCATGCGATCGAGTCTAAGTCCAGATGGTTGGTAGGCTCGTCGAGCAGCAGAATGTCGGGGTTACCGAACAGTGCTTTGGCTAACAGGACCTTCACCTTCAGACTGCCGTCTAAATCCTTCATGAGAGAGTAGTGGAACTCGGTGCCGATGCCCAGACCGTTTAACAGCATGGCGGCATTGGACTCTGCTTCCCAACCGTCCATCTCGGCGAATTCCGCTTCCAGTTCGCTGGCACGGATACCATCCTCGTCACTGAAATCTTCCTTGGCATAGATGGCATCCTTTTCCTTCATGATCTGGAAGAGACGCTCGTTACCCATGATAACGGTATCCATAACCACGTTGTCGTCATATTTGAAATGATCCTGCTCCAACACGGAGAGACGCTGACCGGGGGTGATGACGATATCACCTTTGGTAGTGTCCAGCTGACCGGACAGGATCTTCAAAAAGGTGGATTTACCGGCACCGTTGGCTCCGATGAGTCCGTAACAGTTGCCCTCGGTAAACTTGATGTTGACATCTTCGAATAATGCTTTCTTACCCACACGGTAAGTTACGTTGTTTGCACTGATCATTCTTAAACCTCTTGTTATTCTTCTTATTAAATGTGTTACAAAGCCACCCTTACCATTATACATAAAAGCCCACATATTTCAAGGAAAAAGTGTGAAATCTTGACAGAGTAAAATATTTATGTAAAATGATTACTAAAAGATATGAACAAGGTTCATTGGCATAATGGAGGTTTGCATGGCAACGATTAAAGAGATTGCAGAGATCGTGGGTGTGTCGAGCGCAGCGGTCTCCAGAGTATTGAATTACGATGAAGGAATTTCCGTCAGTGAGGAAACGAGAGAGGCTATTTTTGCCACAGCGGAGAAGATTGGCTATAAGAAAAAAGTTATTTATCCGAAAATTGAAAACGTTGCACTTTTGTATTTTACAGATAATGAGGATGAATTGGAGGATGTGTTTTACCGCGGTGTCAGGGAGGAAGTTATAAAGCAGGCAAAAAAAATGAATATCCGACTGCAGATTTATGACCGCAGAGATGGCATGAGCGTGATCCCCAGAGATCTGAATGCCTTTATTGCCGTAGGCTGGCTGACCCGCAAAGAGATCAATCAATTGTATAAAATCTGCCCCAGAGGAGTGTTCATCGGCACATCACCGGATGAAAAATTGTTTGATGCGGTTAGACCCAATATGGATTCCTTCGTGACACAGATGGTAGATTATTTTGTGGAAAAGGGTCATAAAAAAATCGGATTTATTGGCGGAAGCGACCGGAATATTGATACGGGGAAGCCCTCCATGGATATCCGAGAATGGTCCTTTCGGCAAAGTGTGGCATATTATCATTGTCTGGAGGAGGAATATATCCTGATCTCGGAGAAATTCACCGTGGATGAAGGTTATCGCATGGGAAAAGAATTACTGAAAAAAAGTTCCCTGCCCACCGCATTGTGCATTGCGAGCGATACACTGGCAGTGGGAGTATTGCAGGCACTGAATGAAAAAGGGATACAGGTGCCGGAGCAGATGGCGCTTTTCAGCATCAATGATGTGAATATAGCCAAATATCTGTCTCCGCCGTTGACAACCATACATATTGATATTCCCTGCATTTGTGAGACGGCATTGGATCTGCTGCGAAACCGGGTGCTGTATGGTGGCAAAGTGACAAAGCTTATCTTTGTGAACGGGATTCCAATTTTTCGCAAGAGCTGCTAAATCAATAATAAGTCAATGAACAATAAATAGAAAAAAGTTAAAAGGGAGGTGACGGAACAGACCTCTCTTTTTGTATGCTTATTTTGTATAAAACTGACAAAAGATACCTGCCAAATTTGGCAATAGGGTAAAAAAAGAACAAGAGGCATTGACGAAAAGAGGTAATGATGCTATATTTTTTCTAAAGGTAAATAATTTACTATAATAAAAGTAAAACATTAACTTTAGAAAGATTGAAAGGAGAAAATTAATGAGAAAGAAATTTTTGGGGATTTTGTTGGCGGCAGGAGTAATCGCGGCAATGACAGGATGCGGAAGCACAAACAATGTAGACGGTGAGAAAGCAACAGCAGATGAGAATGGTAATTATCTAATTAATGGTAGCTTTGAAGAGGCTGATTTTACCGGATGGACGGTAAATAATGTGAACGATTCCACAGAGGAACTGGATATCTATGATCGTGATACTGACTGTTTCGAGGGGGTACAGTCCCTGCATTTTTATTCCGGTAGCAGTAATGTGGATTTTTCCGCAGAACAGACGGTGAACGGACTGGAGGAAGGCACTTACAAACTGACGGCACATATCCAGGGAGATGCTGCAGGGGATAAAAACGCAACGGTGTATTTCTACGCTGTGGTAAACGGGGAAGAAATCAAAGTGGACGGAGAACTGAACGGCTATGTGAACTGGTACACTGCAGAGATACCGGATTTGAAGCCTGCGGACGGAGAAATCACGGTAGGTGTACGTGTTACTACAGCACCCGGCGGATGGGGCACCATCGATGATCTCACGCTGGTGAAGGAGTGATCATGGAATTTATCAAGGGTATGGACATCTCTATGGTGAAGGAACTGGAAGTCAGCGGAGCGTCCTATTACATAAACGGAAAACAGGAGGATCTGTTTCGTATCCTGAAGGAGTGCGGAACGACCATGGTACGGCTCCGGATCTGGTCAGACCCGTTTGATGAGATGGGTAACTCCTACGGTGGCGGGGGCAATGATTTACAGACTACCATAGAAATTGCCGGAAGAACTGTGGAAAACGGAATGGACTTTATGTTAGACTTTCATTACAGCGATTTCTGGGCAGATCCCGCCAAACAGATCAAGCCGAAGGCATGGCAGAAGCTGCGGGGAGAAGCGTTGGAGACTGCAGTGTATCTGCATACCGTGAATACGCTGAAGGCACTTAAGAATCACAAGCTAATTCCGAAAATGGTGCAGGTCGGCAATGAGATTACCAAGGGTCTTCTCTGGCCGGACGGTTATGTGGAGCAGACGGAGAATATGGCAAGGCTTTTGCGGGCAGGGATCCGGGGAGTGAGGGAAGAGTGCCCCGGGGCAGGAATTGTGCTGCATTTGGATTTCGGCACCAACAATGAGCTTTACAGGCAGTGGTTCGACCGGATCGCACCGTTTGCATTGGATTATGATGTGATCGGAATGTCCTACTATCCGCACTGGAACGGCTCTCTGGAGCAACTGCAGAATAATATGAACGATATCAGTGCCCGTTACGGCAAGAATGTACTGGTGGTAGAGACTTCCATCGGCTATACTACGGATACCCTGGGATGTAAAGGAATCGTCTATTCCGAGAAGGAAGAAGAGGCTACCGGATATCCTGCCACACAGGAAGGACAGGAGCAGTTCTTAAGGGATCTGATGGCTACAGTCAGGAAGGTCAAGGAGGACAGAGGAATCGGTGTGTTTTACTGGGAACCCGCATGGCTCCCGATTCCGGATTGTACCTGGGCGAGCACGAGCGGAAGTCAGTATATGCAGGAAAAAATGGCAGCCGGCAACGCCATGGCGAATATGGCATTATTTGATGCAGCCGGCAATGCCAACAGTGCCCTGCTGCATATGAAAACAATGTAGGTGAGGAATGACTATGAAAAAAGGAATCATATCGATGTTGTGCATTGCACTGGCGGTGGGGACACTGACCGGATGCGGAAGTAAAAAAGAGGATAACAGACTGGTGATCTGGACGAATATGAACGTGGAAGTGGATACGCTCCAGAAATATGCAGATACCTGGGGAGAACAGAATGGATATGAGGTGGAGGTGATCCACCAGTCCCCGTCGGTGCAACAGTTTGCACAGGCGGTGAAAAGTGCTGAAGGACCGGATGCTGTAGTGGGTATCCCAAATGACCAGCTTGCGGATTATGTGAATGCAGGCCTGACAGCGGAAGTACCGGCAGAACTTTATAATGATGCGGATTTTTCCGAAGCTGCAGTTCAGGCATGCTATGTGGACGGCAAAAGATATGCAGCACCTCTTTCTGTGGAGACAACCGCTTTATTCTATAATACGGACATGGTAGAAAAAGTGCCTGCGACCTGGGAGGAACTGGTGGAACAGGCAGTGGAGAACGGCGGTGTGCAGTTTGATGCCACCAGTATCTATTATGATCTGGGATTTGTCAGAGCCTGCGGCGGCTATATTTTTAATTATCAGAATGGTGCTTATGATACGTCGGACATTGGCCTGGCAAATGATGGGGCAGTACAGGCGTATCATTTCCTTGATGATCTGTGCAACCGTTATGGCCTGATTACGGCAGATGTCACGGCAGATATTGCCAGAAGCAATTTCCAGAACGGAAAATGTGCGTACTATATTGGAGGCCCTTGGGATATTGACGGTTTTACTTCGGCAGAGACACCCTTTGGCATCACGGAGATGCCGACATTTCACGGTCAGGCATTCGTAACACCGGTGGGAACCCAGGTAAGCTTTGTGGGTAAGGACAGTGATAAACAGGAGCCGGCATGGAGTTTTATCAAATATCTGATTGAAAACGGTGCAAAAGATCTGTATGAAGCAGGTGACCGCATTCCTGCAAGACTGTCCGATCAGGAACTGGAAGAGATCAGGGAGAATGCTTACGCGAAAGCATTTATCGTACAGATCAATCAGGGAGAACCGATGCCTACCGTATCCGAGATGGGTCAGCTATGGAGCATTCATGTCAATAATATCCGTTCCATGTGGTCAGGTGAGCAGACTCCAGAGGAAGCGGCGAAAAATATGGTGGCGCAACTGGAAGAAGCTGTTGAATTGATGAATTCAGGAAAGTAGTGAAGATATGAAGAAGAAAAAGAATGGTATGGCATATGCCTATCTGGCACCCACACTGATTACCATATTGTTGGTGACTTGTCTGCCAATTCTGTATACGGTTATTTTGTCTTTCACGAATTATAATATGTACCATTTGGGAGATTACACTTTTGTGGGAGCAGACAATTATCTGACAGTTTTTTCCGGGAGTATTAAAAGTGTGTTTTTCCCGGTGCTTGGGTGGACGATATGTTTTGCGATATTCAGTACGGTGGGTTCCTATGCTATGGGACTGCTGCTGGCAATTCTTCTGAACAATCCGCATATGAAGGAATCCAAAATATATCGGGCAATACTGATCGTACCGTGGGCATTGCCGTCCACAATCGCTATTCTTGCATGGCAGGGATTGCTAAATGAGCAATACGGCGGGATCAATAATCTGCTTCATGTAATCGGAATTGCATGGAACATCCCATGGCTGACGAATCCCCTTTGGGCGAGGATTGGGCTGATCATTGTCAATGTATGGCTGGGATTTCCTTATATGATGAATGTCTGTCTGGGCGGTTTGCAATCCATCTCCACGGAATATTATGAAGCGGCGGAGATTGACGGGGCATCGAAGTTTCAATGCTTTAAAAGTATTACACTTCCCATGGTGACGAAGCTTTCTATCCCGTTGGTGATTTCTTCATTTGCGGCGAATTTCAACAATTTCGGAAATATCTATATGATAACACAGGGCGGTCCTGCCAGAGTAGACAACCAGTTCGCCGGTTATACGGATATTCTGGCAAGTACGACTTACAAAATGACTACATGGTCTAACCGGTACGAGTTGTCTGCTACATTTAGTGTACTGATCTTTATTATTGTCGGAACATTTACATTGGTGAACATGCATTTGTCCGGCTCATTCAAGGAGGTGGATTAAATGCTTGGCAGAGAGAAAATGAACGGTTCGGAAATGCGTGCGCTCTGGGGAAGCCGTATTGTAATCTGGATCACCATAATACTGGTGCTGTTTCCGGTAGTGTGGATCGTAATGTCTTCTTTTTCGGCGGGCGACAGTTTTTTTCTGTCCTCTCTCTTTCCGGAAAAGTTCAGTGTGGAACACTATGTGACGTTGTTTCGGGAGACGGATTTTACTGTATGGGTATGGAATTCCCTAAAGTTTTGCGTTATTGTGGCGACGATCCAGCTTGTGATCACTTCTCTGGCGGCATATGCATTCGCGAGACTGCGTTTTATCGGGAGAAAATATGGACTCATGTCGCTGCTGGTGCTGCAGGTATTTCCCAACAGTATGGCAGTGGCAGGCTACTATATTCTGATCTATAGGTTTGGGCTGGTTGACAGCAGTCTTGCGTTAATCTTTGTGCTGGCGGGAGGCAGTGCATACAATATCTGGCTGTTAAAATCCTATATTGATGGTCTGCCGGTGGAACTGGATGAGGCAGCAATGGTAGACGGGGCGAATCAGTTTCAGGTGTTTTACAAGATTATCATTCCGCTTGCCATGCCGCAGCTTGCGGTGATCTTCCTGTTTTCTTTTATAGCAACCTACAGCGAATATGTAATCACATCGATTTTTTTGCAGACACCGGGAAAAATGACGCTGGCGTTGGGATTACAGTCTTTTATCAGTGATCAGTTTGCTGCTCACTGGACGCTGTTTTCAGCAGCAGCGGTGATTTCATCCTTGCCAATTATGATTGTTTTCATGTGTCTGCAGAGATTTATCCAGAGTGGACTGGTGGCAGGCGGTGTGAAAGGATAAGCAATATAGATTTTAAAGACATAAATTTTACATAGTAATGATTGCTAGGAGGACCTCCCTTTGATAAAATGAATTTATCAAAGGGAGGTTTTCTTATGGAGACAAAATTAAATTACAAAAGAACGTTTCTGATCGGACTGGCTTTTCTTAGCATCTGTTCCTTCTGGCAGATGTATGACAACATCATCCCCCTGATCCTGCAGAATACCTATCATCTGGGCGAGACAATGACGGGAGCGGTCATGGCACTGGACAATGTGTTGGCGATCTTTCTGCTGCCGGTGTTTGGTACGCTGTCAGATAAGGTGCATACGAAGCTTGGCAGAAGAATGCCCTTTATCGTGTCGGGTACGATCCTGGCAGTGATCTTCATGATGTTACTGCCGATGATCGACAATGCAGAAAAGGCAAGATGGGGCACTGTAGAGTCCTTCAGTAACCAGGTGATCTTCCTGGCGGTGCTGTTTTTCACCCTGGTGTCCATGGGACTGTATCGTTCCCCGGCAGTAGCACTGATGCCGGATGTAACCCCGAACCATCTGCGTAGCCGTGCCAATGCGGTGATCAACCTCATGGGAGCCGTGGGCGGTGTCTATGCTCTGATCATGATCAAAGTTCTGGTGGGAAAAGGTGAGACACCGGACTATCTGCCCCTGTTCGCAAGTATTGCGGCAGTCATGGCGATCGCTGTGGGAATCCTTGTGATCACTATCCGGGAAAATAAGCTGCGGGAAGAAGTCGAGAAGGCAGAGGCGGCAAATGCAGGAACAATAGAAGAAAAAGCAATGGCCGAGGGAGTGGAAGCTGCCGGTGAGATCGAGGCAGTGGGAGATACCGGAGAGGTAAAAGCTTTCGACGGGAAAAAACAGACAGGAAAGACGGAAGGCACCAAGGGTATGCCCAAGGAAGTGAAGCGCAGTATGTACTTCATGCTTGCATCCATCTTCTTATGGTTTACCGCTTATAATGCCGTGACCACAGCCTTTTCCCGCTATACGAAGGTGGTATGGAAAATGGAGGGCGGAAGCTTCGCCAACTGTCTGATGGTAGCGACGGTAGCTGCTATTCTGAGCTATATTCCCATTGGAAACATCTCTGCGAAGATCGGTCGTAAGAAGACCATCATGGGCGGTGTTCTGCTGATGGCAGCCTGCTATGGATCCGCGATTTTTGCCAGAGAATATCACCCCGTCGTCAATGTGGCATTTGCCCTGATCGGTGTGGCATGGGCAGCCATCAATGTGAATTCCTATCCGATGATCGTGGCCATGAGCAGTGGCAGCGATGTGGGGAAATTCACCGGAACCTATTATACGTTCTCTATGGCAGCGCAGATCCTGACGCCGGTACTCTCGGGTTTTCTGTTGGAAAACGTGTCCTATAACACCCTGTTTCCCTATGCCCTGTTCTTCTCCCTGATGGCATTCCTTACTATGACCCAGGTACGTCATGGCGATGTGAAGCCTCAGAAGAAGGAGAGCATTCTGGAGAATTTTGACGTGGACGATTAATAAAATAGACAATAAATCGTTAGAAAATCTTTAGAAATAGCTACTTGAAAATTGCGGGGCAGTGGATTAAAGTAAGATGCAGCAGCTTTTCGCGGAGACTAAGAGGGCGCAGAAAAGATGTATGTGAATCAAAACATAAGATAGAAGGTTGAATTGAGAATGAAAGTTTTAGCAATCATACTGATCGTCATTGTAGTGCTGGCGATTCTTTACTTCCTTATGATCATGCCCCGGATGGCACATAAGCCCGATACGGCTTGCTTTAAAGAATGGCTCTATGCCCACAGAGGGCTGCATGACAATGCCACACAGGCTCCGGAGAACTCCATGGCAGCATTCCGCAAGGCAGTGGACGCAGGATTCGGTATCGAACTGGACATCCAACTGACGAAGGACAAGATTCCCGTGGTGTTCCATGATTTTACCTTAAAAAGAGTCTGCGGCGGCGAAGGAAAAATCTGTGATTACACTTATGAAGAATTGCAGCAGTTCCATCTGTGTGAGTCCACGGAGAAGATTCCGAAGTTCGAGGATGTGCTTCAGATGGTGGACGGAAAAGTACCTCTGATCGTGGAGTTCAAGATCGAGCGTACCGACCTGTCCCTGTGCCCTATTGCAGATAAGATGCTTCGGGCCTACAAGGGAATGTACTGCATGGAGTCTTTTAATCCACTGGGAGTGCAGTGGTATCGTAAGAATCATCCGGAACTGGTGCGCGGTCAGCTGTCCGATGCTTTCCTGAAGGAAGGAGAGTATGTGGGAGTATTGTATTTTGTCCTGCAGAATCTGCTGTTGAACTTTGTGACGAAGCCGGATTTTGTGGCATACAATCACCATTATCCCGAGATTCTGTCAAGAAAGCTTTGCAGAGGCCTGTATCATAATACCGCAGCAGCCTGGACTATTAAGAGCCAGCAGGAGCTGGACGAAGCGAGAAAGCATTTCGATATTTTCATTTTTGACAGCTTCGTGCCGGAGGCAAGAAAGTAGAGGAAAATAACACAAAAGGTCGGTTCCATGATATCTTGGAAATCGGCCTTTTACTATATGCGATATTCGAGGAAAAATCATGTATACGAAAGCGGAACTGAAACAGCAGTTACAGAACGCAGGACTCACCGGAAAAGAGACGATCCTGATCCATTCCTCCATGAAAGCCATCGGAGAGGTGGAGAGCGGAGCGGATACTGTGCTGGATGCCTGGATGGAATATTTCGCGGACGGGTTATTGTTACTTCCGACCCATACCTGGGCGAATGTGAATGCAGAGCATCCGGTGTATGACTATCGCAGCACACCGTCCTGCGTGGGGCTGCTGACGAATCTGTTCCGGCAGAGAGCAGGCGTAGTAAGGTCTCTCCATCCCACCCATTCGCTGGCTGGCTTCGGAAAAGGAGCCGCAGAATATCTGGCGGGGGAGGACGAGAACAATACCCCCTGTACCCCGGGAGGAGCGTACGACCGGCTGAAAGACTGCGGAGGGAAAATTCTGTTAGTGGGTGTGGGGCACGAACGCAATACTTACATCCACAGCGTGGAAGAAGTGCTGAATGTACCGAACCGGCTGGCGGCGGAGCCTATGGAGCTTTTGACGATCCTGCCGGACGGAAGCAAAAAGAAAGTATATATGCGGAAACATTACAATGCGATGCAGCCTCATATTTCAGAGGATTTTGTGAAATTAAACCAGGCATTTCTGGATTGCGGAGCAGTGGAAGAAGTGGTATTTGGAGACGCGAGATGTCTCCTGTGTGATGCTGAAAAAGTATTCCGGGTGGTGCGGCATGTGCTGGCACCGGATCCGGAATGTCTTGTGACGAAGCCGGAGATCCCCACAGAGCGGTGGAGAGGATTCCGGGCATGAAAAAGGATCAGTCCTAAGGGACTGATCCTTTTGGTTTGTCTTGCTATTAAGCTACAACAGTAACGTTGGTAGCACGGATCTTGCTGCTGTTCTGAGGATCGCACTCGGTATCGAAAGTTACCTTCTGGCCCTCTTCCAGAGACTTGAAACCATCAGCATTGATTGCGGAAAAGTGTACGAATACTTCCTCGCCGTTAGCATCGTTGGTGATGAAACCATAACCCTTCTGAGCATTGAACCACTTAACTGTACCGTTATTCATTATTGGTACCTCCTTTAATAATTCAGGCTTTGCCTGATCCTTTTGATGATTCTAAAACGTATGACAAAAAAATCACATATTTTTGTAAAGCATCCGTGAAAAAGTAGCAATGTCTTACAAAAATATGTGAGATCAATGACTTTCATTTAGAATACGGTTAGAGTATACCATTGCCCCGATCGAAATGTCAATAATTATCTTTGATTTTTAGACCTATTTTCTTATGGAAAAAGCATATGATTTTAAGAGCAACAGGATGCGGAGAATGACGATGGATCTTAGATTTTTGGGAAAAGTATTACAAGGGGCGCTGATCGGTCTGGGAGCGGTACTCCCGGGGATATCCGGCGGCGTTTTAAGTGTAGTGTTCGGAGTCTATCGACCGATCATGGAGCTTTTGTCGGATCCGGTACATAAGTGGCGGACCCATCTGCCGGAATTGTTCCCTTATATGATCGGATCGGCAGCAGGATTTTTAGGGGTGGCGAATCTGTTATCATATGTATTAGAGACTTACCCGGAGCCTTCTGTCTGCGTGTTTGTGGGACTGATCGTGGGAATGCTTCCCTCGTTGTGGAGAGAAGCGGGAGAACAGGGCAGGACTATGGGAAATGTGATCTTATCCTGCGTGACATTAGTGGCAATGCTTAGTCTGTTATTCTGGCTGCAGAATTCCCAAAATACCGTGGAGCCGGGATTTTTCAGCTTTTTGTTCTGCGGCTTTGCCTTTGCTCTGTCGGTGATCGCTCCGGGCATGAGCTTTTCAACAATATTGATGCCCTTGGGACTGTATACGCCCTTTGTGGAAGGGATCGGTCATGTGAGACCGGAGGTTCTGTTTCCGGGAGTAGCAGGGTGCGTGGTGACTTTCATCTGTCTGGCAAAACTGGTAAACCGGCTGTTTGAGAGGCATTATGCGTTGATGTTTCATGGAATTCTCGGGATCGTCGGTGCGGCTACGGTGATGACCGTTCCCTGGGGCAGCTTTGCAACATCGGCGGATGCGGCATCCCGGAATCTGTTCTGCATGGCGGCGGGAATTGTGGCGGCAATACTCTTGGATTTTATGAATGAAAAACTGGCATGTTTTCCCGAAAAAGAGACAGAATAAGATGTAAGAGTCTTATTATGGAAAAAGGAAGGTAGAAACATGCAGATGTATGCGGTGGTGGCAACGGGAGTGCTGGGACTGCTGATCGGTTTCTGGTTGGGCAGGAGCATCCGGTGGAACATGGAAGAAACAGAAGAGGCGGTAAACAGACAGGAAGAGAGAAGAATAACAGGGAACAGACAGCTGGTTATGGAAGGCACCGCCATAGGGAGTCCGGTGAACGGCGAGATCAGGAAAATATCGCAGGATACTTTGCAGGACACAACGGAAGAAGCGGAGGATGACAATACGAAGTGCATTACCATTCTGCCATCGGACGGCAGAGTCTATGCCCCCACTTCGGGAAAAGTGCTGAAGCTTTATCCTATGGGCAACCGGATCCGTTTTCGCACGGACAGTGGAGTGGAGCTGCTATTGAATATCTGTAAGGATAAAGAAGAACTTCATAGCACTTATTACCGCTGTAATGTCCTGCCCAATGAGATCGTGAGAAAAGGCAAGCTTCTCGTAGAATTTGATCAGGAAGGGCTGGCGAGAGAAGGCGTGGATACGGCGGTGACAGTGGAGATGTGTCAGACACCTGACCGGGGACGGATCGTTCGTACCTGGAAGGATTATATCCGGGCGGGCGAGGAGCTGCTGTGGGTAGATTCCGTCTGCCTGCGGTAAGCTCCCGGAGTGGTATGGAAGGTATCCTGAAAGGCACGGAAAAAGGTACGGGAGCTGCCAAAACCCGCATCCAGAGCAATCTGTGTCACGGAGAGCTCTGTGGACAGCAGAAGGTCTCTGGCATAATCAAGTCTTCTGGAATTCACATAATCCGGGAAAGAGGTGTGGAACTTTTCCGTAAATATCCGGGAGAGGACAAAACGGCTGACACCGAATTCTTTCGAGAGACTGTCCAGGGACAATTCCTTCGTGTAGTTGGCATCCAGATAGAGAAGCAGCCTCTGCTCCAGTTCCAGATCCTCCGTGCTTTTCCGGGTCTGCAGGGGGAGAGAGGGTAGGAGATCTGCCAAAAGGAGCGTCAGATACCCTTCCGCATAGATCTGCACATCAGAAGGAGTGGGACGATCTTTTTCCATGGTGGAAGCCAGAGCCTCGAGTCCCTGTAAGGCAATGTGGCTGTGCTCCGAGAGGGTGGAGATGGCAAAATCATTGCGTGAGGGTTTTTTATTCTGAAAAAAATGTCGGAAGGAATGACAGAAATCCGGCTCGAAGATACAGAGCAGATTCTGACCGGGTTCCACATGTTTTAAGCCGTGCATCTGGTTCGGAAAGACGAGGACACCCTGACCGGGAGTCAGCGGAAATTCCTGTTGTTCCACAGTGACCGTGGTGGAACCACTTAAGACATAGATCAGCTCCAGCTGTCTGTGAAGATGGACGGCGTAAGGATTATTATTGGACAGATACAGATAGAGTTGTTCTTTACGATTCTGATAAAAGAAACTCAAGGTGTTTTCCTCCTGCAACTTTTGTCACTATTATGACATTTATTCTATTGAAATGCAAGATTTGACACAAACTAATGGGAAATTGACACGCGATATGACGGAATATCTGCTATACTGATTTTATAGACAAACAGCGGCAAAAGGCTGTGGAATGGAGATACTATGGACAAGACGAAGATACATAAAATGTGGATCGCCGATCAGGGCGACGGCACCTATTCCAACCCGATCCTGTATACGGATTACTCGGACCCGGATGCCATTCGTGTGGGAGAGGATTATTTTATGATCGCTTCCAGCTTCTGTAATACCCCCGCGGTTCCTCTGTTACATTCCAAGGATCTTGTGAACTGGAAGGTCATCAATTACATCATGGATAAACTTCCCTTTGAATATTATGACAAGCCGGTACACGGCTGCGGTACCTGGGCACCTGCCATCCGCTTCCATGAGGGAACTTACTACGTATTTATTCCCATGCCGGATGAGGGGATTATGATGTGCAAGACCACAGACCCGTGGGGCAAATGGAGCGAGCCTGCTTATGTGCGTAAGGTCGTGGGCTGGATCGATCCCTGCCCTTTCTGGGATGAGGACGGCAAAGCTTATATGGTAACTGCTTTCGCCAGAAGCCGTATCGGCTTCAAGAGCATGCTGTATATGTCTCCCATCGAACCGGACTGCTCCGGAGTGCTGGATGACGGTCAGTTCATCTATGACGGTCATGCGACCCAGCCCACCATCGAGGGCCCGAAGCTGTATAAGAGAAACGGCTATTACTATATCTTCGCTCCGGCAGGGGGCGTGAAGCCCGGCTGGCAGACCGTACTGCGGTCGAAAAATATTTATGGTCCCTGGGAAGAGAAAATCGTCCTGCACCAGGGCAATTCCCCCGTCAACGGACCTCACCAGGGTGCCTGGGTGGATACGCCGGACGGACAGGACTGGTTCCTGCATTTCCAGGATGTGGGCAATGCGGGACGTATCGTACATTTACAGCCCATGCACTGGGAAAACGACTGGCCGGTGATCGGAGTAAATGCCGTGGACGGCTGCGGTGAGCCGGTACTGCGTTACAAGAAGCCGGAAGTGGGAGCTGCATATCCCATCGATACCCCGGAGGACAGCGATTTCTTCGAAGGAGATCGTTTAGGACTGCAATGGCAGTGGAATGCCAATTATAAAAAGGAATGGTACGACCTGAAAGACGGTCAGCTCCTTCTCCATGCACAGGCGGCGGATCCGAAGACACAGCTGTGCGACATCAGCAATCTGTTATTGCAGAAGTGGCCGGCACCGGAATTTTCTGTTACCACCTGTCTGCATCTGGAGCAGATGAAGGACGGCGATGTGGCAGGACTGGTATCGCTGGGCGGATGTTATACAGCACTTGCAGTTCAGAAAATACACGGCAAAATGAGCCTGCAGCAGCGCACCGGCAACTGGACGAAGGACGATGAAGTGCGCACCGGTCTAGGCGAATGGAACAGTGATGTCATTTATATCCAGATGAAGGTGGAGAAGGAGACTTACCGCACGTTCTACGTGGGAACCACGGAAGAAAATTTACAGCCTGTGGGACAGATGGTGGAAGCAACTCCGGGCCGCTGGGTCGGTGTCAAGGACGGACTGTTTGCCATCAACGAACAGGGTGCGGCTGGCGGTTCGGTGGCTGCGGATTATTTTGTATATCAGGAACTGTAACTATTTATAGGGCGAAGTAACCACTATGAGCAAATAACATGCAAGCATGTTATTCAGGAAAGCCTCGTAGAGGCGATTTTGCGAATGGGGTGCTGAATAGTTACTGAATCATAAAATTACATTTCTATTTACAATGCAATGACAATGTGCTATTTTGGCAGATGTTAATGTAAGGATAAAGGAATGATGTAAATTATGCCGGAAGAGAAAAAAATGTTATTTTCACAGGATGCATTGAGAAAATTACTGTGGCCACTGATCATAGAACAGTTTCTGGCAATCGCAATGGGAATGGCTGACACAGTGATGGCGGCCAGCTGTGGAGAAGCCGTGGTATCCGGAATCTCCCTGGTGGACAGTATCTGTGTGCTGCTGATCGGTCTGTTCACGGCCATGGCAAGCGGTGGCGCGGTCGTGGCAGCACAATACATGGGACACGGAGATAAGGAAATGGTAGGCCGGGCTTCCAATCAGCTGTTTATAGCGGTTGGGGGTGTGGCCCTTCTGTTTATGACGATAGCGCTGATCTGGAACAGGGGACTGCTGGCATTGCTTTACGGCAATGTGGAAGCGGATGTCATGAGTGCTGCAAGAATTTATTTTTATATTGTGGCGGTGTCCTTTCCTTTTCTGGGAATTTATAACGGTGGTGCAGCTCTGTTCCGTGCGGTGGGAGATTCCAAGGTGTCCATGAAGGTGTCATTGGTAGCGAATCTGGTGAACGTAGTGGGAAATGCCATTTTGATCTACGGTGTTGGAATCGGTGCTGCAGGAGCGGCGCTGTCCACGCTTTTTTCCAGAGTATTGTCTGCGGTGCTGATCGTAGTGCTGCTTAAGAAAAGTGACAAGATCATCATGAGCAATCATTGGCGTCTGGATACCAAAATCCTTGGGAAAATCCTGTATATCGGCGTACCGAACGGATTGGAGAATAGCATTTTTCAGATTGGTAAGCTTCTGACCACCAGCCTGATCGCCGGATTTGGAATGGCAGCTACGACGGCAAATGCCGTAACAGGCAGCATTGCCAGCTTCCAGCAGATCCCTGCCAATGCCATCGGTGTGGCAATGATCACTGTGATCGGACAGTGCATCGGCGCAGGAGAAACAGAGCAGGCATTATATTATCTGAAAAAAATGATGAAAGTAGCATATGCCTGTATGATCCTGTTGGGAATTCCAATGATTATTTTTGCTCGACCGATCTGCGGAATCTATCATCTGAGTCCGGAGACAATGAAAATAACTGTTTTTCTGTTATGTTACAGCTGTGTATGTTGTATGCTGGTGCATCCGTTGTCCTTTGCACAGTCCAATGCACTTCGCGCTGCGGGAGATGTGAGGTTCACCATGATCGTGGCGATCGCTTCCATGTGGCTCTGCCGTGTGGGCATGGCATATATCCTGGGACAGGGTCTGGGACTTGGCGTCATCGGCGTCTGGATCGCTATGACCATGGACTGGGTCGTACGGGCATTTTTGTTCACTAACAGGATACGGACGGGAAAATGGCTGAAGTATAAGGATCGGCTGGTGAAGTAAATCATGGTACTGTGCTAAAGTTTTACATTGACAGAATTTGTAATGTGTTTTAGCATGTTTTTATAGAAATAAAGTCGGGGTCAAGCATCTGGGCTTAGACCTTTTGATCCTGGCATCATAGAAAAATACATAAGCACATAAAGTGCAGAAATGAGGCAGAACATGAGCAAAAAGCCCTATGCAGAGCGTAATTTAAAATTCGAGACATTACAGTTACATGTGGGACAGGAGCAGCCCGATCCCGTGACCGGTGCCAGAGCCGTTCCCATTTATCAGACATCTTCTTATGTATTCCGCAACTGCGACCATGCAGCAGCACGCTTCGGACTGGAAGATCCCGGGGAGATCTACGGCCGTCTGGGCAACCCTACTCAGGGTGTCTTTGAGCAGCGTATTGCGGCATTAGAGGGCGGTACCGCAGCTCTGGCAGTAGCCAGCGGAGCGGCAGCTATCTGCTACACGATCCAGAACCTGGCAAAACAGGGAGATCACATTGTTTCTGCAAATAATATTTACGGCGGAACCTACAATCTGCTGGCGCATACCCTGGTGGACTACGGTGTGACCACTACTTTCGTGGCTCCTTCCGATTATGACAGGATCGAAGCAAGCTTTCAGGAGAACACCAAGGCGCTCTACATCGAGACTCTGGGCAATCCCAACTCTGATGTGGTAGACATTGAGCGCCTGGCACAGATCGCCCATGCACACAAGGTCCCTCTGGTAGTGGACAATACGTTTGCGACTCCTTATCTGGTACGTCCTTTTGAGTACGGCGCAGATATCGTGGTACATTCCGCAACCAAATTCATCGGTGGACACGGCACCAGCTTAGGTGGTGTGATCGTAGAGAATGGTAAATTTGACTGGGAGGGCAGCGGCAAGTTCCCTCATCTGTGCACTCCGAATCCCAGCTATCATGGTGTGACTTTCACTAAGGCAGCACCGGGCGCGGCTTTTGTGACCGCTATCCGTGCAATGCTCCTGCGTGATATGGGCGGCTGCATTTCCCCTGTCCATGCTTTTATTTTCTTACAGGGACTGGAGACACTGTCTCTGCGCGTGGAGCGTCATGTGGAGAATGCACTGAAGGTGGTACAGTATCTGAACAATCATCCTCAGGTAGAGCGTGTGCATCATCCTTCCGTATCCACCGATCCGGAGCAGCAGGAGTTGTATAAGAAATATTTCCCGAATGGAGGCGGTTCCATCTTCACATTCGAGATCAAAGGCGGCAAGGAGACAGCGAAAAAGTTCTGTGATAATCTGGAACTGTTCTCGCTGCTGGCAAACGTGGCAGATGTGAAGTCTCTGGTCATCCATCCGGCTTCCACCACCCATGCACAGCTGTCTGAGGAAGAGCTGAATGAGCAGGGAATCTACAGCAATACGATTCGTCTGTCTATCGGTACGGAGAATATTGATGATATCATTGAGGATCTGGAAGGCGGTTTCCAGTCTGTTTAAGGAGAGACCATGCTTTCATTAGCTGTTTTCTATTTTGTATTTTTAGGAACAGAGTATCTGTTTGATAACCGGATGGCGTTATATACGGATCCCTCAGGCGTGGTACTGGCACAGAGCTATATCCTGGGCGTCAGCGTGTTTGGTTTCCTGGCATATTCTCTGATAGAAAAATGGAAAAGCAAATCCGGGAATCCCACTGCGTTCAAGGCAGCGGGATTCTTCTTGCCGGTGCCGGTGATCGCAGGATATGTACTGCTGTTTGCCGGGACCGGGTACTGGGTACTATTGGGCAGCGGGTGTTTTCTGTTCCTGATACTGGGATATCTGGGCAGCAGGACACATTACCTGGCGGCACAGCTGCTTAGGGGAAGCAGGCATCCGGCGAAGACCGTGAGTGTGGCTTATGCCGTGGGGCTGCTCCTTCAGTTTCTGAACCACAATCTGTTGTGGGGAGAGACAGTGGAAGGTAGCTTCCTGGCGGGAAGTTTTGTGATGCTGTGGGTACTGACTGTCGGAATGGCGCAGAATGCACTGCCAGGATACCACAGGAGACAGAAGACAGAGGACGGAGAAACGGTGTCGGTGAAAAACACGCAGGAAGGTGTTACTGCGGAGCAGATATCATGGAAGAATCCCCGGCTGGCAGGTGTGGCATTACTGGTGACGGTTGTTCTGATGACATGTATCTTCGCAACGCTTGACAACGCTGTGACCCTGGCACATGCTGCAGGTACCATGGATATCGGTCAGTGGCCGAGACTGTTCTTAGCACTCAGCGGATTGCTGGCAGGAGTACTGTTTGATCTGAATAACGGAAGATATCGTGGACTGATCATGTATGCGGTGACGATCCTGTCGACCATCTGTGTGCTGATCATTGAAAGCGGCGCACCGTTTCTGCCGGGACTGCTGATCTTCTATATGTCTGCGGGATTTTTCGTGGTGTTTTTCACGAACGGATTTCTCCAGCTGTCCTATCGCATGCAGGATGGCAGGCTATGGACAGGTATGGGAAGAGCGGCGAACAATCTGGGCGCTGTGATCACAGGAGTAGCTTCCATAAGCCTGCTGACCGGAGAAGATCATATCCTGACGGCAGTACTGGCACTGGTTCTGTTTGTACTGATCAGCGTGGCGCTGCTGTGGTATTATAGTTGTACGCAGATTGTAAAGGCTCCCGAAGCAATGGAAAGTCGCGAAATGGCTGGCAGTCAGAGCCGGCTGGAGAGATTTGCAGAATCTTTTGATCTGACGGAACGGGAGCAGGAAGTGCTGCAGCTTTTGCTGTTGTCCGATGATGGAATGCAGGAGATCGCCGACAGCCTCTTTGTCTCACGCGCGATGCTCTATCGGCATGTTTCTGCGCTGAATGAGAAGACCGGCACCAGAAGCCGAATCGGACTGATCCAGTTCTACTACAACTGGGAAGAAGATAAGAAATAGCGAGAGAATGAGAAAGGCACAGCCCTGTGAGGGACTGTGCTTTTTTAATTCATAGGAAATTTCTTCCTATGAATTAAAAAAGCTCCGCAGGGATCGCACTGCGGCGGTTATGAAATATGTCGCAAAAGCGACCCGCCGCAGGCGGAGAATCTCGCAAGCGAGATTCTTTTTTAGTGTGCGCCTTGC
>OBLF01001256.1_pt1 | contig 21545 bp, 20 predicted proteins | sample 1519231 | NCBI WGS metagenome assembly OBLF01 (sample SAMEA2602895, study PRJEB22501) | metagenome | reverse complement strand
GCAGCGGGAATTCCTTCATGCCGGAGGCGCGGGCCGTCTGGATGATGCCGACATAGGTGATGTCGTGGCTGGTCATCGAGTCGAACTTCATGCGCAGGTCCTGCATGGAATCGCCGGTGTTATGTGCTTTTAAGATGCCGTAGGCGATGGTGCCCTGCTTTGCCTGCTCCTGCGTGAAGCCTGCTGGAGCTTCGGACTGGGGCACGCCGTGGACGAGGTATACGCCGGTATCGTGCAGTTTCATAGGCTTCTCTCCTTGCCTTTCATTTAAAAAAATCACAGCCGGGCGATAACGGCCTGGGTGAATTCCTTGGTGCCGGCCGTGCCGCCGATGTCAGCGGTGATGACCTTGCCTTCGGCCACCTGGGCCTGGATGGCGGCGTTGAGCTTGTCGGCCTTGTCGGTCATACCCAGGTCGTTCAGCATCATGGCAAAGGCCATCAGGATGGCGCTGGGGTTGGCCTTGTCCTGGCCTGCAATGTCGGGGGCGGAGCCGTGGACAGCCTCATAAATGCGCGTTTTATCGCCGATGTTGGCGCTGGGCGCGAAGCCCAGGCCACCCACCAGACCGGCGCACAGATCGCTGATGATGTCGCCGTAGAGGTTGGGGGCGACCAGCACGTCGAACTGCTCAGGGCGCTGCACCAGCTTCATGCACAGGGCATCGATGATGCAGTCGTTGGCCTCGATGTCGGGGTAATCCTCGGCCACTTCGCGGAAGGTGCGCAGAAACAGGCCGTCGGTCAGCTTCATGATGTTGGCCTTGTGCACAGCGGTGACCTTTTTGCGGCCGTTTTTCCGGGCGTAGTCAAAGGCAAAGCGGCAGATCTTCTCGCAGGCCGGGCGGGTGATGAGCTTGACGCCGTTGGCGATGTCGTCGGTGAGCATGTACTCGATGCCCTTATACAGGTCCTCGGTATTCTCGCGCACGATGACGAGGTCAACGTTCTCAAAACGGGTAGGTACGCCAGGCAGCGTGTGCACAGGGCGCAGGTTGGCGTAGGTGGCAAAGCGCTGACGCAGCTGCACATTGATGCTGCGGAAGCCCTTGCCGATGGGCGTAGCCGTAGGGCCTTTCAGTGCCCAGCCGCACGCCTCGATGGCGTCCAGCGTGCCGGGGGCGATCAGCTCGCCGCTGGCTTCGGCGTACTCGGCACCGGCCTCACACTCCTGCCATTCAATGCCGGTGTTCAGTGCGGCCGAGACAGCACGCACGCTTTCGGCGATCTCGCGGCCAATGCCATCGCCTGGGATCAGTACTGCTTTCATAAAAATACGTTCCCCTTCCCTGTGCTTTTTGAAAGGCTCCCTGCACAAGGGGGCCTTACGCAGCGAAAATGCTGCAATATACTACAACTATATCTGCTTTGGGCCGGTTTGTCAACGCGGTTTTTTATACAAGCCGTGTCAAAACGCCCATCAGCTTAATAAAATAAAGTCGTACTTTGGCTATTGTGGTGATATTTTAAGTTTTTCTTGACGAAACTCCAAGGATGTTATATTATTGTAGAAATCACCCACGCGGTGGGTGCCTGCGGTGCAGGAATGGGAAATTTGTGTGCGTGTATAAATATGCAAGTGGAAAGGGGCCTGCCGATGTATTACCCGGACGTACCGGCACTGGAGCCGGAAGAACTGGAACTGCTCTGCCATGAATATGTAGAGCATAATGCCACGCTGGACCCGCATTTGGCGGACCAGATGGGCGTCAAGCGCGGCCTGCGCAACCTGGACGGCACCGGTGTGCTGGCCGGTATCACCAACGTGTCCAACGTTGTTGGCTATGACAAAAAGGAAGACGGCACCATCGTGCCCATCCCCGGCCGCCTGATCTACCGCGGCATCGATTTGGATGCCCTGGCCGCCGAGGCCGACGCCAGCGACCGCTTTATGTTTGAGGAAGTGGTTTGGCTGCTGCTGTTCGGCTCTCTGCCCACGCGGGATCAGTATGCCAAGTTCCGCAAACTGCTGGAGAACCACCGCGAACTGCCCCGCGGCTTTGCCGACGATATGATCTTGAACTCGCCTTCGCCCAACCTGATGAACAAGATGGCGCGAAGCGTGCTGGCCATGTACAGCTACGATGAACACGCCGAGGACCTGAGCCTGCCCAACATCCTGCGGCAGAGCATCAACCTGATCGCCGAGCTGCCCACCATGATGGTGAACGCTTACCAGATCAAGCGCCGCGTCTACGACCGCAACAGCATGTACTTCCACCTGCCCACCGAGGGACAGAGCACGGCCGAACATATCCTGTCCACCTACCGTGCCGACCAGAAGTTCACCCACGAGGAAGCCCGCCTGCTGGACCTGTGTCTGCTGGTGCATGCGGACCACGGCGGCGGTAACTGCTCGACCTTTACCTGCCGTGTGCTGTCCAGCTCCGGCACCGACACCTACGCGGCCATCTCGGCGGCCATCGGCGCGCTGAAAGGCCCCAAGCACGGCGGCGCCAACCTGAAGGTCATGCACCAGCTGGACTACATTTTGGAAAATGTGGAGGACCCCACCAACGACGACGAGGTGCGGGAGTTCTTGCGCAAGATCATCCGCAAAGAGCGCGGCGACGGCAGCGGCCTGATCTACGGCATGGGCCACGCCGTGTACACCCTGAGCGACCCGCGTGCCCAAATTTTGAAAACACACGCCAAGAGCCTCGCCTACCAAAAAGGCTACGACGAGGAGTACGAGATGCTGTGCAGCATCGAGCGCCTGGCCCCCCAGGTATTTACCGAGGAAAAGCACGGCCCCAAAAAGGTCTGCGCCAACGTGGACCTGTTCAGCGGCCTGATCTACCGCATGCTGGGCATCAGCGAGGATCTGTTCACCCCGCTGTTCGCCATTGCCCGTGTACCCGGCTGGTGTGCCCACCGCGTGGAAGAGGTGGAGTTCGCCAACCGCATCATCCGCCCCGCGTACAAGTACGTCGGCCAGCCGCTGGATTACCTGCCGCTGGAAGAACGGTAATTTATACAAAAATAGCGAGTACCCGTTTTCTTTCGGGTACTCGCTTTTTATTGTTATTGCGCATGTTTGTAGGGGTCGATGCAAGCATACGCCCCTACAGAACACTCACACAAACACCACCTGCACCAGCACCATATACAGTGCCGTCCCGGCGGCAATACTTAATAAGGTATTCTTTTTCCAGCAATGCAAACCCACCACCGCGGCGGCGGCGATCAGTTCCGGCAGTCCGTGGGTGGGGCCGAGTAAGTCCACGCCCCGCAGGCAGTAGACCACCAGCATAGCCATAATGGCGCAGGGCAGCACCCCGGCCAGGTAGGTGATGAACCGGGGCGTGGGCCGCCCGCAGCCAAACACCAGAAACGGCAGAAACCGAATCAGCATCGTGACAGCAGCCACCACGGCCACTAACGCCATACCGTGAAGATCAATCGACATGGGCGGCTTCCTCCTTTTGCGCACGTTTTTCCATGGGGCCGCGCAGCAGTGTCAGTGCCGCCGTGATGCCCAGCATGGACGGGATCAGGAAGTTGCTGCTGCCGAAAATGACCAGGCAGATCAGCGAAACACCCAGCCCCACCAGCGCGGGGGTGTGGTCCTTGCCGGCGCGCCACTGCTCCACCATGACCACAAGGAACAGCGCGGTCATCGAAAAGTCGATGCCTGTGGTATCAAAGGGGATGATGCTGCCCAGCAGCGTGCCGGTCACGCTGCCCGCCACCCAATAAATTTGGTCGAACAGCGAAGCAAACAGATAGTAACGGTTCTGGTCCACGCCCTCGGGCACATCGCCGCTGCATACTACCGAATACGTCTCGTCGGTGAGGGCAAAAATCAGGTACGGCTTTGCTGCGCCGGTGTTCTTATAGCGCTGCAGCATCGAAATACCGTAAAACAGGTGGCGGGCATTGACCATCAGGGTCATCAGCGCCGCCGAGATGAGCGATGCGCCGCCTGCTAATAGATCTATGGTAACGTACTGCATGCTGCCCGCGTAGATCAGGGTGCTCATGGCCAGGGACCAGCCCACGCCATACCCTTTGCTTTGCAGCAGCACGCCAAAACCCAGCCCCAGCACGAGGTAACCCGCCATAATGGGCAAGGTACGCGCAAACGCGTAGCGGAGTGTTTTCATCACATTTCCCCTTTAGCCTACTGAAGTGCTAGGTTAGTATAACATAGTTTTTGCACTTTAGCAAGCAAAGGACGCTTTGCCAATGCGCCAGGCGCGGGAGGATGCTTATCCCTTTTTTATTGCCCCGCTCTCAGCGTTCTGCGCCGAAACTCTGTCGGCCCGCATCCATACAACTGCCGGAAGGAACGGGCAAAATAGCTGGAATCCTCGAAGCCGCATTGGGCGGCAATTGCGGTTACCTGCAGGGTGGTGCCGCACAGCAGCTCGGCGGCGCGCTGCAGGCGCTGGCCGCGCAGGTACTGGTTGGGCGTGGTGCCGATCATATCATGGAAGCACCGCAGGCACTCGCTGGGGCTGATGGACGCGCTGGCAGCGATCTGCTCCACGGTCAGGTCCTCGGCGTAGTGGGTCTGCACAAATTGCAGCATCGTTTTAATGCGGTCGGCGCTGCGCAGCGCCTTTTTGGGCACGGCGCGCGTGGCGGGGGCGCGGGTAACCAGCAGGTACATCATCTCGGAAAGTGCAGCCCGCGTCTTGAACTCGTACCCCGGTATCTCGTTGACCACGGCACGGAACGCCCGCTCCATGCAGTCCATGGCTTCCCGCTGCCAATCCACGCTGCGGCGCAGCACGGCGCAGGGGCGGCTGGGGTCGGTCAGCAGCGGCTGCAGATATTTTTGCCAAAACACGCTGTCCGGGCTGCCGCCCACCAGCCGGGGATGGAATACCACGCTGTGCAGCCGGCAGCGCCCGGCGGCCAGCGGCCAGTCGGCATGCAGCACCCCGGCATTGATGAACAAGCCGTCCCCCTCGGCCAGCGTGTACTTTTCCCCGGCTGCAGCGGCCAGCACGCCGCCCTCGCTGGCAATCAGCAGTTCCAGCTCTTCATGCCAGTGCCAGGGTACGGGGGCGGCTTCCAGATCGTCGTGGTAGCAGGCGATGGGAAACGCCGCGGTGCCGTGGGCGGTCAGCTCCCGCCCAGCGGAATCGGTCTCGGTATTGCAGGCGGACAAGGCCATGGCAAATCCTCCTTTTTGGGCGAAATAATCCTGCCTATTTGGCGAAATAATACGATACATCCGTCAACTTTGATGATATAATCATAGGGCAAGTAAAAACGCCTGTCAAGGAGAAAATTTTATGGTATCCCTGCTTTTACCCGTAATTTATTTAGCTTTTATCAGCCTGGGCCTGCCGGATGCCCTGCTGGGTGCGGCCTGGCCCAGCATGTACCTGGGCTTGGGCGCGGGCCTGTCCTGGGCGGGCATGATCTCCATGATCATCTCCGCCGGTACAGTAGTGTCCAGCCTGGCCAGCGACGCCCTTACCGCCCGACTTGGCCCCGGCAGGGTCACAGCCATCAGCGTGGGCACGACGGCCGCAGCGCTGTTTGGCTTTTCCACCTGCACGGCGTTCTGGCAGCTTTGTCTGTGGGCCGTGCCCTACGGCCTGGGCGCGGGCAGCGTGGATGCCGCCCTCAACAACTACGTTGCCCTGCATTACGAGAGCCGACACATGAGCTGGCTGCACTGCATGTGGGGCCTGGGCGCCAGCGGCGGGCCGGTCATTATGGGCTGGGCACTGGCCCACAGCAGTTGGCAGAGCGGCTACCGCATTATTTCTGTGCTGCAGGTGGTGCTGACGGCCATCATCATTTTCAGCCTGCCGCTGTGGAAAAAACCGGGCGAGGAGACCGGCGAGGAAATCGCCCGCGAGCACCGCACCCTGCCCCAGCTGATGCGGGTGCCCGGCGTGCCCGAGGTCATGGCGATGTTCGCCTGCTACTCGGTGGTCGAGACTACGGCAGGCATGTGGGCGTCCAGCTATTGCACGCTTCAGCGCGGTATCGACGCTGGTACTGCCGCCAGCTGGGCCAGCCTGTTTTACGTGGGCATCACGGTGGGGCGGTTTTTAAGCGGTTTTATCGCTATGAAACTCAACGACCACCAGCTGATCAACCTGGGGTTTGTGCTGGTGGCGCTGGGCATCTTGCCCATTCTGCTGCCGCTGGGCAGCGCTGCGCTGGTGACTGGGCTGGTTACTGTGGGCCTGGGCTGTGCGCCTATTTATCCCAGCATTATCCACGAAACTCCGTTGAATTTCGGCCGCAACTTAAGCATGGCCCTGACCGGCGTGCAGATGGCCGCCGCCTATGTGGGCAATGTGGTGTTCCCGCCGCTGTTCGGGCTGCTGGCGCAGTATATCAGCATCAGCCTGTACCCATGGTATCTGCTGGCCGCACTGGTGCTGATGGCCGTTATGTCCCGCGCCTTGCACCGCAAGACTGCCGCCAAACGTGCCGCCAACGGATATTGAAAAATTTCGATTTTTTGCCAGAGGAAATGCCAGATTTCGCGTTTCTTCTGGCTTTTTTTCGTTTACATCTGTGTTTACATCTACTATAATATAAAATGTAAATTTTTATGCTAGGAGGTGCCCCTATGGAAAAGTGCAGCTTATGCGGCGGCAAAATCGTGAACCATCGGTGCGTGGATTGCGGTATGCCGTACCCGGAAAAACCGCACTACACCCTGCGCAGTGAAACCGCCCACACCCATAACGTCAACGGCGAGGAAGTGCTGCACCGCGTTCGCAGCGCCGCAGGCAAGGACCCCGTCTATACCTGCGATGCCGAGGACGAGCAGGACCGCATCGACCTGGAAGGCGCACGCCCCCACCTACATGCCCCGGCCCGGCAGCTGAACCAGACGCGCCGTCCGGCCCGGGACAAGCGGCGCGGCGGCTGGCTGGTCACGCTCATCATCTTTGGTCTGGCGCTGCTGCCTATGCTGTTCAACCTGTCCGAGCGAGTATTTTACAGTTTGGCGGACCTGGGCGGACGCAGCAGCTATGCGGAAACCGAAGCGCCCGAAGCAAGCATCCATGCCGAAGCCCCCGCCGAGGATATGACCGGCGTCAACCCCTACGAGGGAGTGGACTGGGGCCTGCCCACTGCGGGCGGCGGCTTTGGCTGCATTCTGGAGCCGGGCTACTACACCATCGGCCAGCAGATCCCCGAGGGCGTTTACACCATCACCCCCGATGACGGCAGCTCGCTGACGATGACCCACGACGACGAAGCCCACGACCGCTGGTACCAGACCACCATGCTCAGCTGCCCCGAAGGCGGGGAGCCTGAACTGGTGCTGACCAACGTGCAGCTGGCGGCAGGCGGCACCCTGTGGGTGGAGGGCAGCGGCACCCTGACGCTGGAAAGCGGCAACGCCCAGCTGGACACCCAGGCTGAACCCCAGGGAAACCCGGTGGGCGAGTCTTTCGAGCTGTGCGCCTGGGGAGATGACATTCAAGCCTACACTGTGGGGCAGGAGATCCCGGCGGGTGTGTATGACGTGAACTGGAACCAGGGCAGCGGCTTCCTGGGCTGGGATACACAAAGCTCGTACCACCTGACCTATTACGGCGGGGACGGGTTCAACGGCACGGTCGTTTTCCACAGCCTGCCCTTGACCGAGGGCGACACCCTGACGCTGGAATGCTATTCCAACGAGGATTGCATCCTTTGGCTGACCCCGGTTGCGGAAATTTACGGGTAAAAAAGCAGCATGCCGCTGCAAATGGCCCCCTCTGCGAGGGTAACTCCCCACACCGTGGGGAGATGTCGCGTAGCGACAGAGGGGCCGGTTGCGTAAGCAATCCCGCGAAGCGGGTGGAGGAGAGACAAAGAAATTAGCAGCAGCTAAACAGATGGTTTCTCCCTCAGTCTGCGCTTCGCGCAGCCAGCTCCCTCCCAGAGGGAGCCAAAAAGGTTACTTGAGGAGTATCTATGGTTTTCAATTCGGCACAATTTTTGTTGTTTCTGCCGCTGGCGGCGCTGGGGTATTTTGCGGTGCCCCAAAAGGCCCGGCGGCCCTGGCTGCTGCTAGCCTGCTATTTCTTCTATTTCTGCTGGAACCCGGCCCATGTCCCGGTACTGGCGTTCGTCACCGCCGTGGGCTATCTCGGCGGCCGCCTGCTGGAGGGCAAGCCCCGCAAGGGTGTGCTGGCGGCAGGCATCCTGCTGGCCTTGGCCCCGCTGATCGGGTTCAAATATCTGGGCTTTCTCACCAAATCCGTGCTGTCGGTGCTGGCGCATCTGGGCGTGCAGATTGCTCCGCCTGCGTTCGACTTTCTGCTGCCCATGGGCATCTCCTTTTACACGCTGCAAACTGTGGGCTACCTGGTGGATACCTACCGGGGCGAAAAGGCCGAGCATAATTTGCTGGATTTTGCGTTGTTTGTCGGTTTCTTCCCGCAGATGGTCTCCGGCCCCATCAGCCGGGGCAACAGGCTTTTGCCCCAGCTTTCGGCGGCCAAGCGCCCCGCCTTTGACGACCTGCAGGACGGTGTGCTGCTGCTAATCTGGGGTTACTTCCTCAAAATCGTGGTGGCGGACCGCGCCGCGCTGTTTGTGGCGGCAGTCTATGCACCGGAAAGCGAGTACGAGGGCTGGTTTTACATCGTGGCCACGCTGCTGTTCTGCCTGCAGCTCTACGGCGATTTCGGCGGCTGCTCGGTCATGGCTATGGGCACGGCCAAGATCTTGGGCATCGACCTCATCGACAACTTCAACGCGCCCTATTTTTCGCAATCTATCGCTGAATTCTGGCGGCGGTGGCATATTTCGCTGTCCACCTGGTTCCGGGATTATCTCTACATCCCCCTGGGCGGCAACCGCAAGGGCACGCTGCGCAAATATCTAAACGTGCTGGTCACCTTTGCCGTCAGCGGCCTGTGGCACGGCGCCCAGTGGAACTATATGGCCTGGGGCCTGCTGAACGGTCTGTACCAGGTCATCGGCGCGGCGCTGATGCCGCTGCGCACGGCAGTGGTGCGCGCGCTGCACATCGACCCCAAGTCCCGCCCCCACAAGCTGCTGCGGGTGGTGGTCACCTTTGTGCTGTTCAGCTCCACGATGGTGTTCTTCCGCGCTTATCGCCTGATGGATGCGGTGCGCATCTTCATCAGCATGCTGACCGTACATAACTTTGAGATCTTCACCGATGGTTCGATCTTTGCCTGTGGCATCGACGCCTTTAACTTTGCGCTGCTGGGTATCTATGTGCTGGTCATCTTTTCCGCCGATGTCTGCAAGTACAAGCGGATAAAAGTGCGCTCTGTCATCGAAAAGCAGCACTGGCTCTGTCAGGTGGCCGTGGTGGCGCTGGGCGTGCTGACGGTGCTGCTGCTGGGTGTTTACGGCCCCGGCTTCGAGGCATCCAATTTCATCTATTCGCAGTTTTAAGGGAGGGGAGCAGAAAGTATGGCTAAAAAATTGGCAGCGATCCTGCTCTGCGTGGTGCTCATCTTCGTCGGTGTGCTGGCGCTGGGGCATTTGACCCGGCCCCTGGGCGACGATGTGGCCATCGCCAACGTGGAAAACTTCCACAAACTGCCGGAAAATTCCATCGACGTCATCGTTTACGGTTCCAGCCATGCCTGGCGCAACGTGAACGTCGACGAGATGTACGACAAGTACGGCATCGGCGCCTACAATTACGCCGCCAATTGGCAGCACCTGGACACCACCTGGCTGTTTGTCCACGACTCGCTGGCGACCCAGACGCCCAAGGTGGCGCTGATCGAGGGCATGCACATCAACAGCAACGAGTTTGACACCGACATGGACGGCGAGATCTACTACACCACGCCCATCCCGGAGTCGAAATACAAGCGTGCCTACCTGAAAATGTGCTTTGAAAATCATATAGAGCGGTACATTTCCTACTATTTCCCGCTGGTGGCCTATCATGAAAATAAAAACGCCCTGACGGCGCAAAGCTTCGGCAGGACGTCTAACAGTATCGATTTTATGGACACGATGGGCTTCTACCCCCGCGACGGCGTGTTCGTGGCCGACGTCAAGGACTGGACCGAGATGGAGGATTGGGTCATCGGAGACCGCTCTCTGGAGCTGATGGACGACATGGTGGCGGCCCTGCAGGAAAAAGGCTGCCAGGTGGTGTTCTGGGTGGCCCCCTGGTCCACCGAGGAGTACCAGTATTTCAACGTGCTGCAGGGATATTGCAAGGAGCACAACTGCGGCTACCTCAACATGTTTGAGCACATGGAGGACGCCGGCATCAGCGCCGAGACGGATTTCTGCGACCCGCACCACCTGAACGTAAGCGGCGCCACCAAAATGGCGGACTACCTGGGCGCCTATTTAAAGGAAAACTACGACCTGACCGATTGGCGGGAGGTACCCGGCAATTTGTGGGAGAATCATAGCTAACGCTGCGGTTTGTTTTGTTGGTTTATATGCAGCCTGACCGGCCCTGCCCACCTTGCGGCAGGGCCTTTTTTAACGGCAAGATGCCGTAATAAAAAAGAGGGACCGCATGGTGGTCCCCCTTGGCAGCATGAACTTATAAATCAAAAATTAAAAGTAGCACTTAATCTGGAACTTATCTGCCGGGGCAGCCTCCTCAACCACCAGCTTCTCATGGTTGAAATCAAACTTCACGCTCTTGCAGTCGTCGGTGTTGCGGGTCAGGCGCAGCAGCTGGTCTACGCGCTTCTGCTCGTCTTTGGTGTAGAACAGGTAGCTTGCGCCCTGCTTGCGGGCGCGGCCCGTGCGGCCAATGCGGTGGGTGTAGTGCTCGTTTTCCTCAGGCACGTCGTAGTTGATGACGGCGTCCACGTCCGAAACATCAATGCCACGGGCGGCCACGTCGGTGGCCACCAGCACGCTGATCTCACCGGCCTTGAACCGCGTCATAATGCGGTTGCGCTCTGCCTGGGACAGGTCGCCGTGCAGGCAGTCCACGTTAAAGTTCAGGCGCGCCAGCTGGTTGGCCAGCATGCCGGTGTTGTACTTGGTGTTGCAGAAGATCATCACCCGCTTGTACCCCTCGCTGATGATGATCTGCGCGGCGTCGGCCAGCTTGTCGCGGCCGGTGGTCAGCAGTTTATATTGGGCAATTTTCGGGCTGGAATCCTCCACCGGCTGCACGCTGACCTCGGCGGCGTTGTGCTGGTACAACCAGCCGATGTCCAGCACCTCGCGGCTGATGGTGGCCGAGAACATCGAAAGGCTCTTGCGGTTCTTCATTGTGTCGATGATCTGCTTGACATCCTTGTAGAAGCCCATGTTCAGCATCTCGTCGGCCTCGTCCAGCACGATGGTCTCCACGTAGGAAACATCGATGGCGTGGTGGCGATAGTGGTCCATCAGGCGGCCGGGGGTGGCGACTACGATCTGGCAGCCCGCTTTCAGCTGGCGCTGCTGCTTGTCCAGCCCGGCGCCGCCGTATACGCAGACGATCTTGATGTCCGGCAGGAATTGCGCCAGATTTTGCAGGTCCTGGGCGATCTGCTGGGCCAGCTCGCGGGTGGGGCTCAGGATGACAGCCTGGGGCTTCAGGCTGGCGGGGTCCACCTTGGACAGGATGGGGATGCCGAACGCCACGGTTTTGCCGGTGCCGGTGGGGGCCTTGGCAATCATATCGTGGCCGTCCAGCATCAGCGGGATGGCCTTCTCCTGGATCTCAGTCATTTCGGTAAAGCCCATGGCCTGCGTAGCCTGCAGGATCTCGGGCGCAACGCGGGTAAGTTCCGTAAACTGCATGTTTGTACTGCCTTTCGTCTGTTTTACACTTATCTTTTATTATAACAGGCTTTGCAATGCGCCGCAAGATGGGGACACGCAAAAAGGCCTCCGCCGGGAGCAATGTCACTCAGTTAAACAAACAAATCCCTCTATACCAACGCAAGAAGTGGTATAGAGGGATTTGTTCTTCTAAATATTTGACAACAGACGCAGAATGGGCGGCTTCTTTGCAAAGCTCACCATGTACAACTCCTGTCAAATGATTGCCCAGCCCGCAGAATCTTTGGTGGGTAATTCTGCGGGTTGGTTTTTGTTTCTTTTTGGCGCTAATTAAGCGGCATTGGCCGAAGCTGCGCTTTTTTGTTGCCTTATTCTTCTTACACACTCAACCGGTCGATCTCCGCCAGCTCCTCGGCGGTAAAGCCGGTGTTTTCCACGGCCTTGATGTTGTCCAAGATCTGGCTCGGGCGGGAGGCGCCGACCAGCACGCTGGTGATCTCCTCTTTTGCCAGCAGCCAGGCCAGCGCCATCTCGGCCAACGTCTGGCCGCGGGCAGCGGCCAGGTCGTTCAGCTTGGCAATGCGGCCCAGCAGTTCGGGCGTCAGGTCGCTTTCCTTTAAAAAGCGGCCGTCGGTATGCACGCGGCTGTCAGCCGGGATGCCATGCAGGTAGCGGTCGGTCAGGCGGCCCTGGGCCAGCGGGCTGAAGGTGATAATGCCCTTGCCCAGCTTGGCGGCAGTCTCTTTCAGGCCGTTTTTCTCCACCGTGCGGTCCAGGATGGAGTAGCGATTCTGGTTGATGACAAACGGCACATGCAGCTCATCCAGAATGGCTGCGGCCTTTTCCAGCGTTGGGCCGTCATAATTGGACAAGCCTGCATACAGTGCCTTGCCGCTGCGCACAGCCTGGGCCAGTGCGCCCATCGTCTCCTCCAACGGAGTCTTGGGGTCCATGCGGTGGTGGTAGAAAATGTCCACGTAGTCCAGCCCCATGCGGCGCAGGCTTTGATCCAGGCTGGCCAGCAGGTACTTGCGGCTGCCCCAATCGCCGTAGGGGCCGTCCCACATCGTGTATCCCGCCTTGGTGGAGATGATCAGCTCGTCGCGGTAGGGCATCAGGTCGTCCCGCAAAATTTTGCCAAAGTTGGTCTCGGCCGCGCCCGGTTCCGGGCCGTAGTTGTTGGCCAGGTCAAAGTGGGTGATGCCGTGGTCAAAGGCGGTACGGCAGAGCGCCCGCATGTTCTCGTAGGGCGCAGTATCGCCAAAATTGTGCCACAACCCCAGCGAGACGGCAGGCAGCAGCAGTCCGCTGCTGCCGCAGCGGCGGTAGGGCAGGACAGTGTAACGGCTTTGGTCAGCTTGATACATGGTAGAGGACCTCCCTAAATCAATTTATGGTATGCCACTATTCAATCTCTTTTGCGGCGTCATTGCCATGGATTTTTTCATCATGGCCTAACCCCTGCACCCAATCGATGAGCAGGCTGGAGACCGTTACCGTCACCAGCGAAAACGCAATGCGCCGCGCCGGGATGTAAGAGAGCGATGCGCCCAGCACGACCAGATCGGTAAACAGGTACGACCGCGCCAGCTTCCACCCGGTCAGTTGGTGGATGACCAGCGCCAGGGCATCGTCGCCGCCGCTGGAGCCGCCCTGCCGCACGATGATCCCCACGCCGATGCCCACAAACACACCGCCCAGCAGCGCCGCTGCCAGCGGCCAGGGCGTCATGTCGGGCAGCATGGGCGGGAAACTCTCCCACAGGCGGTAGAACCCGGCCAGACTCACGCTGGCCACGGCGGCGGTCAGGATGAAATTCAGCCCCAGGAACTTGAACGCCAGCGCATAACAAACAAAATCCAGCAGCGGCGAGGCGATGGATGCCGGGATGCCCAGCCAGTGGTTCATCAGCAGCACCAGGCCGATGACGCCGCCCTCGGTAATGGCGGCGCGCTGGTGGATGTTGTGGATGCCGAAGGACAAAATGGCCGTGCCCAGCACCAGCCAGAACAGCCGTTTCAGCGTGAAATCGGAAACAATTTTTTTGAATGACTGCATAGCCACCTCACATACAAAGTGCCACCAGTATAACATAGCAGCCTAAAAAAGTCAAAAAGCGGTCAAAAATTTATCAGGCTGCCCCCAAAACCCTTGTAAACGAAGGACTTTTGCGGTATACTGTTGCACGGCGGGCCGCCCGGCCCGTACATTTGCGCTGTACTCCCGAGATGTAGGAGACGGCAGCAGGAGGAAAATTGAATATGAAAAACCGTACCAACGTCCGTTGGCTGACCCAGCTCGCACTGCTGGCGGCCATTTTGCTGGTGATGAACTACACCCCGCTGGGCTATCTGCAGCTTGGGCCGCTGTCGGCTTCGCTGCTGACAGTACCGGTGGCCATCGGCGCTATGACGATGGGCCCCCTGGCCGGTGCCATCCTGGGTGGAATTTTTGGTGCCACCAGCTTTATCCAGATGGTCGAGGGCAAAAGCGCCATGGGCGCTGCTCTGTTCAGCGTCAACCCCTTCGGCGCCTTCGTGGTCAGCTTTGTGGCCCGCGTGCTGGAAGGCCTGTGCGCCGCGCTGATCTTCAATGCCCTGCGCAAGGCCATGCCGAAAAAGGAAAAGCTCTGCTGCGTCATTGGTGCCATCTGCACCCCGGTGCTGAACACTGTGTTCTTCATGGGCTTCCTGGTACTGTTCTTTTATAACTGCGATTACGTGCAGAACCTGGCCCAGACCCTGGGCGCTACCAACGCCTTTATGTTCATCGTGCTGCTGGTGGGCGTGCAGGCCGTCATCGAGTGGCTGATCTGCGGCGTGGTGGCCAGTGCCGTCACCCTGCCGGTGCGCAAGTATCTGAAACTGAACTAAGAACCTATCCCAAGGCATCCCCAAAAACGGGGGTGCCTTTTTTGCACGCAATTTGCCAAACTGGCCCTATAAAAAAGATGTAATTTGGCACTTTGATGGTGCCAGTAAAAGGCGTATGATGTGCCTATACCACAAAACGAGAGGGGATATAGGAAAATGAACGGATACAACCTGATCAAAAAGAAGCCTGTACTGTGGCTGACGATGGTAGCGGTGCTGATGGCCATGAATGTGGTACTCAGTTCCTTCAGCATCCCGGTGCCGGGCGGGCATCTCTACCTGAACGACATCGTCATCTGCACGGCGGCCATCCTGCTGGACCCGCTGGGCGCGTTTATCGTGGGCGGTGTCGGCGCGTTCCTGGGGGATTTCTTCTTCTACCCTGCCCCGATGTTCGTCTCACTGGCGTCCCATGGTCTGGAGGCTGTCGTTGTTTCGCTATGCGCCCACAACCTGTTCAAAGAGAAAAAGACCCTGGGCGCGGGCATCGGCGTGGTGCTGGGGGCTATTATCATGGTCATTGGCTACACGCTGGGCCGTGCCTTTGTCTACAGCACGCCGGAGTACGCCATCATCAAACTGCCGTTTGAAATTTTGCAGGCTGGCATCGGCGCTGTGATGGGCATGGTCCTCTGCTTTTCCCGCAACCTCGCCCAGCGCTTTGAAAAGATCTGCGCGTAACTTTTTTTGGAGAAGAAAGTTACCAAAGAAACTTTAATTTGGCTCGCCGTAAAGAAGATATAAGGAAAATATAAAACGGCCCTGCCGGTGGTTTTCCACTTGGCAGGGCCGTTTTGTTGATAACTTATTTGTTTTTATTGAAAGTTTCTTTGCTTCTTTCTTTTCAAAGAAAGAAGATCAGCTTATTTCCCGGCCAGTAAAATCGCCAGCACAGCCTTCTCTACGTAGATGCGGTTCTCGGCTTCGTCGAAAATTTCGTTGGCGTGGGCTTCCAGAACTTCGGCGGTGATCTCCTCGCCGCGGTGGGCGGGCAGCGGATGCTGGATCATGCAGTCCGGCTTGGCCAGCGCCATGCGGGCGGCATCCAGCGTAAACCCGTGGAAATCCCGGCGGCGCTGCTCCACCTCGCGCTCCATGCCCATACTGACCCACACATCGGTGAACAGCACATCGGCATCGCGGGCGGCCTCGTCCGGATCGGTGACCAGCTTGAACTTATCACCGTAGGTTTTCGCCAGCATCAGCACATCGGCGGCGGGGCGGTAGTGGGGCGGGCAGGCCACCGTCACCGTCATGCCCACGGCCAGGCAACCCACGATCATGCTGTTGGCCATGTTGTAGCCATCACCGATGAACCCGGCGCGCAGCCCGGCCAGCCTGCCCTTGCGTTCCCGCACGGTCATCAGGTCGGTCAAGACTTGCAGCGGGTGGGCGTAATCCGTCATGCCGGAGATCACCGGCACGCCGCTGTACTGGGCCATGGCGTCCAGCGTGGTCTGCTTGTAGGTGCGGCAGACGATGGCATCATAGTACCGGCCCAGGGCGCGGGCGGTGTCCTGCACAGGCTCGCCGCGGGCGGTCTGCAGGTCGTTGGCGCTCAGGTAGGTGCCCAGGCCGCCCATCTGGTAGATACCCACCTCTAAACTGGTGCGGGTGCGGGTGGAATTTTTGGCAAAGATCAGCGCCACCGCCTTGCCCTGCAGGTCCTTGGGGTCGACGCCCTGTTTGTGCAGGCGCTTGTACTCGTCGGCTACATCCAGAATGTGCAGGATCTCTTTGGGGGTCAGGGCGCTCAATTTCAACAGATGTTTCATCAGAACTTCTCCAGAACAGTACGCAGGGTGTCCAGCGCGGTGTCAACATCGGTCTCGGTCAAAATCAGCGGCGGCAGCAGGCGCAGGCGGGTCTTGGCCGTCAGCACCAGCAGGCCCTCTTTCTCGCAGGCGGCGCGGACATCGGCGGCCTTGATGCCGTCCTCAAAGGCGATGCCTACCATCAGGCCCAGGCCGCTGACCTCGGTAACATGGGGCAAGGTCTTGAGGCCTGTGCGCAGGCGGGCGGCCTGGGTCAGCACGTTATCCATAAAGGCTTCGTCCATGGCATCCAGCACGGCCAGCGCACCGGCGCAGACCACCGGGTTGCCGCCGAAAGTGGAACCGTGGGTGCCGGGACCCATATGCTCGGCAACCTTGGCGGTCATCAGCACGGCGCCGATGGGCAGGCCGCCGCCCAGGCCCTTGGCCAGCGTGACGATGTCCGGGTGCAGGTCAAAATGCTCACAGGCCAGGAACTTGCCGGTGCGGCCTACGCCGGTCTGTACCTCGTCCACGATGAGCACCAGGTCGCGCTTTTTGCAGAACTCGGCCACCTTGGCCACGTAGTCGGCATCCAGCGCCACCACGCCGCCTTCTCCCTGGACCAACTCCAGCATGACGGCGCAGACGGTGTCGTCGGCAGCATCCCGCAGGGCGGAAAAATCACCGGCGGGTACATAGGCAAAGTTGTCGGGGAACGGTCCGAAATACTGGTGGAACACATCCTGGCCGGTGGCGGTCAGGGTGGCCAGCGTGCGGCCGTGGAAAGAGTTTACCAGCGTGATGACCTTGTTGCGGGCAGCACCATAAGTATCAGTAGAATATTTGCGGGCGGCCTTGATGGCGCCCTCGTTGGCCTCGGCACCGGAGTTGCCAAAGAAAACGGCATCCATGCCGGTGCGGCAGCATAGCTTTTTAGCCAGCTTGCCGCAGGGGGCCGTGTAGTACAGGTTGGAGGTGTGCTGCAGGGTGGCGGCCTGGCCGCAGACGGCCTGCACCCAGGCAGGGTGACAGTAGCCCAGCGAGTTGACGCCGATGCCGGAGGTGAAATCCAGATAGCGCTTGCCCTCGGGGTCGGCGGCGGTCATGCCGTGGCCCTCGGCCAGCACGACCCGGCTGCGGGCGTAGGTGTGCAGAACGTACTTGTTATCGCGTTTGATGACTTTTTCGGTTTGCATGGCGTACCCTCCTTAATGGTTGCCGCGGCGGTAGAACATGGTACCGGCACCGCGGTCACTGAACATTTCCAGCAGGATGGAATGGGGCACACGGCCATCGATGATAACGGCCTCGTGTACGCCTTGATAGATGGCGTCGGCCATACCTTCGATCTTGGGCAGCATGCCGCCGGCAATGACACCGGCCGCCTTGTAGCCCTCGATCTCGGAGACTTCGACCTCGGGGATCAGGGTGGATTCATCGTTCTTGTCATAGAGCAGACCGACAATATCCGTCATGCTGACGAGTTTTTCTGCATGCAGGGCGATGGCGATCTCCGCCGCAGCCGTGTCGGCGTTGATGTTGTAGGGGATGCCGTTGTCGTCCATGCCGACGGTGGCAATGACCGGGATGAAGCTGTCGGCCAGCAGATGCTCGATCAGCGTGGTATCCACCTTTTCGATCTCGCCCACATAGCCCAGATCCACATCGGACTTGCGGCTGCAGGTGATGGTGTGGCCGTCCATGCCGCACAGACCAACGCCGCGGCCTTTCAGCAGGGCGACGAGATCCTTGTTGACCTGGCCCGCCAGCACCTGCTGTACGATGCCCATGGTCTCCTCATCGGTGTAGCGCAGGCCGCCCACAAACTTGGACTCCTTGCCCACACGGGCCAGCATCTTGTTGATGGCCGGGCCGCCGCCGTGGACCAGCACCACCCGCACGCCCAGCAGGGTCAGGGTGACCAGGTCGTTCATGACGGCCAGTTTCAGTTCATCGTTGACCATAGCGTTGCCGCCGTACTTGATGACAAGCGTTTTGCCGTGGTATTTTTGGATATAGGGCGTAGCTTCGCTGAAAAGCAGCGCCATCTCTTCATTTTTCATTGCACATTCTCCCCTGTCCCCGGCCTGTATCAGGTGCGGTAGTCGCCGTTGATCTTTACGTAATCGTAGGTCAGGTCGCAGCCCCAGGCCTTAGCGGTAAAGTCGCCGCTGCCCAGGTCGACCAGGATCTGGATCTCGTCCTCTTTCAGCACTTTGGCGGCCTCGTCCTCGCTGTAGGGGTGGTAGGCGGCGTTCTCGCAGACAAAGACCTCACCGGCCTTGCTCTTGAGGCGAACGGCCGTCTTGCTGATGTCGAAGTCGCCGGGGGTGTAGCCGATGGCGCAGAGCACACGGCCCCAGTTGGCATCCTCGCCAAACATGGCGGCCTTGAACAGGGCGGAGTGGATGACGCTCTTGGAGACAGCGCGGGCGGTCAGCAGATCGGGCGCGCCGGTCACGATGCACTCCAGCAGCTTGGTAGCGCCTTCGCCGTCACCGGCCAGTTCACGGCTGAGTTGCTCGGCTACCTGGGTCAGGGCTGCAACAAAGGTGTCATAGTCAGCGGTGCCAGGCTGGACCTCGGCGCCGGACAGGCCGCTGGCCAGCAGCAGCACGGTGTCGTTGGTGGAGGTGTCGCCGTCCACAGAGATCTGGTTGAAGGTGGCGGGCACCACGCTGGACAGGGCAGCCTGCAGCACAGCGGGCTCGACCTTGGCGTCGGTGGTGATGAAGAGCAGCATGGTGGCCATGTTGGGGTGGATCATGCCGGAGCCCTTGGCGATGGCGCCCATGCGGCAGGTCTTGCCGCCGATGGTGAATTCGATGGACACCTCTTTAGAATGGGTGTCGGTGGTCATAATGGCGGTGGCGGCGGCGTGGCTGCCAGCCTCGGTGGCGGCCAGCTTGGTGGCGGCCTCGGGGATGCCATTGGCGAACGGCTCAATGCTCATGGCCTGGCCGATGACGCCGGTGGAGGAGGGCAGCACGTCATCGGCGCTGATGCCCAGTTCCTTGGCGACGATCTCGCAGGTCTCCTTGGCCAACTCAATGCCGTTGGGGGCGCAGGTATTAGCGTTGCCGCTGTTGACCACGATAGCCTGGGCGTAGCCGTCCTTCAGATGCTCGCGATCCACCGTGATGGGCGCACCGTAGACCTTGTTGGTGGTGTAGCAGCCGGCACCGGCGCAGCGGACGTCCGCCTTGATAAGTGCCAGGTCCAGCTTGGAATGGTTATGCCGGATGCCGCAATGCACACCGGCGGCGGAGAAACCGGCGGGTGCACAGATGCCGCCGGGGATCAGCTTGAAGTTTTCCATAATTGTCTCCCTCTAATTCTCTAATTACCCTTTTCGTTTACCCTATTCTTTTTACAGTGCCAGACCAGCGGTCTCGTCCAGGCCCAGCATCAGATTCATACATTGCACAGCCGCGCCCGAGGAGCCTTTGCCCAGGTTATCGAACAGGCTGATGAGCTCCATCTGGGTGCCGTCGGGGTTCGCAAGGCAGAAGATCTCCAGCCGATCCAGCCCGGCCAACTTGTTGGCAGCCAGGAAGCCGCCGTCGGTACCCTCGTTCAGCGGATGGACCGAGATCATCTTTTGCCCTGCGTAATAGTCGGCCAGGGCATCGGCCACCTGCTGGGCGGTCAGGCCCAGAGCGGGCAGATCCAGCGGGATCATCGTCTCCATACCGGCGTAGTAGTCGGCCACCACCGGCACGAAAGTCGGCGGGGTAGTCAGGCCGGTGATGGCGGCCATCTCGGGCAGGTGCTTGTGGTGCAGTGCCAGGCCGTAGGGGCGGGGCGCGTCCAGCGCGGGATCGGTGCGTTCGGCCTCATACTGGGCGATCATCTTTTTGCCGCCGCCAGAGTAGCCGGTCAGGCTGGTGCAGTGCAGCAGCGCGGTCTTGGGCACCAGGCCCAATTCTACCAGCGGGGCCACCGGGGCAATAAAGCCGGTGGCATGGCAGCCGGGCACGGCCACACGGGTGGCGGTGCGCAGGGCTTCGCGGGTGCCATGCAGTTCCGGCAGGCCGTAGGTCCAGCCGGGAGCCGTGCGGTGGGCCGTGGAGGTGTCCAGCACACGGACATCCGGCCGCAGCAGCGGCACGACCTCGCGGGCTGCATCGTCCGGCAGGCAGAGGAAGGAGAGGTCGCTCTCATTGATGACCGCCGCGCGGGCGTGGACATCCTTGCGGTCAGCCTCGGAAATAGGCAGGATCGTGAATTCCGGCCGCTCGGCCAGACGGTCTGCAATGCGCAGCCCGGTGGTGCCGGAGCTGCCATCTACAAAAATCTTATACTTTCCCATTTTACACCCCTATCATGTAGGCAAGCACACAGTTTGTAGGGGCGGATGCTTGCATCCGCCCGCGGGTCGATGCAAGCATCGACCTCTACAGAGCCGCAAATATCCCTTTAGGCAAGTTTCTCTTTTACCAATTCGATCTGCTTCAGCACACTGGCTTTGGTGGGGCCGCCGTAGCTGGTGCGGCCCTCGCAGCAGGTAGTCAGGTCGATGGCGGTATACACATCCTCGGCAAACAGGTCGCTGTACTGTTTGAACTCGTCCATCGTCAGCTCTTCCAGTGTCTTGCCCTCGCGGATGCAGGCGGCCACCATCGTACCGGTGCATTTGTAGGCATCGCGGAAGGGCATCCCCTTTTTCGTCAGGTAGTCGGCGCAGTCGGTGGCATTGATAAAGCCCTTGGCGGCGGCGCGGCGCATGTTGGCGGGCAGCGGGGTCATTGTGGCCAGCATAGGGGTCACGGTGCGCAGGCACAGCTCCAGCGTGTCCACCGCGTCAAAAACAGCCTCTTTGTCCTCCTGCATGTCCTTGTCGTAGGCCAGGGGGATGCCCTTCATCATGACCAGCAGCGTGTTCAGGTCGCCGTAGACGCGGCCGGTCTTACCGCGGATCAGCTCGGTGACGTCGGGGTTCTTCTTCTGGGGCATGATGGACGAGCCGGTGGTAAAGGCGTCGTCCAGCTCAATGAACTTGAACTCCCAGCTGCACCACAAAATAATTTCCTCGCTCAGGCGGGAAAGGTGCATCATGCAGGTGGCCATGGCACTGCACAGCTCAATGCAGAAGTCGCGGTCCGATACACCGTCGATGGAGTTGCCGCAGGGGGCGGCGAAGCCCAGCTGCTCGGCGGTGTAGAAGCGGTCCAGCGGGTAGGTGGTGCCCGCCAGTGCGCCGGACCCCAGCGGGCACTCGGCGTCCATGCGGGCGGTGGCATCCTGCAGTCTCCCCAAGT
>OBLF01001252.1_pt1 | contig 21574 bp, 23 predicted proteins | sample 1519231 | NCBI WGS metagenome assembly OBLF01 (sample SAMEA2602895, study PRJEB22501) | metagenome | reverse complement strand
TTTTTTTTTTTAAATGATCCGGCCACCACCGAGTTCTACCCTCTTCCCCTACACGCCCCTCTTCCGACCTCCCGGCTCTCCTCCTTTTTTTCCATGCGGTGCTGCTTCCGCTCCTGAAGCGCCAGCTGCTCCTGGCGGCTTAAAGGACGGCGGCGGGTCCGCTGTTCCATGGCCATGGATGTTCCCTCCCTTCCCTTTGATCAAAATTTCTTTTCAGAACCGCCCCTGGATGCCCAGATAGGCCAGCACGCAGAACACGGCGGTGATGGTGCAGAACACGGTGACGATCTTATTCTCGCTCCAGCCGCACCGCTCCAGGTGGTGGTGCAGGGGTGCCATTTTGAAAAACCGCTTGCCGTGGGTAGCTTTGAAGTATCCAACCTGTATAATATCGGACAGAGTTTCCAGAATGTAGATGATGCCCACCAGGATCAGCACCAAGGGCATGTCAAAGGCGAAGGCCAGAGCCGCCACCGCACCGCCCAGAAACAGGCTGCCGGTGTCGCCCATGAAGCACTTGGCAGGGTGGTGGTTATACAGGGCGAAGAAGCCCACCAGGCTGCCGAAGAGGGCGCCGGAGAAAATGCCCAGGGCGGTCTTCTGCCACAGGATGGCCGCCAGCAGGAAGAAGAACATCACCACGGAGGTCACGCTGGAGGCCAGACCGTCGATACCGTCGGTGAGGTTCACGGCGTTGACGCAGCCCACGATGACAAAAGCGGCGAAGATCAGGTACACGATCCAGTTCACCGTCACCGTCACGTTGACGAAGGGGATGTACAGGTCGTTGGTCAGCAGGCCCTCATACCGCATCAGGCACAGGAAGGCCACGGCAGCCAACAGCTGCAAAATGAACTTCTGCTTGGCGGTGAGGCCCTCGTTCTGGTGCTGGCGGACCTTGCGGTAGTCATCCACAAAGCCGATGAGGCCGAAGATCAGGGCAAACAGGTACACATACAGATGGGCAAAGTCGCCGCTCAGCATCCGCTGCCAGCCGCAGGCAAAAGCGGCGATGCCGCTGCCCAGAATGAAGGCGATGCCGCCCATGGTGGGGGTGCCCGCCTTGGAATTGTGCCAGGTGGGGCCGTCCTGCCGGATCTCCTGTCCGGCCTTCAGCTTCCGCAGCTCCGCCAGCACGAATTTTCCCAGGATCATGGTCAGCATACAGCCAACCACGGATGCGATTACATAGATACTCATGTTTTCTCCTCTTCATGCCTCCGGCCGACACAGCCGGGGCCTTTTCTCCCGCCGCCGTTTCCGGCGGTATTCTCTGTAAAACACTTCTGCCGTGTCTCAGGCGATTAATGGCCCGCTTTCAGATAGTCCGCCACGATCTCCCGCTCATCCATGTGGTGCTTCACGTGGTTGACCTCCTGATAGGTCTCGTGGCCCTTGCCGCACAGGACGATGACATCGTCCTTTTCCGCGTGGTCCATGGCCCAGTGAATGGCCTCGACCCGATCCACCACCACTTTATAGGGGGTCTTGCTGCCTGCAAAGCCAGGCAGAATGTCCTCGATGATGGCCGCCGGGTCCTCGGTCCGGGGATTGTCGGTAGTGACCACCGCAAAGTCGGACCAGTCCGCCGCCGCCTTGCCCATGGGGGGCCGCTTGGTCTTATCCCGGTCGCCGCCGCATCCAAATACCGCCACGGTGCGGCCCTTAGCGAACTCCTTCACCGTCTGCAGCACGTTCACCATGCTGTCCGGGGTGTGGGCGTAATCGATAAGAATGGTATAATCCTTGCCGGGGGTAGGAACTACCTCCACCCGGCCCTGCACATGGGGCACCTTGGCCAGCACCGCCGCGCTCTCCGTCAGGGAGACGCCCAGGGCCTGGGCCGCTGCCAGCACATCCAGGGTGTTGTAGACCATAAAGCCCCCGGGGATGTGCACCCGGATGGGCACCCGCTCCGCTGCCGTCACGGCGTCAAAGGCGATGCCATCGGCAGAGAGCACGATGTTCTCCGCCCGCAGGTCCGCCGCCGTCTTTTCGCCGTAGGTCCGCACCTGGCAGGACGCATTCTTCAGCAGCCGGGGCGTCCAGGGATCGTCGGCGTTCACCACGCCGGTGCCGCAGTTCTGGAACAAAATGGCCTTGGCGTCGCAGTAGTTCTCCATAGTCTTATGGAAATCCAGGTGATCCTGGGTCAGGTTGGTGAAGATGCCCACGTCGTAGTGCACGCCGTAGACCCGGTCCAGGTACAGCGCGTGGGAGGAGGTCTCCATCACCACATGGGTGCAGCCGCCGTCCGCCATCTCCCGGAACAGCTTCTGGACCTCGAAGGACTCCGGAGTGGTGCGCTCCGTGGGGATGATCTCCTGGCCGATCATGTTCTGGTTGGTGCCGATAAGGCCCACCTTGGCCCCTTTGGCCTGCTCCAGAATGGCCTTCAGCAGATAGGTGGTGGTGGTCTTGCCGCAGGTGCCGGTAACGGCGATCATGGTCATTTCCTTCGCCGGATGGCCGAACCAGTTTGCGCCGATCACCGCCAGGGCCCGGCGGGAATCCGCCGTCTGAATATAGGCGCAGTCCGCCGCCGGAAGCTGCTGGCACAGCACCGCCGCCGCGCCCTTTTCCAGGGCTGTTCCAATATACTTGTGGCCGTCGGTGGCAAAGCCGGTCATGGCCACGAACAGGTCGCCGGGCTTGGTGGCCCGGGAGTCATAGCTGACGCCGGTGATTTCCGTTTCCAGGTCCGCCGTGCTGGACTGAATCGGGATGCCGGTCAGCAGTTCTCGCAGTTTCATAATGAATTCCTCCCATGTTCGATATGAGTTTTCCTCCTGTATTTTAGCAGGTTTTGCAGGAAAACATACCGGAAATGGTGTTGTAAAACTGGCAAAAGGTGCGGTAACACTTTGGGGGTCAGTCTGTGGTCGTTGCGCCGAACCGCACCGTCACCACGCTGCCCGCCGCCAGCTCTGTCCCCGGCTCCGCGCTCTGGGAAATGGCGGTGACGCTGCCGGTGCTGCCGCCGGTATTGGTAGCGCCTGTGACCTTCATGATCAGGCCTGCGTTGGTGAGGGCCTTGTTGGCCTCCGAGGGCGACCGCCCCACCACGTTGGGCACGGTACAGGGTTTATCCGGCTTCTCCGCCCCCAGATAGAGGATGATGGAGGCGTTGTTGGGCACGATGGCGCCGCCTGCCGGGGTCTGGTCCGTGACAGTGTCGCCGCTGCCCACGGTGGTGCAGGCAAAGCCTGCCGCCGTCAGGGCCGCCTTGGCGTCCGCCGCGCTCTTGCCCACCACATAGGGGACCGCCGCGTCGGCGCCTGCCAGTTCATCGGCGCTGTAATCCGGCTCAATGCCCAGGGCAGGCAGGATCTCCGCCATGATCTGGCTGGCCGCCGGAGCCACCATGGTGCCGCCGTACACGGCGGTGCCGGTGTCGCGGCGGGGGGTGTCCATGGTCAGCAGCATGATGTATTGGGGATCGTCCGCCGGAGCGAAGCACATGAAGGACACCACCACGTCGCCCTTGGGGTTGTCGGCGGTCTTGGTGCCGGTCTTGTCGGCGGTGCCGGTCTTGCCGCCGATGCGGTAGCCCGCCACCTGGCCGTTCTTGCCGCTGCCGGAGGACACCACGTATTCCAGGGCCTCCCGGACAATGGCGGAGGTCTCCTCGCTGATGACCTGGCGGATGGGGGTGGAATCGTGCTGGGAGAGAACATTGCCGTCGTCATCCAGCACCTGGTCCACGATGTAGGGCTCATAGAGGTAGCCGCCGTTGACGCAGGCTGCCTGGGCCCGGATCAGCTCGATGGGAGTCACGTTGAAGGTCTGGCCGAAGGAGTAGGAGGCCAGGGACACCACCTGGGAGTTGAAGGTCTTTTCATCCTGGAAAATGCCCTTCACCTCACCGATCATGTCGATGCCGGTCTTATCCATCAGGCCGAAGGACTGCAAATACTTGTAATAGGTCTCGGTGCCCACGGACAGGCCCATGCTGATAAAGGCGGGGTTGCAGGAATGGCCCACCGCCTCAATGAGGGTCTGCTGGCCGTGGCCGCTGTGCTTGGAGCACCAGATGGCCTTGTTCCAGCCCTGCACACGGGTGGAGCCGGAGCAGTAGAAGGTGGAGTTTTTCGTCACCTTGCCCTCCTCCAGCGCCGCCGCCAGCGTAATGGGCTTGAAAGTGGAGCCGGGCTCATAGGTGGAGTCGATGCACTTGTTGCGCCACTGGGTCTGGACGGCGTTGTTGATGGCCTCGGACCGGGCCTCGGCGTACTTCTCCTCCGATTCATAGGAGGAGCGGTTGGCGTCGATTTTGGCCAGCGCCGTTTCCAGCTTGGCCTTCAGGGCATCGTCAAAGAGGACGCCGGGCTCGTTGAGGTCGTAGTTGGGATAGGAGGCCATGGCCACGATGGCCCCGGTGTTCACATCCATGACGATGCCGGTGCCGCCGTTTTTGGCCCCGTATTTTTTCAGCATGCTCTCCAGGCCGTTTTCCAGGCTCAGCTGCACGTTGGTGTTCAGGGTCAGCACCAGATTATGGCCGTTTTCCGCGTCGTAATACTGTTCATAGGGATACAGCAGAGCCGTACCGGCGGCGTTTCGGGCGCTGACGGTATAGCCGGCGGTGCCGGTGAGGGTATCGTCATACTTGGCTTCCAGGCCCACGCTGCCCTCGTTCTGGTCATTTACAAAGCCCAGCACGCCGGAGGCCAGGGCGCTGTAGAGGTAGTACCGCTTGGAGGAGGGCTGGAGCCAGACCCCCTGGAGCTTCACCTGATCCTCTTTCGGCACCTCATTGCCGTCAGGGTCGATCTCGCCGTTGATGAAGCGACGGACCTCGTCGGCAATGTTCTGCTCCGCCTGCTTTTTGACGTTCCAGTAGTCATAGTTGGTCTTGGTCATCCGGGCTTCCAGGGTTTCCTGTTCCACGCCCAGGATGCGGCTGAGGCCCTTGGCAATGTAAGTCTGGTCCCGGAGGACGGGAGCCGTGTAAGTCTCCCCCCTGTCCGCCGCTTTCTGGGCGGCCTTTTCCTGCTTTTCCTTCTGGCTTTCCACGAACTCCGCGATCCGCATGGGGGAGATGTTTACGTCCTCTGCCGTGGCGGAGATGGCCAGGGTGTTCAGGCTGCTGTCATAGATGGTGCCCCGGGAGGCGGTCACCACCGCGCTGCGGGTCTGCTGCTCCACGGCACGGCCCTGAAGCTCATCGTGCCGGAGGATCTGTAAATCATAGAGCCGCCAGAAAAGGATCGCAAAAGTCACCACGCCCAAAACCAGCATGATCAGCGCCGTCCGGCTGCGGACCACCTGGTTGGCCCTGCGGGCCGCGTCACTTTTTCTGCGAAGATTCTGAGGCATGGGATGGTCTCCTTTCAGGGGTAATTCAGCAATTCAGAAAACAAGGGGAGCAAGAAGACGCCGGCTTCTCACTCCCCGCTGTGTCACAACATATTATGGCTGGGTCAGTCGAAATATTCCACCACGGCGTAGACCCCATGGTGCAGAGAGCTCAGGAGCCGGCTGAGAAGGCTGGGGCTGTCGCTTTCCGTCTGGAAGACGGTGGCGCTGTCTTCGCTGGCCAGGTCCAGATAGGTGATCTGGCTGCTGGTGGGCTTGCCCATGCCCGCGGCGGCCGCCACCTCTTTCACGGTGGCCATGTCGAACATCTGCTCAGGCTGGGCCGACAGAGCACCGTTCCCCGCCGGAGGGGCCAACAGCTCCGGGCGGAGCCCACCCGTGTCGGCAGCCAGGGTGGTAAGCTGCACATAGCTCAAAAGCAGCATCACCGCAAGGCCGATGACCGCCGCCACACCTGCCACCGTCAGCACCGGCACCTGCTGGCGCTCCCGCACCAATGCCTGCTCCCGGCGGTGGACCTTGGGCCGGGCCTGCTTCTCATGGCGGGGGGCGGCGCCGGCATGCTCCAGTTCCCGCTCCCGGACTGCCCAGTCCAGGTCCCGGGCCAGACTGCCGTCTATGCTCACATCCCGGTGGTTATATCGATATTCTCTGACTGCGGATGCCATATCTGGCCGCTCCTTTCCGTATCGTGCAAAGAATTAAGCGCCAAGCGCTCAAAGATCAAAGGGGTCGCATTTTTCAACCACCCGCAGCTTGGCGCTGCGGGCCCGGCTGTTCTCCTCCAGCTCTGCGGCGCCGGAGACGATGGGTTTCCGAGTCACCAGCCGCACCCGGGGCTTTTTGCCGCACACGCACACCGGAAATTCCGGCGGGCAGGTGCAGCCCTTGGCGGCGTCCTGGAAGGCCCGCTTGACGATGCGGTCCTCCAAGGAATGGAAGGTGATGACCGCCAGACGGCCGGCCGGGTTCAGGTGGTCGATGGCCCCGCTGAGCATGGGCGGCAGGGCGTCCAGCTCGCCGTTGACGGCGATGCGGATGGCCTGAAAACTCCGCTTGGCAGGGTGCTGCTTTTCCCGGAGGGCAGCGGCGGGCATGGCGGAGCGGATCAGCTCCGCCAGCTCCAGGGTGGTCTGCACAGGCGCGGTCTCCCGGGCCTGAACGATTTTTTTGGCAATGGCGGGGGCATAGCGCTCCTCGCCGTATTCAAACAGGATGCGGCGCAGCTCCTCATAGCTCCAGGTATTCACCACCTCGTAAGCGGTGAGGGGAGCAGAGGCATCCATCCGCATGTCCAGGGGCGCGTCGTGCATGTAGGAAAAGCCCCGGGAAGCGTCGTCCAGCTGGGGAGAGGAAACGCCAAGGTCAAAAAGCATCCCGTCCACACCGGACAGGCCCAACTCATCCAGAATATCGCTGATGCGGTCGAAATTGCTGTGGACCAGCGTGACGTGGTCCATCCAGGGGGCCAGCCGCTCCTGGGCCGCGTCAATGGCGGCCTGGTCCCGGTCCACGCAGATCAGCCGTCCGGTGGTGAGCCGCCGGGCGATCTCCCGGGAGTGGCCTGCCCGGCCCAGGGTCCCGTCTACATAAATGCCCTCCGGCCGGATGTGCAGCGCTTCGATGCACTCGGTCAGCAGCACAGGCTTGTGTGTAAATTCCATGGCTCAGCTCCGGTTCCGGCGCGCCCTGGCCAGGGCGTCCATAGCGGCGGCCATGTCGTCCTCCTCCAGCATCTGGCGTTCCCGCTCCGCCCAGGTGGCGGAGTCCCAGATCTCGGCGAAGGCGTTCATGCCCACGATGGTGGCGGACTTTTTCAGATTGGCGTAGTTCCGCAGGGCGGCGGGGATCAGGACCCGCCCCTGCCCGTCGGGCTCGCACTCCACGGCGTTGGCATACAGCAGCGTCAATGCCCGGGCCTCGGTGTAGGGAAGCTCGTCCATATCCTCGGACATCTGCTCCCACTTGGCCTCGGGGTAGATGGTCAGGCAGTGCTGGGCGCCGATGGTGATGTAAAACCGGTCTCCCAGTGCCTCCCGCATGCCGGAGGGGATCACCAAACGGCCCTTGGAATCGATGGTGTTATTGGATTTGCCCATCAATCTGGCCATGGCGGCGCCCTCCTTCCCTACTTTTTGGGTTTTTGTGGACTGCCGTGACACAAGCGCGCACTTTATCCCCACTTTTCCCCACCGTGATACCCAAAGTATAAGCGATTCCCCAGGGGATTGCAAGCATTTTTTTCCGATGGAAAACCCGGAAAAGTTCCCGGTTTCCAGTAAAAAACAGCAATCTTTCCGATTTTGCGAACAGGCGTTCCATTCTCATTGGGCAGTTTACGTAAAACGAAAAAGGCTATCGGCACAATATCTTGTGCTGATAGCCTAATGGTTTTCGTTTTCTTTCCAGATATGGTGGATTTTCAAAATGTCGCCCACTCTTTTTCGTCATTTTAAACGAAATTTTAGCGGGTGCTTCCCTCTTTTCCCGTCAGCAGGTCCCCATTATGGTCAACCTGGGGAAATTGCCGGGAAACTGACCAGGAGAAAAGTTCTCCACACGCCCGGTCCACCAAAACGACCCTAGACGAACTCAAATCGTCGATGGTCACATCAGAATGACTGTCCTGTGTGTTATACAGGACAGTCATTTTGTCATCATAGAGGTAAATCTTGTTGACAAAGGTGTCCACTAGAGCCTGACGGTATTTGAGGTCATTGACATCGCCTTTACGGAACTGGTTCAGGAAGAACCGCACTTCATTGACCGTGGGCGTAGGGTGGGAGGAAGTCTCCACAAGAATCTGTTGTTCCAGCTCGCTGCGTTCCCGTTTCTTCTGGGAGATACGCTCCGCAATCACATCGACGATTTGGCCGCTTTCAAGGGCCTTAAAGAGATTTTCTGTGGCCCGCTCGTTTTCTTTTAGGAGCTTTTTGAGCCGTTTGAGGTTATCTGTGTCTTTCTCCTGTTCACAGAGTCGCACAACTTCCTTGGCGATTCGGTCAATATTTTCCTTGGTCAGCAGTTTTCTGGTTTCCTTGATTACTAAATCCTCGACATATGCTTTGCTGACAGTCTTTTTATGGCAGGACTTGTCCCGGCGGTTGGTCACACACTGGTAGTAGTGATATTTGGTTCCAGTTTTGCTGGTTCCGCTAATGCCTGTCATAGCAGCCTGACAATACCCGCAGAATAGTTTGGTGCTCAATATGTAATTTTCGAAAGCCTTTGCACGCGCAGGGGCTTTTTTCTTTTTGTCCATCATATCCTGCACCTCGTAAAACAAGTCATCGCTGATGATTCGGGGCAATCCGTCCGGGGTTTCTGTGCCTCTGTAAGTGTAAACTCCAATATACCGCTTGTTGCGGAGAATGCGATTGAGGCTGTTTTTGTTGAACTCGTTGCCGTAGGAGGTTTTGATATGATTTGCATTGAGGTATCGGATAATATCAGCCATAGACTGGCCGCTGGCGTACATATCAAAAATTTTCTGCACAACGGGAGCGGTGTCCGGGTCAATCTGAATATGTTTCTCACAGTCTACACGAAAGCCCAACGCCAGATTGCCGCCTGTGGAAAGGCATTTTTCAGCGTTGATGTCCATGCCACGCCGTATTTTCTGTGAGAGTTCAACGCTATAATACTCTGCCATTCCCTCCAGCACGGCCTCCATCAGAACACCAGAGGCATCATCGGAGATATTCTCACGGGCTGACAGTACACGGATACCGTTCTTTTTGAGCTTGGCTTTGTAGGTGGCGCTGTCGTAGCGGTTGCGGGCAAAGCGGTCAAGTTGATAGACCAATACGGCTTGAAAGAGCTTTTTGTCCCCGTCCGCAATCATACGCAGAAATTCAGGACGGTGATCGGTTGTGCCGGAAATGGCACGGTCAATGTATTCGCCTACAACGGTATAGCCGTTGCGCCGTGCGTACTCATAGCACTCTTTCAGTTGGCCCTCAATGCTCTGTTCCGTTTGGCGGTCAGAAGAGTAGCGGGCATAGATTACAACATTCATTTTATCCACTCCTTCTTCTGATTGGTTTCGAATAAGTACTGACCAAATTCATCGAAGTTTTGAGGTGTGGGCTCGTACTTGATTTTATCCATATAAGTATCACATTCGTTCACAAGTCGATTATAGAATTCAGACCCTTTTCCTGAACAACACTGCACATCAGGATTTGTGGCTGCTCGTCGAATCACTGCATTCTTTTCTGCTCTGAGAAATTGAATCGTCTGGCGAACAGTTTCTTCACAAGTTTTAGGGCTACTGCGTTTCTGAGAAAAACGATTCTGATATGAACTTATCCGACCGCAATAAAGTTGCTTGAAGTTTGTAGTAACAAAGCCTTTTCCGCAATGGCGACAAACTGCCATTTTATAACCGTTGAGTGCATAGTAGTGCATGATAGCCACGACCATGTCTAATGCAGTGCAGCAGGAATATTCGACCCAATGATCTAAGTGAGCAACTTTTGAATACTCAATGATTGGAATGCTATAGGAAATAGAACCAGATTCAATGCTCGATTGCTCACTTTGATAGATATTTACAGATAATTTTGCATCATATTTTCGGGCTAGTTTCCAAATTTCCTCTGCTCTTTTATGAGGGAGTTTGCGAGATTCTTTCAATACTGGCTCTGCTTCACTTAAAAATTGAAATGACTTCTTTACATTATCATAGCGGAGTTCCATCCATGCGGCATCATAGGGGACTTCTATATTACTGAATAAGCATCCGAAAACATGATTCTGTAAATCAAAATAAGTTTTAGGCCGCCCACGCTTTCCGTGTTCTGTCCTTTTGATGTTCGTATAATCCAGAATTACATCTAGGAGATTGAATGCTTGTCGATGACTTTGGTCTAAAGTTTGCAGTTCAGCGGATGTATCCCCGTTTTCTTTTGTGATTATCAGTTTATATTCCATCTTACACACTCCAAAAATATTTCCTTTCAACTGCAATCATAATCCGAAAACGCTTATAAGTCAAGATGTTTTATTTTTGCTAAAATACAGCCATAGGGTTCCTCGGAAGGGCGGTGATGTAAGTGGAACAGCTTGATATTGTACTGGATCAAAAACAGGCCAAAGTTTTTGCAAGGGCGATTTACAGGGATGTATCTGCTTACATTTGCACCCACAAGGAGGAATTTGAACAGTTTTTACTTGAAGAGAAAGGTACGGATGCAAATGACAAAGATCAGAGTCCACATAGATCCAAAGGGCTATGATGAAAAGCCCTCCGGCAAGGAGATAGGGGGAATCAAAAGCAGACTGCAAAAAGGCACCAGACCTTCCCTTGTTACGCTGGAAGAACTGGTGCAGAAAATCAGAACAGGCCATTCCATCAGCCCCGGAATCATGGAGGGCATGAGCGCAAAGAACTGGAAGGAACAGCAACTATTTATGGTCGATATTGATAACGAGGAAGATGGGCCAATACTCCGTATTAAGGACGCCAGAGCTATTTGCCGTGATAATGGACTGCCTCTCGCATTTTGTTATCAGACTTTTAGTTACACAAAGGAACACCCCAAATTCCGCCTTGGCTTTGTGATGGACAAACCCATCACGGACGCTGATATGCGAAAGCATATCATGGAAACTTTGGTGAATTTATTTCCGCAAAGTGACAAGAGCTGTGTAAACGCTGACCGTATTTTCCACGGCACGAATAAAAGCGCAAAACTCCTCAACGAGAATGGCCGTATTTCGTGGGAGGACATCGAGGCTGTCTCTTTCCCCACCCGCCCGGAAGAACACCGTAGCGGCCATTCTAGCCACACGGAAATGCGTTCAGATTCCGAACTGAATGAACTGGTGCAGAACTTTGATTTATTCGGGTATTTGAAAGAGCGCAACGGCGGATTTCGCCGCACGAGCAAGGGAGTAGTATTTCATAACTGTGAAATTTGCAAACACCATGATAACTTGATGTATGTGGAAGAAACCAATACATTCTGTTGTCGCTCTGAGGACAAAGGTGGCAGTATCATTGACTATTTGAAATACACGGAGGGCCTTACCACTGCACAGGCCATTGACAAATTGAAGAATGAACTGTGTGAACCCGTGTGGAAAGCACCTATTCCCTTTGAGGAAGTAAAACTGCCGTCTTTCCCGGTGGACGCACTTCCCGCTCCATTATGCGACTGGGTGAAGACTGTTGCAGAAAATACGGAAACGCCTGTTGATATGGCGGCTGTTTCAACGCTGGCGGCGCTTTCCTGTGCGGTGCAGGGGAAGTTCAAGATAGCCCCTAAGCGTAGTTATAGTGAACCGCTTAACCTGTATATTCTCATCATAGCAAAGTCCGGCGAAAGAAAAAGTGCAATTGTTCACAAAATGGCTGATCCTATTTACCAATATGAAAGATCAGAAAACAGAAGGCGCAAGGAACAGGCGGAAATTGACTTGGCAAATTTAAGTAGTTGGAAGAAACAGATTGACGCCTTGGAGCGGGACGGAAAAATTGAAGAGGCAACAAAGCTCAGAACAAAATATCGAAACCTGGAAGACAAGAGGGTGAAGCCCCTCCGTCTCATTGCAGATGATGTCACTCCAGAGGCATTGACTTCTTTGCTCTCCGAAAATAAAGGGATACTTACCATTATCTCCACGGAAGGTGGCCTATTTGATACACTTGCAGGGCGATACTCTAATGTGGTATCAATTGATACCATGCTAAAGGCGTACAGCGGTGACCGCATTCGTGTGGATAGAAAGGGGCGGGAAAGTGAAATCGTCAATGACCCGGCATTGACGATGCTGCTCTCTGCACAAGACAATGTATTGGAAGGTCTGATGCGGAATGATGTATTCAAATCCAGAGGGCTAAATGCCAGAATCCTTTATTGCAGGCCAAAGTCTAAAGTTGGGACCAGACATTTTGACACGCCAGAACTGTCCGAAGAATTGGAGCGAGAATATCATGAGCTTATGCACACCCTGCTAAAAATTCCTTACCCGGAGGGCGGAATGCCAAAGGAAATCAGGCTTTCTCCAAAGGCGTATAAGAGGGTCATTTCGCTCTTTGATTGGCTTGAGCCTCAGTTAGTCGATAACCTTGAATACATGAGCGATTGGGGAGCAAAATTCATTGGAAATACTCTGCGCATAGCAGGGCTTCTCCATTGCGCAATCCATAAAGGCGAATCAGCTGAAATAGCAGTCTCATTGGACACCATGAACCGGGCAATCAAAATCGGAAAGTATTTCATGGCACATGCGTTATGCGCTTACTCGATCATGGGGGCAGACAGAACCTTGCGAGGTGCAAAGCAAATTCTGAAACGCCTGCGGAATCAAGATAAAAGAGAATTGAGCAAATATGATTTATTCCGCCTTTGCCGGGGAGAGTTTGCCAAAGCTGATGATGCAAAGCCTTCTATTGATCTGTTAGTTGAATATGGGTATCTGGCTGAGCGCACCTGCTCCGCCTCAACAGGCGGAAGGCCTCGTGGAAGCAGATACCTGTTGAATCCACTGTTTTTCGATAAATGAACGAGGGTGCGGTAAAAAGGCTATAAAGAGGATAAAGGTTTTTAGACTTTATACCCTTTATACCGCAAAAAAGAAATAGCGGCTATGTCACTGCAATCGTGGCATGGCCGCTACTCTTTATCCTCTTTTTGATCTGACAGATTATCAAGCGCGTATTCGCAGCATTGGCACACTAGATTGTTCAAAGAAACCTTTTGGGCTTGTGCTACTACATTTAACCGCTCAACCAACTCTGCCGGCATTCGAAATGTCTTGTTGACCATTTCGGGTTTGCTGACCTTAAACATAGCCTCACCTCTTGGCACAAGTATAGATGAAAAACCGCGTGTTAAATACACGCTATTTTTACACTTATATTTTTATGTGTAATCTATTGCGATGCGCCAAAAGATGCTTTATCATGTGGGTATGAATTCAAAAAAACAGAGAGAAGGACGGATACCATGAAATTTCAAGAGCTATTGGCTGGAAAGCAAATCAACTGGGACAGAGTAAAGCTGATTCGTCACAACCTTACCAAAGAGGAGATAGCCGCCAACTACGAGCGGGGGTATCTGGAATTGTATCAGTCAGTTCAAAACCATGCGCGGTTTCGGGCCTGTGATATGGTCATCAGCTTTTTGGGGACGGAAGGCACAAATGGTGTTTTTCAGGGCTGTTATTGCGTTGGTGATTCCAAGCTATATATCCGTGCACAATTCCCAGAAGATTTTATACCGGACAGTGGTATGGCCGAGGATAAGTCTGTGGTATATGAGCTAGTCAAAACAGATTTGCTTGCTGATATGAAAGACCGCCTTGTAATTGACTGGGGCAAGGGGACGATCAACTGGTGTCAGAACGGGACGACAGAAAAGGAATTGCTGGAAATCCGCCCCGCCGTATCTGAAATCAGCTTTACCAGCTATGATAGAGTGTTGCTGACCTTTGAAGCTCTCCACAAAATCGTCTACAACAAAGCGGCCTATAAAGAATGGGAAGAAAAACTGTCTGCTGTGGCCGGGGTGTATCTCATTACAGATACTAAAACAGGCAAGCATTATGTCGGCTCCGCCAGCGGAGAACAAGGTGGTATCTGGGGCCGATGGAGCGAGTATGCCCGAACAAAGCACGGCGGCAACAAGCGCCTTAAAGAGCTTATCACCGCCGATGCCAACTATTGCAACAATTTCCAGTATTCTGTTTTGGAGGTGTTTCCCATCAAGAGGGATAAGCATGAGGTGTTGGAATATGAGCAACTATACAAGAAAAAACTGTGGTCAATTCAGTTTGGATTGAACGACAACTAAAACGAATCAAAAAAGCAATAGAGTGAAGCTTAATTTGAATTAAACAGGATTTGATTCTTGAAAAAGCAGCAAATTTATGATAATATGAAGCTGTATTAGAGAGGGGGTCTTAATATGGCGCAAGTTCAAGAAAAGACTGTAAAAGAGCGAAGCCCGCTGTATCCTGTGTTTTCTATCGGAGAAACCATAGATTTTGCAGAAGAGATTGTTAAGATTGGTGGGAAAAAAGTCTCTGTTGAAACTGTGGCTAGTGTTATAGGGATGAGCACTAAAACAAATTCCTTCAAATCAAGAATTAGCACAGCAAAACAGTTTGGATTGATTCGCGGAGCAAGTGGTGCAGTAGAACTGACAGACCTCGCAAAGAGAATCATATACGCAGTCAATGACGGCGAACGCAAGACTGCTATGGTAGAGAGTTTTCTTTCTGCTCCGCTATATCGCAAAATTGCAGAGCGTTATGAGAATCAAGCTATCCCTCCAGTGGACAAATTCGGGAATATTCTTCTTCTTGAATACGGCATCACGAAAAACGCAAAAGATGTTGCTGCAGGAAAGTTTATTGAGAGCGCTGAACAGATTGGTATTTTAAAGAATGGCATAGTTTCGCTTGAACCAGATGACGAATTTGATTCTAAAGCTACCTCATATGCTGAACCTACTTCAAATATTGAAGTCCAAACAAATCAAACACCTCCAATTCTCCCACAAGAAGAAGGTGGATATCGTTTTACTATCCCCACCTTGTCTGGCTCTATGGCTCATGTCGTAATTCCACAGGATGTAACAGCGAAAGACCTTGATTTCATTACTCTTTACATTCAGAATATGTTGCCGGCCTTTATTTCGAATTTGAAAGAAGAATTAGAAAAATAAAAAAGCAGACCACCCATAGGTGATCTGCCTCTTGAACCTGTGTTGGCGCACAGATTTCACCGACATGTATGCCGGGGTGCATGGTTTACACACCTTAAATGTACCATACCTCGTCGGGGATTTCAAGAGGAACCTTCTGAAAAGGAGGTGACCGCCCTATGGATAAAGATTATGTACTGGTGTATACGCCGTACATCACCCGCAAGGGCGTGCGCATTTGGGCCTCTCAGTACGGCCTGAAGGTGTTCTGCTTGCGGATTCCTCGCGAAAAGTATCGCGGTTGACCTAAGAGTAAAGAACCTGTTCCGGCACAGGTTCTTACCCTTTTTTATAGTATTATCGTAAAGTAAATTCCTCCCGCGAAGCACCACAAGTTCTTATTTGGCCCGCCTAGGTCCTGCGCTTACGCCTCCGGCTGTTCGGCGGGCTTTTTCTCCCCCTCCAGCTTATCCCGCTGCTCCTGGAGCTTGGCGGCAGACGCAGCGCGGAAGGCGGTACGGGACTGCTTCACCTCAGAGAGGGCGGCCTGCACGGCCTCCTCCGTCCGGGCCAGAGCGTCCTCGGCATATTCGTTGGCCACCTGGCACAGCTGGCGGGAGCGGTCCTCGGCATCGGCGATGATCTTCCGGGCCTTCTCCTTGGCGGCGTAGAGCACCTCGCTGTCAGAGACCTTGCTCTTGGCTTCCAGGTCCGCCTGGCGCATCATGCGCTCCACGTCCCGCTTGGCCTCGTCCACGAATTTTTCCCGAGCGGCCAACAGCTCCTGGGCCCGCTTCAGCTCCACAGGCAACTGGCTGCGCAGCTCGTCCAGCAGATCCAGGATCTCGTCCCGGTCCACCATGCTCAGGTTGGGTTTCAGGGCGGGAGACTTGGCATCCTCTACCCGCTCATACAGCATATCGATCAAACGGTTGACGTCATTTTCGGCCATAGCGCACACTCCTTTATCGTTTTTCGGTCCAGTCCCGGATCAGGGGCAGGATCGCCTTGGGCAAATATTTTTCCAGGGGCTGGTGGTAATGAATCATCTCCCGGGCCACCGTGGAGCTGAGATACACGTAAGCCGGGTCCGCCGGCAGCAGCAATGTCTCCAATCCCGGATGCAGGCCCCGGTTCACCATGGCCTGCTGATACTCCGTGTCAAAATCCCCGGCGCTTCGGATGCCCCGGACAATGGCGGTGGCCTTCCGCTCCGCCGCGTAGTCGGACAGCAGTCCGTCATACAGCTCCGCCGTCACGTTGGGCAGCTCCAAAACCGCCGCCTCCACCAGCTTCAGCTTCTGGGCCGGGGTGAACATCTGGCCCTTCTTCTCCGCGTTGGGGCTGACACAGACATACACCTGGTCAAAGCAGGCCGCCGTCCGGCGGATGATATCCATGTGCCCCAGGGTAATGGGGTCAAAGCTCCCGGAGCAGACTGCGATTCTCATGCCTCCGCCTCCCCGTCTCCGTCCCGGTGGTAGATGGTGACGGCGATCTTCCCGTAGCGGTAAGTGCGGCCCATGCGGTAGGGTGCGGACAGGGCGGGAAGGGCCTTGTCCACCGGGTGCTCCGCGATCATCATGCCGTGAACGCTCAGAAGATCGTGGCGGGCAATATGGGCAATGGCGGTTTCCAGCAGGTCCGTCTGGTAAGGCGGGTCCAGAAACACCAGGTCGTACTTCTCCCGGACGGATTTCAGGAACTCCATGGAATCCCCGGCCACCACCCGGGCCCGGTCCGTCAGATTGCAGAGCTTCAGGTTCTCTTTGGCCAGAGACACGGCGTCCGGCCGCCGGTCCACAAACACGGCGGAGGCAGCTCCCCGGCTGAGGCACTCGATGCCCAGCTGGCCGGTGCCGGCAAACAGGTCCAGGACCTTCCGGCCCTCAATATCAAACTGCAGGACGTTGAACAGCCCTTCCTTCACCCGGTCGGTGGTGGGGCGGGTCTCCATCCCCTCTAATTCCTTCAGGCGGCGGCCCCGAGCGGAGCCGGTGATGACGCGCATGGCGAGATCCTCCTCAGCATGCCGGTCAGGTCCCGCCGCGCCCAGGCGCGGCACGCCGCCGGGACGGCCCCAAGTGGGTTTTCCGTTCCGGCATCCGGTGGCTTGACCGACAGAGTTATCGTAATCGTCTTTTCATTTTACGGCAAAAGGTGCTTTATTTCAATAGTTTTTCCGCAAATCAGCCGGAAACCGGAGCAGGATTTCTCCCTCTCCGGTCCGTTTTTTTGTGGAATCCGCCAGCATTTCCCGCCGTTTCCGGCGTTCAATAGCTGCTGATGTCCAGGCTTTCGTCGTCGGCGCCCTTTTCGATCTTCCGGATCTCCACCGTGTATTTCAGGTCCGGACTGACGGTGACCTGCACCCGGTCCCCCGCCTTATGGCCCATGAGGGCCCGTCCCACCGGGGACTCCTTGCTGATGAGGCCCTTCAGGGCGTCCTGCCACAGGGTAGTGACAATGCGGACGGTCATCTCCTTCTTCACTATCTCATTGTAAATCGTCACCGTGTCAAACAGGCTCACGGTGTCCGCCGTCTCCTTCACCTCAATGACCTTGGCGGTGCGGATCATCCGCTCCAGATAGCGGATGCGGCTGTCGTTCCGGTTTTTGGCCTGCTTGGCACATTTATATTCGTAGTTCTCGCTGAGATCCCCGAAGGCCCGGGCGGTCTGCACTTCCTCGATCAGCTGGGGACGCAGTTCCCGGACCCGGTAGTCGATCTCCTCCTGCATTTTGCGGATATCGACCTCCGTCAGCTCATCGTACATGATGATTCCCCCATTCCGGTTTCTTTGATTTCTCACGCAGTATAGCACAAAATCCCCTTGGGAACAAGATTTCCGGCAGGACTTTTCCCGCTCAAAAGCGGGACGGCGCATAGCACCGCCCCGCCGTGTTCAGCAGAAGGTCCGGCGACCCAGGCTCCGTTCCAGCAGGCCCATCACCTGCTCCGCGTGGCGGTACTCGTCGGCGCTGAGCTCGTTCATAAGCTTTGCTAGGCAGATATCCGCCGTACCGTCCGCCGTCCGGGCATAGTTCAGCCCGCCGCAGGCCTCTTCGTGGTAGCACTGCCGCAGCGCTTCGCACCAGTCCCCCAGGTCCAGCTGCCCCCGGACCACATTTGGCCGGTAGCACTGGCCGGTGATGAGATACCGGGCCGCCAGCAGCCGCCGGGCGTGCCCCCCCTCTTCCTCCGCTATGTCCCGCAGAGTCTGCCTCGCCCAGGCCGGAGCCTGCCGGGACAATGCCAGATACCGCCGCCGGTCCTCCAGTTCCTCTTCAATGTCCCCCTCCAGCACCGCCAGCAGCTCCGCCGCCTCGGTACCCATGCAGCAGGGATTCGGCTCCGCGCCGGGCAGCTGGCTCTCCTGGGCGGCGGTCAGGCCTCCGGACTGCTGCGCAAAGGCCGCAGGCGCCGCCGAATACGGTTCCAGGCCCGGATTCACCCGCCGCCAGAGCTGATCGTGCTGCCGGAAATCGTACACTGCAGGGCCGTGGAGATTTTGTTCCATGGGATCCCCTCCTTTTCCATCCAGCCTATGCAAAAGGTAGGAAAAAGTTCCTGTTTTAACAGAAATACCCACAAAATCTTTGACAACCGCCCGCAAATATGCTATTGTGAAACGGCAGGCGGATTTTGAGCGGTTTCGCCTGTTTTCTGTTGCTTTTGCAGCCGATATTTTCTTTGTGATCCGGTATACTACTAATAAAAACAGGAAATTTTTCCTTTCCCCATAAAGGAGGACATTTCATGCTGGAATTGAAGCATATCAGCTATTCCGTTCAGGAGGCCGACGAGACCCTGGGCATCCTGAAGGACATCTCTCTCACCATCGATGACCACAGGCTGGTGGTATTCACCGGCCCCAACGGCGGCGGCAAAACCACTCTGGCCAAGATCATCATGGGCCTGGTGACCCCCACCGAGGGTCAGATCCTCTGGAACGGCCAGGACGTCACCCACATGAGCATCACGGAGCGGGCCAAGCTTGGCATCAGCTACGGCTTCCAGCAGCCCCCCCGGTTCAAGGGCCTCACCGTCCGGGACCTGCTGACCATCGCCTCCGGCGACGAAAAGCTCACCAAGGACAAGTGCTGCCAGTACCTGACCCGGGTGGGCCTGTGCGCCAATGACTATCTGGACCGGGAGGTAGACGTATCCCTCTCCGGCGGCGAGGTCAAGCGCATTGAGATCGCCTCCATCCTGGCCCGGAACAGCCAGCTGATGATCTTTGACGAACCGGAGGCGGGCATTGATCTGTGGTCCTTCGCCCGGCTGACGGAGACCTTTGAGCAGATCCACCGCCAGGGCACCGCCACCATGATCATCATTTCCCACCAGGAGCGGATCATCTCCCTGGCAGACGAGGTCATCGTGGTGGGCGACGGTTCCATCCGCCACCGGGGTTCCGCGGCGGAGATCCTGCCCCAGATTCTGTCTGACACGCTGGGCGGCTGCCCGGTACTGAGCAAGGAGGTGCACGCCTGATGATGGACACACAGGTAGACCGGGAACTGCTGGAAAAGATTGCAGACCTGGTGGGCAAGCCCGTGGGGGCTTTCAACATCCGGAAGGACACCGGCTGCGATGGGCGGCAGTCCACGGAGCACATTGAGATCACCGGCAAGACCGACGGCAAATCCGGCATCGACATCCGGGTGAAGGACGGCACGGTGGGCGAAACCTGCCACATTCCCGTCATCATCACCAAGCCTGGCATCCAGGAACTGGTGTACAACGACTTCTATATCGGCGAGAACTGCAATGTGAACATCGTGGCCGGCTGCGGCATCCACAACTGCGGTGCCGAGGCCAGCCGCCACGACGGCGTTCATACCTTCTATGTGGGCAAGCACTCCCACGTGAAGTACACCGAGAAGCACTACGGCGAGGGGGACGGCACCGGCGGGAAGATCATGAACCCCCAGACCATCGTATATCTGGAGGAGGGGGCCTCCATTCAGATGGAGACCGTCCAGATCCGGGGCATCGACTCCACCAAGCGGGAGACCAAGATCGTTTGCGGCAAGGATGCCGAAGCGGTGGTCACCGAGCGGCTCATGACCCACGGTGACCAGGTGGCCGAGAGCGACATGGAGATCGTTCTGGACGGCGAGGGCTCCCGTGGCCGGGTCATTTCCCGGTCCGTGGCCAAAAACACCTCCCATCAGACCTTCTATCCCAAGATGGTGGGCAACGCCGCCTGCTTCGGCCATGTCCAGTGTGACTCCATCATCATGGACGAGGCCCATATCCAGTCCATCCCCGCCATCGTGGCCAACTGCACGGAGGCCCAGCTGATCCATGAGGCCGCCATCGGCAAGATCGCCGGGGATCAGCTTTTGAAGCTGGAGACCCTGGGGCTCACCCCGGAGGAAGCCGAGGAATGCATCCTGAAAGGCTTCCTGGCCTGATTTTCCCAAACAGCAGAACAAGCGGACAGTGTTACTGTCCGCTTGTTTTTTTACAGATCCTTCATGTAAAAATAATCCATGGTCCCATGAACGACTCCGCCGGGCTTTTCGATCCTGCGGAACCCCATCTTCTCATACAGCTTCATGTCAATTGCAAAATTGGTGTGGGTCTCCAGGTACAGATGCCGGTACCCGGCCGAACGGGCCCAGTTCTCCGCAGCCGCCGCCAGTTCTTTTCCATAGCCCTTCCCCTTGGCGGAATCATCCAGATACAGCTTTTGCAGTTCCGCGCAGTCCCGGATTCCGTCAAACTCCGCAATACCGGCGCCGCCGACGATCTGCCCATCCTCTTCCAGCCCCACAAAATATGCTCTCCGTTCCGGTCTGCGGCTATAAAACGCACTCAGATGGTCCAGCTCCGGGTCAAAATATACCGTGCCGGGAATATTCAGATGAAGCCGCTTCAGATTGGCGCGGATGATTTCTGCGATCCGCCCATCGTCGGCAACTTCTATTTTTCTATAGCGCAGCACAAAAAACGCCTCCTCACTCATTTCCAACGGGTCCGCCGCATCACTTGAAATTCTTGGGGCTGGTGTGGAAGGTGCTCTGGAAGGCCCGGAGGAAGGTGGAGTACTCCGGAAAGCCCGCCTGCTCCGCCGCCTTCATCACCGGGACGCCCTCCCGGATCAGCTCCCCTGCCCGCAAGAGCCGCTTCTGTACCGTGTACTGGTGAACGGTGTAGCCTGTGACCTCCTTGAACCGGTGCATCAGGTAGTACCGGCTGATGAAGAACCGGCCCGCCAGGGCGTCTACCGAGAGATCCCCGTCCAGATGTCCGGCAATGTAGCGGAGGATCTCCTCCATTTTGGGGTCCAGGCGGTAGCTGTCCTTTTCCTCCGGGGCGGTGTTGGCCCGGAGGAAGTCCCGGTTCACGCGGATCAGCAGCTGCTGGCACAGGGTGTCCGCCATACGGCGGGGGCCGGACTCCCCGGGCCCGGGGGGCCCCCCCCCCCCCCGGGCGGGCCCGGCCGAGGCCCCCCCGCCCCCCCCCCCCCCCCCCCGCCGCTGAAAAACCCCCCCCCCCCCGCCGCGGAAAACAGGGGGCAAGGGGTCGCCGCGGGCGGGCCCGCGGCCCAGCCCAACCCCGCCCCGCCCCCACCCCACCGCCCCCC
>OBLF01001244.1_pt1 | contig 21632 bp, 14 predicted proteins | sample 1519231 | NCBI WGS metagenome assembly OBLF01 (sample SAMEA2602895, study PRJEB22501) | metagenome | reverse complement strand
TATAGTTTTTCATACTATTTTGTAAGTAAAATATAAATCCCAGTTTGTTGAACTGAAAAATTGAATACTAAATGCGTAAGACGATAGAAAAGAAAAAACTCTATCGTCTTTTTTCATGCCTATTTTCAATTTATATTGCGATCAATAAATAGGGGAAACTCGCTAATTAGCGAACTAGTATTTCAAGTACCTTTCACTAATATATACACGACAAAATGCTAATTCCCTTAAATATGTTAAAGACAATAAAGGAGATAAGATGATAAGGATCAGAAGTCCCACTAAGAAAAAACTAAATAGTAAGAGTATCAGCGATTGGAAAAGTAATACTTCTGGTCGCTTTTTTTATTGAATTGAAAAGGAGAAATTTAAAAAGATGAAACAAGAAATGATTAACATCAACGCCAACTTAGTGGCGGAACCTACTTTCTCAAACTTTGAAAAAGACGGAGAAACGGTAGAAGTTGCAAATTTTACGCTTGTAAAAAAGTACGGAAAGGGAAAGGAGTACATCAACTGTGCAGCCTATGGAGAAAAAGCTGAGAAAGCAAAGGACTTTGAAAAAGGTGATTTAATCCACATCTTTGGTTACTTTAAGAAGCGTGAAAAAGAGGGAAAGACTTACAAAAACTTTGTAGTGAAGTCATATAACAAGATTGAAAAGAAAGAAGAAAACGAGGAGGAATAACTTATGGCATTTTTTACACAGGCAGTTAATGTATTAAAGATTTTGGTTATGGCAGTAGGTGCAGGACTTGGAGCATGGGGCGTTATCAACCTGATGGAAGGATATGGTAATGACAATCCTGGTGCTAAGAGCCAAGGTATTAAGCAGCTTATGGCTGGAGGAGGGATCGTTCTTATCGGACTTAAGCTCATTCCACTACTTGCCAATGTACTCAATTAAGAAGAAAAGGAGAGCTTAGATGTTTGGAATATTCGACAAGATAGAAGAATTCTTTAAGGAACTTCTACTGGGCGGTATCCAAGCAAACTTAGAGTCCATGTTTCTTGACATCAACGACAGAGTTGGTGCGGTTGCAACAGATGTAGGTAAAACGCCTATGGGGTGGAACGGAGATGTATTTGCCTTTATCAAAAGCATTAACGATTCCGTTATCATTCCAATAGCGGGACTAATCATCACAGCAGTTCTTTGTATCGAGCTTATCAATATGGTAATGCAAAAGAACAATATGCACGATACAGATACCTTTGAATTTTTCAAGTACATCATCAAGATGTGGATTGCTGTATGGTTAGTATCCCATGCCTTTGAGTTTTCGATGGCGGTTTTTGATGTGGCACAGCACATGGTAAATAAGGCGGCAGGGGTGATAAATACCTCTGCCACCGTTTCCGGAGATCAGATAGTAGCAATGATGGATACCCTAAAAGAAAAGGGGCTTGGAGAACTTGTCATGATTCTCTTTGAAACCTCACTCATCAAGGTTGCTATACAGGTAATATCCGTTGTGATTATGCTTGTAGTTTACGGAAGAATGTTTGAGATTTATGTTTACTCATCGGTTTCAGCCATTCCATTTGCCACAATGGGAAATAAGGAGTGGGGACAGATTGGAACAAACTACATCAAAGGACTATTTGCACTTGGACTACAAGGACTCTTTTTAATGGTTTGTCTTGGAATTTACGCAGTTTTAGTTAAGACGATTAAGATAACAGATATACACACAAGTACAATGACGATACTTGGCTATGCGGTTTTGCTGGGGTTAATGATGCTAAAGAGCGGAACACTGGCCAAAAGCGTATTAAATGCACACTAAAAGAAGGGAAAGATAGTATGGATAAAAGAAAAACAATATTTACAGCAGTAGTAATTGGAGCAGGTATTATGGCGATAATTGATAGAATCAGGCTTCATAACAAGGTAAAAGAATTGGAAGAAAGAACAGATGACATCGGTCGCTGCCATAATGATTTTTGCTTAATGCAGGAAAGATATAACAAAAGTACGAATGAACAGATAGAGAGTATTCAGGAAGAAATCGGCTCTGTATATGAACACTTTGAGGAGCTGTCAAAGGGTAAAGAAGATGGGAGGTAAGATATGGCATATGTACCAATCCCTAAAGACTTAAATAGGGTAAAGACAAAGGTTGCTTTTAACCTAACGAAAAGGCAGCTCATAGGCTTCACACTTGCAGGGCTGGTTGGAATACCAGTCTATTTATTTATGAGGAAGTTTGTGCCAAATGACATAGCTGTCATATTTCTTATCGTGTCCACGCTTCCTATCTTTTTCATCACACTATTTGAAAAGGACGGACTGACCTTTGAGAAATATTTTAAGCACATCTACCTTCATAAGTTTTATCAGCCAAAAAAGAGAGTGAGAAAGGAGGTTTACCTTGAACAAGAAAAGAAAAATTCAGCAAATAAAACTCATGCAAAACGAAAAGGCATTGAGAAGTCAAAAGCGGGACTTAAAGAAAAGTAATTGCAAGTCAAAAAAAGATAAGGGAGGAATCCTTGACCTTATCTTTAAGAAAGAACCGAAAAGATATACGGTAGAAGATACCATTCCCTATCTAAGGCTTTTAAAAAGCGGAATATGCCAGCTTGATGAAAAGCACTTCAGTAAAAGTATAGCCTTTCAGGACATTAACTATCAGCTTGCCTTAGATGAAGATAGGGACTTGATTTTTAATCAGTTTGCAAACTTCCTAAACTCTTTTGATCCAAGTATCAGCATTGAGTTTTCATATATCAATCAGCTGGGACGAAACGAAGAAATGAAGTCAGCAATTCAGATACCGGATAAAAAGGACGGTTTCGACGATATACGCTTTGAATTTAGAGAGATGCTTAAAAGCCAGATTGTAAAGGGAAATAACGGACTTAAAAAATCAAAGTATGTAACCTTTACAGTGGAAGCGGATAATTTAGAGCAGGCAACATCAAAACTTGAAAGACTGGAGATAGATATATTATCTAATCTAAAGAGCATGGGTGTGAGAGCAGAAAGCCTAAACGGAGAAGAAAGGCTAAAGATACTTCATGATGTTTTAAATCCGAATAAGACCTTTGAATTTTCCTACAAAGACCTAAAGAAAAGAGAAAGCACAAAGACATATATTGTGCCTGATGAGTTTAACTTTACACCGAGTAGATACTTTAAGTTCGGCAAATTCATCGGAGCAACAAGTCATTTTCAAATCCTTGCAAGTGAGCTGTCAGACCGTATGCTTTCGGAGTTTTTGGATATTGATGATAACATCAATATCTCTTTTCATATCAAGGCGATTGACCAATCGGAAGCCATTAAGATGGTAAAACGAAAAAACACTGATATTGATAAGATGAAGATTGAGGAAAATAAGAAGGCTGTTAGAAGTGGCTATGATATGGATATTCTTCCAAGTGATTTAATTACCTATGGGGAAGATGTAAAAAGCCTCTTAAAAGACTTGCAGACAAGAGATGAGCGAATGTTTGTGGTAAGTATCGTATTTATGAACTTTGCAAGGACAGTGCAAAAGCTCGATAACACAATTGCTCAAATAAGCTCCATTGCAAATAAGCATAACTGTAAGCTGAAAAGACTTGACCATTCTCAGGAACAAGGTTTAGTGAGCATGCTGCCTCTTGGTGTAAATAAGATTGAGATAGATAGAGGACTGACAAGCTCATCAACGGCAGTATTTATGCCATTTACCACAGAGGAGCTTTTTATCAATTCAAGTAATAGTCTTTACTACGGACTAAATGCCCTAAGCCATAACCTGATTATGGCAGATAGAAAGAAATTAAAGAACCCAAACGGTCTAATCCTCGGAACTCCGGGCAGCGGTAAATCCTTTAGTGCAAAGCGTGAAATGGCAAATGCGATTTTAGTAACGGACGATGATGTGATTATCTGTGATCCGGAAGGAGAGTATGGAAACCTCGTAAGGCAGTTTAAGGGAGAAGTCATTAAGGTCAGCAGTAAGTCAAAGGATTACCTGAATCCCCTTGATATAAACATGAACTACGGTGATGGGGATGCACCGCTGAAAGACAAGGCAAACTTTATCATGAGTATGCTTGAGCTTGTAGTAGGCGGTAGTGGTCTTACAGCAGAAGAAAAGTCTGTAATAGACAGATGCCTGCCAAAGATTTATGAAAAGTATTTTGAAAACCCAGAGCCTTATAATATGCCAATACTACAAGACCTATACGATATGTTAAAAGGACAGGAAGAAAAGGTTGGTAAGAAGCTGGCAACAGAGATGGAAATCTATGTATCAGGTTCTCTTAATGTCTTTAATCACAGGTCAAATGTGGACTTAAATAAGAAACTCCTTTGCTTTGATATTAAAGAACTTGGAAGTCAGCTAAAGAAAATAGGAATGCTTGTTATTCAGGATCAGGTGTGGAATAAGGTGTCACAAAACAGAGGAAACAAGGCTACAAGGTACTATATCGACGAGTTCCATTTGCTTTTAAAAGATGAGCAGACAGCATCCTATTCCGTAGAGATTTGGAAAAGATTTCGTAAATGGGGAGGTATTCCAACAGGTATTACGCAGAATGTCAAAGACCTACTTATGAGTAAGGAGATAGAAAATATCTTTGACAATACAGACTTTGTCTTAATGCTAAATCAAGCATCGGGAGATAGAGAGATACTTGCAAGAAAACTTAAAATCTCACTTCCTCAGCTTAGATATGTTACCAACTCCAATGAGGGCGAGGGATTACTTTTCTTTGGAAATACCATTGTTCCTTTCCTTGATAAGTTCCCGAAAGATACGATTCTTTATCAGAAGATGACTACCAAGCCGGAAGAAGTGAGGTAGCCTATGGGAAAGAAGCTGAAAAAGGATTTTAAGGAAAGGCATAAGGCAAGCCTTGAAAGAGAGATATTTCATAGTAAAACAGATACTATACCTGAAGAAAGTAAGCTAAAACATAACGATGATTACAGAGGTAAAATCGTTCATGAGAAAGAACGGTTTCAGGATAAAGTTCATAAAAAGACAAGTAAGATAAATGACGATGATGATCCTTTAGGAAAAGACCTTGATAATGATGGGATTATAGACAGATACGACAATGACTTTAGGGATAGCGATTATTTTGAGTCAACCTATGATGTCGAGGATAATCTTCATCATAAAGCAGAAAATACAAATAGCTTCTCAAAAAGCCAAAAAGCTCAAAAGAAAAATTATAAGAGAAAAAACTATGCCGAAAGCCTTTATACAAGGAAAAAGGATGATGTGTTAAAGGAGAATAAGCCTGATGATAAAAAGACTGGAAAAGATACTGCAAGCAAAAAAGTTCATAGCAGTATTTATAAAGAGCAGAAGAAAAAGCTAAAAAAAGACATGGTAAAGGTATCTACCCTTTCAGGACTTGCTAAAGGAAGTGAAACCGTAAGAGATTACTTATCTCATGGAAGTGATGAAAATCAAGGCGTAGAGGCAGGAGAAAGGACAGCAGATACAAGCTCAAAACTCATTCATGGCATAAAGAAATATTCTGATAAGAAAGGAGCTAAAAGAGGCTATGACCTTACAAATAAGGACTATAAAATCAGAAAGCGTAAGTCAAAGTTGGAATTTCGTGATGCCAAAGAGAAGCTGAAAAAGACAGATGAGTATAAAAGAGCAAGTGCCTATAAAAGATTTCAAAAGAAAAATCAGGTAAAGGCAGCAATTTCTCGTGAGAATAAGTCAAGGCTTAGAGATCGAATTAAAGAGGGACTTATCGGAACACTGAAAAGCTCAAAGGATATGATTGTCCGAAAAGCAAAAGGACTAATGCTTATTTTCATAGGTATCATTATCTTAGGGACTTTTGTGATTAACTTTGCAGGAACGGGAATGACAGGCTTTATGAACTCTACAAGCTCTGTGCTTACAACAAGCTATTTATCAAAGCCAAATGTCCTAAGTGAAATCAATCAGAACTTTTCTGCTATGGAAAAGGAACTTCAAAATGAGGTTGATAATGTCAAAAGTAACCATCCCGGCTATGATGAGTACATCTTAAATAACACAGAGTATATCGGTCATAATGTTCATGAGCTTTTATCCTACATTACATCAAGGTGCGGAGAGGTAAAGAGTGCATCGGAAGTAGAATCCATATTAAAAGAATTATTTGAGTCCATGTATGACCTTGAGTATAGGGAAGAAATTGAAATCAGATACAGGACAGTTACAGAAACCTATACCGATGAAGATGGCAATGAATATACCGAAAGCCACGAAGAACCTTATGAGTATAAAAAACTCATCGTAACGCTTCATAAAAAAGAGATGGACAGCATTATCCGAAAGGTCTTTGCAAACTATCCCGATAATCTAAAGCACTATGAAGCCTTGTTCCTTGCACAAGGCAATATGAGAGAAGCCTTTGGTAATTCTGACCTTATCAGTGCAAATGGAGGTATCGGCGGTGGAAAAGAGTATGAGGCATCTACGGAGGTTCAAAAGAAGATTGTTAATGCTGCATACATTACGCCATCTCCGGGTGCAGGCTGGTGTGCCATGTGGGTATCACAGGTCTATCAAAATGCAGGACTTGGATATATAGGCGGGAATGCCTGTGATATGTACCGAAACTATACCTTTACATCAGACAGGTCAAAGCTAAAAGTGGGAATGCTTGTGGCAGTTGAAAGCAGCAGTAGCGGAAGCAGTGCAGGGCTTACCTATGGTCATGTAGGTATTTACATTGGAGATGGAAAAGTGATTGATAACATCGGTCGAATAAGAGTAACTACCTTAGATGATTGGATAGCAACATTTTGTAAGCACCATCCCGTAGGATTCGGTTTTCCGCCAAATGTAAAGAAATAGGAGGTAACAATTTGAAAAAGGAACTGATAGCAGTAAAAAACAGAATAAAAAAGTTAAAGGATAAAAAGGCTCTGATTGATGAAGAATTGGAGCCTTTACTCATTCGTGAAGAAGAGCTTGAAAATGAAGAAATCATTGCCATTTGCAGAAAGAATAACATCACAATCAGCGATTTGATGGCAAAGGTAAACAGACAAAAAGCAGAAATGAAAAAGGAGAAAACAAATGAAAACCAGTTTGAAAAAGAATAATAAGTTTTGGACGGTAGCACTTGCGGTAATTGTAAGTATTAGTTGTATTTTAGGTCTTTGGACGGTTGTTTATGCACAGGAGCAAAAATCTGAAGCTCCAACAAAAAACGAAGCTGTTCAAACGGAAGTTGAAGTAAATGTAAGGTATATCTTTGAAGATGAAAAGGTCTTTAAGGAAGAAAAGATAAAGGCTGAGAAAGGACAACTTATTGATAGCGGAGATCTTCCAATGCTCCCAGATGATATGAAATTCATTGATGAATTTCTGTTTTATGAGGTAAAGGGAGATGGAAAAGATGAGATTATCCGTAAGGTAGCAAAGATGGAGGTTAAGGATAAGGAAACGCAGACAGAGCTTTCTAAAGACGATATTTCACAAATAGAAAAAGAGGCAAAAGAGCTTCAGGATAAACTTGATAAGTTAAATTGCGAACTTAAGGACAAAGACAAATTAAGTGATAAGCAAAAGAATAAAATTAAAGACCTTGAAGATGAAATTGATAGCCTGAAAGAAAAAATGAAGAAAGATAAGGGAAATAAGGACTTATCAGAAGATATGAAAAAGGAAATAGATAAGCTGACGGAAAAGGTGAAAGAGCTTGAGAAAAAGGCAACTGAAACAAATAAAGCTCCTGTAACATCACAATCAGTTACACCGATTAGTCCTATTTCCGGAATTAAGACAAGTTCAGGTATTTCTCCTCAAACACCACAGACTTCTGTAAGTAGTACCGGTAAAGGCTCATCGGATTCGGTAAGCTCAGGTAATACTACAAAGGATACCGGCAAAGGCAAAACGGAAGTAAAGGAGAAAGAAAAGGAAGTTCGCTATCCCAATAAGTTAACGGCAAAAGCTCCTGCGAATAACAGTCAGGATTCATTAATGGGGTCTGCAAGTAAGAGTGTAAACACCAACAAGGGAGTAGCTTCATCTCCGTCAAAGGCGAGAGCATCCGTTACGGAGAATAAAGATAATGCAAATAAGGAATATCCGATTCATCATAGCGATGATAAGGATAATAAAGAAACTGATAAATATTCGGCAGATGCAAGGCAGTTTATTACCTTTCAAACGAAAAACGGTAAGACCTTTTATTTAATCATCAATCATGATGAAGATAGTGAGAATGTAATGCTTCTTACGGAAGTATCTGAAGATGATTTGCTTAACATGGTGGAGAAAAAAGAAGCACCAAAGCAGGAAGTAGCAAAAGAAGAACCTGTTAAGGAAGAAGTAAAGCCTGAGAAGAAGGACGAAAAGAGTAATTTAGGAACCTATATTATTTTGCTTCTTGTAGTAGGCGGGGCATTGGGGGCAGGCTACTATTTTAAGGTTGTGAAAAAGAAAGAAGATAAAGAACTTGAAGCCTTAGAGGAGGAAGATGATGATTTCTTTTCTGAAGCTGAAAGCGAGGAAGAAATAAATGATGCAGATGAAGTAGGAGATGAAGAATAAACGCACCTAAAAACATATTATTTTGGTTGCAAAGTTAGGGCGGGAGAGTAACATCTTTCGCCCTATTTTGATTTATAACAGGAGGAAAACACAGATGAAGTTAGTTATTGCAGAAAAGCCGAGTGTTGCAATCTCCATTGCAAAGGTTATTGGAGCAAATAAAAAGAAAGACGGATATTATGAAGGAAACGGATATAGGGTAAGCTGGTGCGTAGGACACCTAATTCAAATGGCAAATCCGAATGCTTATGATGAAAAGTACGCCAAGTGGAATATGGCTGATTTACCGATTATTCCGAGCGACTACAAGTATGAAGTAGCAAAGGCAACCAAGAAGCAGTTTAACATCCTTAAAAAGCTGATGAATGATAAGGAGGTTGATACGGTTATCAATGCGTGCGATGCAGGGCGTGAGGGAGAAAGTATTTTTAGACTTGTATATAATCAAGTGAATTGTAAAAAGAAGATGAAACGCCTTTGGATTTCTTCAATGGAAGATATTGCCATAAAAGAGGGTTTTGATAACCTAACAGACGGAAAAGACTATGATAATCTCTTTGAATCGGCACAGGCAAGAGCTATTGCGGATTGGTTAGTCGGAATGAATATTAGTAGGCTCTACTCTTGTCTGTATCAGCAAAATTACAGTGTTGGCAGAGTGCAGACACCTACCCTTGCCATGATTGTAAAAAGAGATGATGAGATAGCAAACTTCAAGAAAGAAAAATATTACACAGTAGAGCTTTCTACAAATGGTTTTACACTATCAACGGATAGAATTGATGATGAAGTTGCTGCTGAACAGCTCTTAAATTTAGTAGGCGATAAGATTGAAATAACCGATGTCATTCAGAAAGAAAAGATTACTAAACCTGATTTACCCTTTGACCTTACAACACTTCAAAGAGAGTGCAATAAGTATTTCGGATATAGCGCTAAACAGACACTTGATTATGCCCAAAGCCTTTATGAGAAAAAGCTCATCACCTATCCAAGAACAGACAGCAGATGTTTAACGGAAGATATGATTGTAAGTACGGTTAATAACATTTTGGGTAAAAATGACTTTGATACAGAGCGTATTAAGGTAGTATTTGATTCTAAAAAGGTTACAGATCATCACGCTATTATTCCGACAGTAAGCTCACTGAGTGAAGGTTTATCAGGCATTCCTGAGAGTGAAGCAAAGGTATATAGGCTTATATCTAATAAGCTCCACGCAAGTGTGGGTTATCCGCTTATTGAAAATACAACAAAGATTGTAGTTTTATTTGACGGCTTTGAGTTTACAAGTGCCTGCAAGGTTGTTAAAGATGACGGCTTTACAAAATATCTTAAAGATTACAAGTCTAAGAAAAATGAAGATATAGAGCTTCCTGATGTAAAAGTAGGCGATGTATTTGAAGTAGAAAATAAAGAGATTAAAGAGAAATTCACCAAACCTCAGAAACACTTTACTGAAGATACACTTCTAAAGTCTATGGAGATTGCAGGAAATGAAGCCTTAGAAAAAGGTGTAGAAGTGGAAAGAAAGGGACTTGGAACACCTGCAACAAGGGCAGGAATTATTGAAAACTTAATCTTTAAGGGATTTGTAGAAAGAGATAAGAAAAATCTTATAGCCACGCATAAAGGAATTAGCCTTGTAACGATTGTAGCGGATAGCTTTAAGTCAGCAGAAACTACTGCGAAGTGGGAAATGGAGCTTACAGAGATTGCACAGGGGAAAACATCAAAGGAAGAATTTTTGAAAGATATTGAAAAAGAGATAAGAGAGGTTGTTCTTACATATAGCAAGTAAGTGGGTACTAATTTCAAAGTAGAAAAAATGTCCTAAAAGTGTTATAATCTTTTGTAGGAAAAGTAGGGCGAAAGGAAGTAAGTAAGTATGAAAGATATATTTATGGATACTGCAAAAGTTATGGCAAAAGGACAGGTTACTATCCCGAAAAGGATAAGAGAACTTTTGAATTTAGAAAATGGAGATTATGTTACTTTTGTAGTCAATAAAGATAGAGTTGAAATTCAAAATTCCAAAGTTTTTATTGAAGAAAACATTGGGAAATAAAGGTGGTGAAAAAGCAGATGATGATAGATGAAATAAAGAAGTTAATTCAAAATGGAGAGAAGATAGATGTCGAGTTTAAAGAATCCAAAAATGCTTTAACCAAAGATGTCTTTGATACAGTATGCTCTTTCAATAATAGAAATGGTGGACATATTTTACTTGGTGTAAATGATAAAAGAGAGATTGTTGGTGTTAGTAAAGAGAAAGTTGATAAAGTGATTAAGGAATTTACTACGGCGATCAATAATCCGCAAAAGATGTATCCGCCACTTTATTTGCTTCCTGAAGTCTTTGATATAGACGAGAAAAAAGTAATTTACATCAGAGTTCCGGAAGGCTATCAGGTGTGCAGACATAATGGAAGAATTTGGGATAGGTCTTATGAGGGAGACATCAATATAACAGACCATTCCGAACTTGTATATAAGCTATACGCAAGAAAGCAAGGAAGCTATTTTGTTAATAAAGTATATCCGAATCTTGATATTGATTTTCTTGATGCTTCTGTCATTGATAAAGCTAAGAAAATGGCTGTTTCCCGAAATAAAAATCATGTTTGGGAGAATATGAGCAATGAAGAACTTCTTAGAAGTGCCAATTTGATACTGACCGATCCGGAAACAAAGCGTGAGGGAATTACATTAGCAGCTATTCTGTTATTTGGAAAAGACAACTCTATTATGTCCGTTCTTCCACAGCACAAAACTGATGCTATATTCAGAGTTGAAAACAAGGATAGATATGATGATAGAGATGTTGTCATAACAAATCTGATTGATAGTTATGATAGGCTTATTGAGTTTGGGCAAAAGCATTTGAATGATTTATTTGTATTGGACGGAATTGTCAATGTCAATGCAAGAGATAGGATACTTAGAGAGATAGTTTCCAATACATTGGCTCATAGGGATTATTCAAGTGGGTATCCTGCAAAGATGATTATTGATGATGAGAAAATTACTGTTGAAAATAGCAACTTGGCTCATGGTATGGGAGCATTAGACTTGCAGAAATTTGAGCCATTTCCTAAAAACCCTGCTATATCAAAGGTATTTAGAGAAATAGGTCTTGCTGATGAATTAGGCTCAGGAATGAGAAATACCTACAAGTACACACAGCTTTATTCAGGACAAAATCCGCTATTTGAGGAAGGAGATATATTCAGAACGATTATTCCTTTGAAGAAGATAGCGACGCAAAAGGTGGGTGGAGGGAATGTCCCTCACGATGTCCCTCACAGTGTCCCTCACGATGTCCCTCAGGGCAGAGATGAACTGATTGAATTTATAAAAGCACAAGTAAGATTAAATAATAAAATTACAAGACAGGCTATTGCAGAAGGTGCAGGGGTAAGTGTAAAGACGATACAAAGAACTTTGAAGGAAATAGATAATTTGCAATATGTAGGTAGTGGAAATAATGGTCATTGGGAACTTAACGAGTAAAAGTAAGTTGCAGAACCATGATTTTTAGTAGGTAATTGATTTTTAAAAGTACCATGCAATAAGGTTTTGTAGCAGAAAAATTAAGTTGCAGTAAGTTGCAATACACAGAATCAAAAGGTGATTAGAGTAAAATCTAACCACCTTTTTTGTTTGGAAAAAAGAAGGAGGTAAAAATGCGAATAAATGATTTTCATAACATTTTGGAGCTTGTAAAACAAGATATTTTACAAAGTGATGCAGAGTATCTGAAGCTTCTAAGGGTTGTCGGAAACAATCAAAGATATGACTTTAGAAGTCAATTAAGTATCTATGATAGAAATCCTGAAGCGACCGCCTGTGCCAAGTTCGATTATTGGAGGGAACGATTTAACCGAACTGTTATGAGAGGGCAGAAAGGTATCCCTATTTTAGAGGACTATGGCACATACAAGAAAGTGGACTACATCTTTGATATAGGTCAGACAGTTTCAAGAAACAGAGATGTCAATGAAGTAAATCTATGGAGATTCGATAAAGAAGCGCATCAAGATGTCTTAAAGGAAATGATAAAAAGTGAGGGATATGAAGAGAGTGAAAGTATCTTAGAAAATATCTTTTCTTTAAGCAGGCTTTATGGAGATGAAAAGATAGACAGTCTAATGAACGAGCTTAGAATAGCCGATGAGAATAGAATATCTTTTACAAAGTTTGTGAGAGAATCAGTGAGCTATGCGGTATCTTCAAGGTTTCAGCTTGATTATCCTATGGATAGTGAACTTTTAAGAGAAAATTTTGAAAGACTTGATAGTATATCTCTTATGAGTCTTGGTGAAACCGTATCGGATATTAGCGGAAATATCATTGATGCGACCATTCAGAAAAGTAAAGAGCTTGACAAAGAAGTTTTAAGAGGTAAAGAAGCAGGATATAATAAGATTAGAGAAGAAATTGAGGAGGTAGAAGAAAATGTACTTCGACGAGATGATCAGAAAAGAAATGAAAACGAGCGAGTTCTCCGAAATGGAGAGTACGGACGAGATAATAGAGAAAATCAGGGAGAATACGCTAAACAGCTTGGAGGAAGAGGCGGACTTCATGAAAGAATTCCCGAATCCGACTTACGCAGTGATGAGGCTGGATTATCTATCACAGAGCGAGGAGCAGAGCCACTTCGAGATGTTGGTGGATCTATACAAGGAGAAGAAACTGATAGGACACCTGATGGATATTCAGAAACAGGCGATAGAATTTATGAGAAGAGAGAAGCCGAAGCTGATGGCAGCTTGGAAGATAGAGGGAGAGAGCAATCCACAGTACAAAGCAATGATTTCAGCTTTGAAAGAGATGACAATCAAGGAAATAGTAGAAGGTTAAAAGAAAATATTGATGTAGAGATAAGAGAAGCTGATAAGGCTTCTTTTTCTTTGCCTGAAAATTCCTACGGACAGATGAGGCTTACCATTCCCTTAAGCCCAAAAGATATAGATATTGTCCTTATTAACGGAGGAAACCATGATGGTGGCAGACTTCCTGTTATCGCAGAGTTTTCTAAAGGAAAAAGTAATGAAGAATTGGGAGAATACCTCAAAGATACCTTTAGAGGAGGAAACGGATTTTACATTGATGAAAGAGAAGTATCTTCCTGGTATTCGGATAAAGGTATTCATTTAGCTTATGGAACATCGGCAAGAGAGGATAATACACAAATTTTAAGCTGGAGTGATGCAGCAAGCAGGATAAATGAACTTCTTGACAGAGGTGAGTTTGCTACAAATGTAGAACTTTCAGAGGCACAGGACTATGAAAGGGATAGAATTTCAGAATCTTTATGGTATCTAACGCACGATTTAAGCGAAGAAGGAATAGAGCAAGGATATTTCAACTCTTTTGAAAGAGGTGGTGGCTTTCCGGAAGAAACGAAAAGATTGTCTGAAGCGTTAAAAAATCCTGAATATCTGAAAGAAACAATCAGGGAATACGACAGATTTTTAACAGGATACAAAGAAAACAGAGATGTACTAAGGTTTCATTATCACAAGGTTGATAACCTTTATCAGAGACTCAAGGAACTTGAACTGCCACGAAAGGAATACAGTACCAATCTGACAGAACTTTCGAAGGTAAAGCCTTTTATTACAGAAGATGAAGTCCTTGAAAGCCTTTCAAGAGGAAGCGGCGTTGATAGAGGAAAAGAACGAATCACCAAGTTTTTTAAAGAAAATCATACGCTTCAAGAAAAAGCGAACTTCTTAAAAGATGAATATGGAATCGGAGGACATTCCCATGCGGTTTCAGGGGCGATGGGAAGTGATGAATGGCACGATGCAAAGGGACTTAAATTGCAAAAGAAAGATTGCAGTGATGTATTTCTTACTTGGTCAAGTGTGGCAAAACATATGGATGAGCTGCTTTCTAAAAATCTGTATGAAGAAAAGAAAATAGAAAGTAAGGCAGAGATAGAAGAAGCAAAAGCACCACAATATTATTCTAAAGATGATCCTGAAAACTTAATTACCGATGAAATGCTTGAAAGAGTGCCTGAGCTTTATGCACAGGAAGATGTATCTTTAGCAGATAAGCAAGTTCATGCTGCATATATTATTCCCTTTAGAAGTAATTGGACTTGGTATATGACAGAATACGATAGGGAAAGTGGAGATGCCTTTGGACTTGTACTTGGTATTGAACCTGAATGGGGATATTTCAATCTTGAAGAATTGAAAGAATTAAATGCCCAAAGGCTTATTTTAGAAGATTTTCCAAAGACCTTTAGAGAGCTGAAAGATACAGAACTTAAAAAGCAGATGGATGAGCAGGAGCTTCAGTCAGTCTTTAACGGAGAACTTAGTTTTGAAGAAGAAACAGAGCTTGAAGTACCTGAAGAAGCAGAAGAAAGAATAGCTGCAACACCTGTTCAGGGAACACTATTTGATTACCTAAAGGATAGAGAAGAAGTAGAACTCAATGAAAAAGAGGGAAACCGTTTAGACGATTTGGCAGTTAAAGAGGGTAATACCGTCTATTTCAACCATGAAGAATATACTATAAGGGAGATTTCTAAAAATGAAATCACAGGAAGAAATGACTTATGGCTTGATCCGGTAAGAAGTGGTAATCATCAAATACCGATTGTAACATTTGATGATAATGAGGACTTATTAGAGCAGGTAAGCCTTGAAAGACCAAGCTTTATCGTTGGAGATGAAGTCAGATACAAGGATAAAGACTATACCATCACACGCTTTGATGATATGGGAAATAATCTAAAGACGGTAACGGTTAAGGACAATACAGAATATCTTGGCGGTATGATAACAGGCTCCGATGTAATTCCTTATCGTTTTGAAAGCGACCTTGATAGGCTATTTGAAAATCTAAACTATACGAAACTTGAAAAAACTATTGAGGAAGTAGAAATAAAGAAAACGGAAGCACATAACTTCAAAATCACAGAAGAAACGCTACCTGAAAAGTTATCTCCAAGCGAAAGATTAAACAATAACCTTGAAGCACTCTCGATGCTTAACAGAGTGGAAAGCGGAGAACGAGAGCTTGATATTACAGCTCAGGAAGTGTTGGCAAAGTATGTAGGATGGGGCGGACTTGCTGATGTATTCGATGAAGAAAAAGGCGGACAGTGGAAAGAAGCGAGGGTATTCTTAAAAGAAAATCTATCGCAATCTGAATATGAAGCTGCTAGGGAATCAACCTTAACGGCTTTTTATACTCCTAAAACAGTGATTGACAGCGTATATAAGACACTTTCCGGTATGGGATTTAAGAACGGAAATATCCTTGAGCCATCAATGGGCATTGGAAACTTTATCGGAAATCTTCCTGATGAAATGAATAAGTCAAAGTTTTATGGTGTAGAGCTTGATTCTATAAGTGGTCGCATAGGAAAACTTTTATATCCTGAAAGTAAAGTGCAGATTAAAGGGTTTGAAGAAACGAGCTTTTCCAATAACTTTTTTGATGCAGTTATCGGTAATGTTCCCTTTGGAGAATATAAGGTAAATGATAGGGATTATAACAAAAATAACTTCTTGATTCATGACTACTTCTTTGCTAAGTCCATTGATAAAGTAAGAAATGGAGGTGTTATCTCCTTTATTACATCAAGTGGCACAATGGATAAAAAGGATGAAAGCGTCAGACGATACATTGCAGCAAGAGCAGAGTTTTTAGGAGCTATCAGACTTCCAAATGATACTTTTAAGGGTGTTGCCGGAACGGAAGTAACATCGGACATTATTTTCCTAAAGAAAAGAGATAGTATCAGAGAGCGTGATGAGGACTGGATACATCTATCTGAAGATGAAAAGGGACTTGTATATAACAAATACTTTGTAGATCATCCTGAGATGGTGCTTGGAAGTATGGAGGAAGTATCAGGAAGATTTGGAAATACCCTTGCTTGTCTACCGAAAGAAAATGCTGACTTAAAGGAACTACTTACAAAAGCAAGTGAAGAAATATCCAAAGGATCAACTTATGAAGAAATAGAGCTTTTAGATGATGAAATCACTTCAATTCCTGCAACGGATGATGTCAAGAACTTTTCCTATACCATTATTGATGATGAGGTTTATTACAGAGAAAATTCCCTATTTGTAAAGAAAGAAGTAAGGGATAAGAATAAGGAAAAGATTAAGGACTATCTTGAACTGAATACTGCCCTTAAAGATGTTATCTACAAGCAGAAAGAGGACTATTCCGATGATGAGGTAAAGAAAGCTCAAGAAAAGCTCAATGAAGTCTATGACAACTTTTCAAAGAAGCACGGCTTTATAAATAATTTAAGCAATACCAGAGCCTTAAAAGAAGATAGTAACTTCCCACTTGTTTCCTCAATAGAAATTCTTGATGAAGAAGAAAACTTTAAGGCAAAGGGCGATATTTTCAGTAAGAGAACTATCACAAAGGCAAAGATAATCGACCATGTAGATACTTCCCTTGAAGCTCTTGTGCTATCTATGTCTGAAAAAGGTTATGTGGATTTTGACTATATGGGAAGTCTTACAGGAAAAGACAGACCAACGTTGATAGAAGAATTAAGGGGAGAAATCTACTTAAATATTAGAGAAGAACAAAACTTTTATAGACCGTTATCCTTTAACCTCGAAGATGGGGATTTACCTTTTGCCTGTGCAAATGGCAGCAATTCATATAAATATGGTTATGTAACAAAAAACGAGTACCTATCAGGAAATATCAGAGATAAGATTGCGATTGTTGACAGTTATCTATCAAAAATTAGACAAACAGAAAGAGAACTACCTCATCTTGGATATGCAGAAGATGGCAAAGAAAAAGAACTGATAAGCTATGAGATGAACCGTTTGGAATACCAAAAGGCAGAGCTTACCAAAGTATTACCAAAGGAGCTTGAAGCAAGTGAAATCAATGTAAGACTTGGTGCAACATGGATACCGATAAAAGATATTGAAAAATTCATCTTTGAAACGCTGAAAACTCCGGGATATGCCAAATGGGATATTAAGGTTAAATTTTCAAATCTGACAAGTGAATGGAATGTAGAAGGAAAGAGCAGGGACAGAGGAAATGACCTTGCAGAGATGACCTACGGCACCTCAAGGGTAAATGCCTATAAGCTGATTGAAGATGCACTGAACTTAAAAGAAACAAAGGTGTTTGACCAGATTGTAAATCCGGACGGCTCGAAAACTTCTGTATTAAATAAAAAGGAAACGCTTCTTGCAGGACAGAAACAGGAGCTTATAAAGGAAGAATTTAAGAACTGGATATTTAATGATCAGGAAAGAAGAAACAGGCTTGTAAAGCTATATAATGAGCGTTTTAACTCCATCAGAAATCGTGAATATGACGGCAGTAACCTATCCTTTGAGGGAATGAATACTAAAATAGAGCTTAGACCTCATCAGAGAAACGCTATTGCAAGAAGTTTGTATGGAGGAAATACGCTGCTTGCCCATGTGGTTGGTAGCGGAAAGACTTTTGAAATGGTGGCTTCCGCAATGGAAAGTAAAAGGCTTGGAATGTGCAGTAAATCACTCTTTGTTGTACCGAACCATCTAACAGGTCAAATAGGCAGAGAATTTATGCAGTTATATCCATCGGCAAATATTATGGTGGCAGATAAAAAAGACTTTGAGCCGAAGAACAGAAAGAGATTTATCGGAAGAATTGCCACAGGAGAGTACGATGCGGTAGTAATCGGGCATACGCAGTTTGAAAAAATTCCGATGAGTAAGGAATATCAAGAGAAGCATATTCAGGATCAGATTGATGAAATCATAAATTATGTTGAGGATTATAAGCATGACAGAAATCAGAACTTTACGGTAAAACAGCTTGAAAAGACAAAGAAAAAGTTGGAAACAAGGCTTGAAAAATTAAATGATGATTTTAAGAAAGACGATGTTATTACTTTCGAGGAACTGGGTGTAGATAAGCTATTTGTGGATGAAGCACACAATTACAAAAATCTCTATCTATACACAAAAATGAGGAATGTAGCAGGTATCGGTCAAAGTGAAGCCTTTAAGTCCTCCGATATGTTTATGAAGTGTAGATATATGGATGAAATGACGGGTGGTAAAGGGATTGTATTTGCCACAGGAACGCCTGTATCAAATTCCATGACAGAGCTTTATACCATGCAGCGTTATCTTCAGTATGAAAGCCTAAAGAAAAATAATTTGGAGCATTTTGATAGCTGGGCATCTACCTTTGGTGAAACACAGTCTGCCTTTGAATTATCTCCGGAGGGAACAGGGTACAGAGTTAAGACAAGATTTTCAAAGTTTTACAACCTACCTGAGCTTATGTCTATGTTTAAGGAAGTTGCAGATATTCAAACAGCGGATATGCTTAATCTTCCAACACCTAAGGCGCATTATGAAGTTATTAAGACTTTGCCAAGTGAGGAACAAAAGGAAATTCTAAAGAGCCTATCCGAAAGAGCTGATGATGTTAGAAATAGAGTGGTAGAACCTGATGAAGATAATATGCTGAAGATTACCAATGACGGTAAAAAACTTGCCTTAGATCAGCGTTTAATCAATCCTTTGCTACCCGATAATCCTGACAGTAAGGTCAATGTATGCGTGAAAAATGTGTTTGCCATTTGGGATAAGACAAAAGAAGATAGGTTAACACAGCTTCTATTTTCCGATATGTCTACACCAAAAGGCGATGGGGAGTTTAATATCTATGATGATATTAGAGAAAAACTTTTAGCAATGGGTATACCGAAAGAAGAAATCGCCTTTATCCATGAAGCCAATACTGATAAGCAAAAAGATGAACTCTTTGCAAAGGTAAGAAAAGGAGATGTGAGGATTTTGCTTGGTTCTACTCAGAAGATGGGAGCCGGAACGAATGTGCAAAACAAGCTGATTGCACTTCATGACCTCGATGTCCCTTGGCGTCCTGCCGACTTGGAGCAGCGTGCGGGTAGAATTGTCCGTCAGGGAAATGAAAATAAAGAAGTTAATATCTATCGTTACATTACCGAGAACACCTTTGATGCCTACCTTTGGCAGACCATTGAGAACAAGCAAAAATTCATTTCTCAAATTATGACAAGTAAGACACCTGTCAGAGTGGCGGAAGATGTGGACGAAAGTTCACTTAACTATGCGGAGATTAAAGCCCTTGCAACAGGTGATCCAAAAATCAAGGAAAAGATGGATCTGGATAATGAAGTTACAAAACTTAAAATGCTGGAAGCAAACTATAAGTCCAATCGTTACAGATTAGAAGATAAGGTTGCTAAAAACTATCCGGAAGAAATCGCAAGAACCGAAAAACTAATTGAAGCTGTTAAGAAAGATATAGTAAGTGTAGAGCCTAAAGCGGAAGGTGAGGAAAAGTTTACTTCCATTACCATTGCGGGAGAAAAGATTACCGATAAGAAATTAGCCGGAGAAAAGCTGCTTGAAGCGATTTCCAAAGTAAAAATCAATGAAAGCAAGGTCATAGGAAAGTACAGAAACATGGATTTGGAGGTCAGCTATAACTTCTTTACCAATGAGCATAACTTTAGCTTAAATGGTGCTGCAAAGCATTCAGGAGAGCTTGGAACGAGTGCGGACGGTAATATTACAAGGCTTGATAATGCTCTTGAGAAAATGCCTGAGAAATTAAAGAGGCTTGAAGAAAAGCTCTTCAGCACAAAAGAACAGCTTGAAAATGCCAAAGAGGAATTACAAAAGCCTTTTGAAAAAGCTGATGAACTAAAGAATAAGGTGCTTCGCTTGGCAGAACTGAATAAGCTCCTTGATATGGGAGAAGTGGAAGAAAAGAGAAATGATAATCCCCTTGTAGAAGATGTAAAAAGAGCGATTATTAACTTCTGTAACAGAGAGTACGAAGAAAATCACAGCTATGATGAGTTTGACACACTATACCCTGACTTAAAGCACATCGGCATCGCCTATACCAATACACCTGACGAAAGACATGGGATTCAGTATGAAATGAATTTAGAAGCCAGAACATGGACACAGTACATTGATGATATACCAATCAAAACCGAGAGCTTTGATTATGAAAACAAGGGAGAAAATGAAGCTCTAAGGAATATGAAAAATGAGATAGAGCTATCATCTTTTGAAGATTTGGTCTATGTGGACTCGGAAGATTTAAGGGCAGCAACGGGACTTGACATTGATGATGAGGGAAACTTCTATGATCTGCTTGCAAAAGACCTCGATAATGACGGTATTCCGGATAGATATGACAATGATTTCAGGGATAGCGATTACTTTGAATCAACCTATGATGTGGAAGATAATCTTCATACAAAAGAAGAAACTACTCAAAGAACAGATGACAAGCCGTCTATTTTAGGACAGATAAGAGCTTATCAAAGTGAAAGCAAAACGGAAGAAAAACAAACTACAAAAGAACAGGAATATGCAAGATAAGGGAGCGAACAGCTCCCTTTTACCATGAAAGGAGATAAAAACATGGATTACAAAACAATACGAAATAAAATTGAGGATATGGTAAATGATAACCATAAGGACTTCGTAAAAGCGGTTATCAGCATGGAAAAAGGCATCAATGATGAGAGTGCCTTGGATAAGCTATATGATGCTTATATGGCAAATGACACCATCAATCTGCTTCATGAAGATTTCGATTACATGATTGAAGATTTAAGGGAACAGGGGCAGATAAAAGACCTGCCTTATGTTAAGGAAGAAAAGGATAATCTTATCAATGTTGTAGGGAATATTGTCGGAGAGGTAGATATAGTAGAAAGGGAAAATAAGAACGGAGAATCCTTTAAGGTGGCGAACTTCTCCGTAGTATCCAAAGACGATGAGGGGCATAAGGTATATCATAATTGCTCGGCTTATGGAGAAAAGAGTGATATTCCAAAGGAGTTTAAGCAGGGAGATTTTGTTAAGCTCTTTGGACAAATCAGAACATCCATTGATGATAACGGCAAGGAGCATAGCAATATCAGAATATTTTCTTCAAAGCTGCTAAAGGCAAAGGAACAGATGAGAGAGCAAGAAGAAAAGAAAGAATCTGTACTTGGAGCTATTAAGAAATATCAAGCTGAGGATAAGGAAAAGCCTAAAGAAAAGAAAGAAACATCAAAAGAAGCTGAGAGATAAA
>OBLF01001239.1_pt1 | contig 21720 bp, 21 predicted proteins | sample 1519231 | NCBI WGS metagenome assembly OBLF01 (sample SAMEA2602895, study PRJEB22501) | metagenome | reverse complement strand
GCTGTCTTTTCAACATGGCAGCCACGGTGCTGTCCGCCAAGGTGTCCACTAAATTTGCCGCTGATTTGCGGCGTGAGATATTCCATCAGGTGCAAGATTTTTCCGCCGCTGAAATGGAGCGGTTTGGCACCGCTAGTCTAGTGACCCGCAGTACCTCCGATGTGACCAACATCCAAATGTTTCTCTCATTGCTGTTGCGGCTGGGGGTGACTGCACCGCTGATGGCGGTGGCTGGGCTGGTACTCTCTTCTCTGACCGGCGGCGAACTCAGTTCCGTGCTGAGCTTGGCCATTCCCGCCCTCATCATTGGCGTAGGTGTCATTCTGATTTTTGTTTCCCGCTACTCGGTGACCCTGCGGCAGCGGATTGACCGACTGAACAAGATCTTTCTGGAAACACTGGAGGGGGTACGGGTGATTCGGGCTTTCAATCGGCAAGGGAAAGAAATGGAAAGGTTTTCCCAAGCCAATGGAGAACTGGCCTCCATGACCATTCTCTCTGGGCGGGTGACCGCACTGCTGATGCCGGTGATTCAGGTGATCTTTGGTGTGACTACAGCAGCGGTCATGGGCATGGGTTCCTGGTATGTGTCCGCCGGGGAGATGGCAGTGGGTGACCTGGTGGCCAACAGCCAGTATATCAGCATGATCCTTGCCGCTATCATGATGCTGGCATTGGTCATTATGCTCTTTCCTGTGTCCTATGCCTGCGCTAAGCGCATCGCAGAAGTGCTGAATACCGAGAGTTCCATCAAGGACGGCAGATACAGTGCCGCCTTGCGCAAAGGCCGCGCCTGTGTGGCCTTTGACCATGTGACCTTTACCTATCCTGGGGCGGACGAACCAGTGTTGAAGGATGTTAGCTTCGAGTGCCGGGCCGGGGAGGTCACCGCCATTATCGGGCGCACCGGTTGCGGCAAGTCCAGCATCCTCAAGTTGATCCCGCGGCTTTACGACGCCACGGTAGGCCATGTCTATGTGGACGATATGAATGTAAAACAATATAAATTGAACGAGCTGCGGGATCTGATCGGCTATATCCCCCAGAAGAATGTACTCTTTTCCGGAGACGTGGCCTCCAACCTGCGCTTTGGAGATCAGGACAGCAGTGAGGAACAGTGGCGGCAAGCGGCCTACATCGCCTGCGCCGACGAGTTCATCGAACAGAAACCGGACGGCTACCACGCCGAAATCGCTCAAGGCGGCACCAATTTGTCCGGCGGCCAGCGCCAACGCATGGCTATTGCTCGGGCTGTCGTAAAAAAACCAGAAATCTACCTGTTTGATGACAGCTTTTCCGCCTTGGATGTGAAAACAGATAAAACACTCCGCATGCGCCTGCGGGAGAGCATGGGGGATTCCACCATGCTCATTGTGGCTCAGCGGGTGGGTTCTATCCTGGATGCTGACCGTATCTTGGTGATGGAGGACGGACAGATCGTGGGGAGAGGCAAGCACCGGGAACTGCTACATACATGTCCGCTCTACCGGGAGATTGCTGAATTGCAGCTGGGAGAGGAGGAAGTGAAACATGAACTGGAATGCGTTTAAACGGCTGTTCCACTATCTGGGACGGTACAAGCTCCGCCTGATTCTAGTGATGATCGCCGCTGTCCTGAGTACCCTGTTTACCGTTTTGACCCCAGCGGTGACGGGCGGCATCACCTCGGAACTGTACGATGGCGTGGCAAGCGGCTCCTTCGACTGGGAAACGATCGTCTGGCTGCTCGTGACGCTGATAGCCCTTTATCTTGTGGCCCAGCTTTTCGCCATTCTCCAAAGCTTCAGCATGACTAAGCTGACCGCCTGCGTTATGGAGACTCTGCGGGGTGATATTGACCGGAAGATGCACCACCTGAAGCTGGACTATTACGACTCTCATACCCAGGGTGAAATCCTCAGCACCATCACCAACGATGTGGACACGGTGAACAACGCCCTGAGCCAGAACCTGACCCAAATCGTCACCCAGGTGGTCACCGCTGTGGGTATCCTGGTGATGATGTTCACAACCAGTCCTATACTGACGGCCATCGCAGTGGCTATGGTGCCGGTGTCTCTGCTGGCCTCTCTAGGCGTTATGAAAACGGGAGCCATACACTACGCCCGGCAGCAGGAACTCCTGGGACAGCTCAACGGCTACATCGAGGAGGTGTACCAAGGGCAGGAGCTGGTATCGGTGTTCAACTACACGGATCGAGCAAAAGAGGAGTTTGATCGAATCAATGGGGAACTCCAGCGTACCGCTCAGAGTGCCGAGATTGCATCTGGTAAGGTCACTCCAATCACCGACCTGGTAAATAACCTTGGCTACGCTGTCAGCGCCCTGCTGGGATGTCTGTCCGTATTGCGTGGTGAGATGCGGATCGGCGACGTGCAAGCCATGCTCCAGTATACCAAGCAGTTCTCCCAGCCCTTCACCAGCATTGCGGGGATGGCGGGCAGTTTCAGCGCAGCGTCCGCTGCCGCAGGGCGCATTTTCGCTCTGCTGGATGCCTCGGAAGAGACACCAGACCCTGTTCCCGGACTGATGCCTCAGGTCAGCACGGGCGCGGTGGAATTTCGCCATGTGTCCTTCGGTTACTCCCCGGAGCACCAGCTGATGCATGATGTGAACATCACGGTGAAGTCCGGTCAGAAAGTGGCCATCGTGGGCCCCACCGGGGCTGGCAAAACCACCCTCATCAATCTGCTCATGCGGTTCTACGATGTGGACGGCGGTAGTATTTTAGTGGACGGGGTAGACACCAAGGAAATGACCCGTCACGAGCTACGGGATCGCTTTGGCATGGTGCTCCAGGATGCCTGGCTCTTTGAAGGCAGCATCCGGGACAACATAGCTTACGCGCAGGACAATCTGCCGGAGGAAAAAATCATCGCCGCCGCACGATCCGCCAGCGTGGACAGCTTCATCAAGACCCTGCCAGGCGGTTATGATTTTGAACTTTCCACAGGGGCGGAAAATATCTCACAAGGTCAACGCCAACTGCTGACCATCGCCCGAGCGATGGCGTCTGACCCGGAAATCATGATCTTGGACGAGGCCACCAGCAACGTGGACACGCATACGGAGCAGCTTATCCAAAAAGCACTTGCAAAATTGATGCACGGACGTACTTCTTTTGTGATTGCCCATCGGCTTTCTACGATTCGGGATGCTGACATGATCCTTTACATGGAACATGGTGATATTCTTGAGCATGGCAGCCACGAAGAGTTAATGGCACAACATGGAAAATACGAAGCATTGTATATGAGTCAGTTTGCACAGTAATATTACAAACGTTTAATTGGCTGCTTAATTGCCATTTGAGGAGAAACAAAACTACTATCAAATACTGCCCCGTCCGGGGAAAGAAAAAAACCGTTGGACGGGGCAGATGATTTCCTGCGCACATTTAGCTCATTATTCTGTCGGCGGTTTTGATGGACTCAGGGCCGCCGTTTCTTTGCGTTAACACAAACCAATGACGACTTGCAGGGACACGGCAACCGATGGGAGGTTATTTTGCCGTGTCTACTTTACTATTCTATTTCTCCTGTGATCTGCACCAGTCAAAAAAAGTTCGTACCCGCCGTCGGGGTATTCTGGGTATGAATATGAACACAGAAATCATGTGAATAGATTTTATAATTCTTCTACGCCTGTCTGCATTTTGCAGACAGGCGTTTTTTGTCGTTTTCTTGGGTTTTGTGTCGGCTGTCGATCACCTCCTGTATCTATCCCTTGCAACGCAACGATGAAATAGGAGGTGCAGCGCATGGATTCTTCCTAAAGAATTTTTTTCAAAAATTTTTCTGCGCGTTTGCCAAAACGCATGATGCAGACCGTTTTAGTGGCGAAAGGGGAAGAAAACCGTATCACCCGCCTTTGCGGACGCGAAGGGAGGTGAATACATGAAACCTCATTCGCACGATGTAGGAGTTGCCCGTGCCTTTGATTGCTTCTGCAAAAAGGTACTGCGGAACGAAGCGCGGGACTATCAGGACGCGCTGGCACGGAAAAGAAACCGAGAGGTCTATTTTTCCGAACTGCCCGTCGAAGTGCTGGAACAGTTCGCTGTCCGTGACACCTATTTCACGGATAGCCGCACATTTGAAGTCATCGGCCATTCGGTTTGTATCGACGATGAAACGCTGGCGGAAGCGATCTCCGCTTTGCCTGTTGACCGCAGAGATATTATCCTGCTGTCCTATTTCCTCGATATGTCCGACGCTGAAATTGCAAATGTGCTGAACATGGTGCGCCGTTCCGTTGCCTATCGCAGGACAAGCACCCTAAAGCTGCTGAAAAACCTGATGGGAGGAGAAAACAGATGACAAGTCAATCGAAGAATAACCGTCTGTTGCCGCTGACCGTCATTGAAGCGGCTGCTGGCGGTGACGTGGAAGCGATCAACGCCGTTCTGAAACACTATGCAGGGTACATAGCCCGTCTGTCGATGCGTGAGCTTTACGACGAGTACGGAAATCCCCATCTTTGCGTGGATGAAGAACTTCGGCGCAGGCTGGAAACGAAACTCATTACCAAACTGCTCACATTCCGCGTGAGATAACTGACGCCTGACAGAAACGTGTCCCCCCTTTCCTCGTTTCTGCCTGATGCTCCTTGACAAATATGCCCGCAAGAGAACGGCGGCGCATCATAGGCAAAACGGGTACGTTCCTTTTGCGCCGAGCTGGGCGGCTGGTACGCCATGACGTATATCCGAGAGGATATGCCGAGCGACAAATACCGCGCCGTAAAGCAAGTGTGGCAGCTTGCAGGCGACGACGCGCAAAACACATAATGATACGACCTTACAGCCACAGTCCGAGCGTTCAAAGCGTCGCAGGCGATGGGTAGGGCTGCACGAGAACCGTGCGGGGGGGTGAAACTCCCTTGGAGCTGCGCCAGCAGCCGTCCGTTTTGTCATTCCCTTTTGTAGTTATTTCGTTTCCCATGAAAGGGGGATTTGTTTCTATGGAAACAACCATGAAGAAAACATCGTCCCCGATTGTACGCGAGTACAAGATCGGGGATATAACGTATATCGTCAAGGCCGTCATCAAAGACGGCGCGAAAGAGGACGCCGTGACAAAGGTGCGCCGCCTGATTCAGAATGACTTGCGGGGTAAAAAAGTTACAAATAATTTTGAACCCGCCTAATGACGGCGAGCGAGATCCCTGGTATAATATAAATAACCTGTTTGTCCGGCTGCCGGAATAGGAGGCAACATGAAAAAGCAGCCCGACAAAATCACCGCATATTACTACCGTGCGGCGAACAAACAAACAGACCTGAACCTTGACAATCAAATGCACCTACTTTTGAGCCATGCACAGGAAAACGGAACGGACACCTATATGTTCTTCGTGGACAATGGGTACAACGGCCTGACCGCAGAGCGTCCGGCATTTCAAAATCTGCTTGCAGCAATCCATGAGAACCGCGTGCAGAAAATCGTTGTCGTATCGCTTGACCGACTTTACCGCAGCTATCTTGCAGCGTTGCAGTTCCTTGATGATATGGAGCAGCGCGGTATTTCGATTTGCTCCATTACAGACGGCGATCTACCCCTTTGCCGAGAACTATATCACGGCATTGTCAACGCCTACCGCAGTTCTTCCGAGAAAGGCGGTGAATGCAGATGACGGGATTTACCTTTCAGAGCTTGAAGCCGCAGGACAGTTTAAGCAATGAGCTTCGCAGCGTGATCCGCGATAATGTTTTGCAGTTCTACACCAAGGGGCTATCTACGGAAGCAGAGGAAGAAGGTCTGACCGCTCTGTATGAGCGCCTTTCGCAGGAAGATAAGCTGGATGGTGAAAGTAACTCCATAGCGAACCAGAAGAAGATTCTGGAACGCTACTGCAAGGATCACGGGATTACCGCCTACCGCCATTATGACGAGGACGATGGTTATTCCGGCACAAACTTCAACCGTCCGGGCTTCCAGCGTATGCTTGCCGACATCAAGGCTGGGCGGATCAAGCGTGTCATTGTAAAGGACATGAGCCGCTTCGGGCGCGATTATCTCCAAGTGGGAATGTATACCGATGTTGTTTTCCCGGAGTTTGGCGTTCATTTCATTGCCGTCAATGACGGCGTGGACAGCACACGCGGCGAAAGTGAGTTTACCGCGATCCGCAATGTGTTCAACGAAATGTATGCCCGCGATACCTCCAAAAAGATTCGCGCTACATGGCAGAGCAAAGGCAAGTCCGGCGAGCATTTGACGACCATTCCGCCCTATGGGTATATGAAAAGCCCGGAGGACAAAAAGAAATGGATCGTCGATGAAGAAGCCGCAGCCGTCGTACAGAAGATATTCTCCCTGTGCGCGTCCGGCAAAGGCCCCACGCAGATTGCTAAATGGCTCAAACAGCAGCAAATCTTGAACCCAACCGCCTATTGCCATGCGAAAGGTCTGCCGACCAGCAACAAGCCGACAGCAGACCCGTACAAATGGACAAATGAAACGGTTTCCCGCATTTTGGAGCGCGTAGACTATCTGGGGCATACCGTAAACTTCAAGACCACAAAGAAGTCCTACAAGAGCAAGAAGAAAATCTGGAATGATCCTGAGAATTGGGTGATCTTCGAGAACACCCAGCCGCCGATCATCGAAGAAAGCGTGTTCCTGATTGTTCAGAACATTCGCAAGGCGCGTCGCCGTCCTACCAAGATGGGTGAAATGGGTATGTTCTCCGGGCTTCTGTATTGCGCAGAGTGCGGCGGCAAAATGTATCAATGCCGCGCTACCAACTTTGCGGAGAACCAGAAATACTTCATCTGCTCCACCTACCGCAAGGGCAAGGATCTCTGCACGACCCATTCTATCAAGAATGTCGTGCTGCATGAAATTGTTCTGCGAAATCTGCGGGAAGCAATCTCCTATGTTTCAGAGCATGAAGCGGAGTTCATTCAGGACGCAGCCGAGAGCGATATGCGGGACAGAGATGCAGAGTTTGTTCGGAAGCGTGAAACGCTGGCAAAGGCGGACACGCGAATTGCCGAGCTTGACCGCATTATCTCCCGACTGTATGAGGACAACGTGATTGGCAAGCTGTCAGATGAACGTTTTATCAAAATGTCCCATGACTACGAGTTGGAACAAAGCAACCTGAAATCAATGGCAGAAGTCCTGCGCAAGGATCTGAAGCAGCAGGAGCAGCAAAAAACCAATGTCAAGGCGTTTATCGCTGCCGTGAAGAAGTACACGGATTTGCAGGAGCTTGACGCGGCTGTTCTCCGTGCTTTCATTGACAGGATCGAAGTTTCCCATGTTGACAAGAAATCCAGAACGCGGGAAATCACCATCGTCTATAACTTCATCGGTGCATTTGACTTCACACGGGCAATCGAAAATGCCCGCAACACAAGTAAAAAAGAGCAAAGAACGGCATAGCCGTTAAGCTACACCGTTCCTTGCTTCAATGTTTTCCTAAGTCACCGCCGCATCCGGTGTGTTCCTTTTTCCATGCGGCAGGAGATCGTTCAGCTGGAACGGTACGAGCGGCAGTTTCTCTACCTGTGGTCAAATCATATCACCACGGCGGAGGAACTGGCCAACCGTACCGGCGAACTGGAGCGCGAGATTGAAGCAGGCGTCATACAGCGAAAACCACTCTATCAGGAAAGGAGGCGAGCAGCGGATGAGGAAGGCAAAGCGCGGTGCAGCGCTGAGATTGACCGGCAGACTGCCTCCCTGCGGGAGAAACGCAGGGAATTGACCCTGTGCCATGGGATATTGGCGGATGTATCGCATATATCCCAACAAGTAGAGCAGGCGGAAGCCATGCGGCAAAAGCAAGTCAAAAAGGAGGAAAAACGCCATGAATACCAGCGGTGAAACTGCCGAATTGGTGGTAAAAGAGGGTATCCAAATTACGGAGAGTGCCGTTAAACTGGCGGGCTTGGGCGCGAAAAATTTGGCAGCTCTGCTGATTGCCATTGCCAAGGACAACCCAAAGCTGTCCGGCAAGACGGGGCTGAAGCGGCTGATCCAGGACGGCGAGGAGTTGACTATTTTCTCCGTCAAGCAGGAGGATCTGAAAGGCTTTCAGATGGAGAGCAAGCGCTACGGGGTGCTGTTCTATCCCGTTATCAACAAGGTGGAGAAAACCGGCACAGTGGAGATCATGGCCAAGGCCAAGGATGCCAAGCAGATCAACCGTATCTTTGAACGGATGGGCTATCCCGCGCCGGTACGGGAGGACGCCGCAAAAAAAGCAAGCGCCCGCGCTCCGTCCGAGAACAGCTCCAAGGAGCGCGGGAATGGTGCCAGAATCTCTACCGAGATGGCATCTGAGAAAAAGCCATCCGTCCGAGCAAAGATGCAGGAGCTGAAGAAAGTGTCCGAACAGATGGTACGGCAGGCCAAAACCATTGCCGACCAGGAGCACGAACAGAGATAAGCAAAAATTTGACAGCAAACCCTTGTATCCGCATAATGGTATCATCTTAGTACGAAGGGATGATGCTGCTATGAAACGAACCGCTTTCTGCGTGACATTGACGCTATGCGCGATATTCTTGGTGGGCTGTGCAGCACAAGTGCAAAGCAAAACACAGGCACCTAACTCTGCACAGGCAGAATTGCCTCAAGTTCGGGGAACCAACAATGCGGCAGAAGCGGCGGATACGCCGTTGCTGCCGGCAGAAGGGAAGGCTACCGAAACAGATGCCGGTGTGGAGTCATCAAAGTCCACACCGCAAACGGATGATTCAGCAGATAAGGCGGCAGAAAAGCAGCCTGCATCCGGCAAAACGGTGCAGCATGCTGTACCTGAGCCGCCGGCAACATCTAAGCAAGAGCCTACAGCAACTCCCCCGTCGGCTCCCACCCCCGAACCTGCTCCTACGCCGACACCCGAGCCTGACCCTGCACCGTCTGCGGCCAGCGGGAACATCTACTCCATCGCGGCGGCCGTGCGGGTGGGCAACGAGTATGCGAAGGCGCAGTACGGCGTGACCATCGACACCGACCTGACTGCGGAGAATGCCAGCTACTTCCCCGGCACGGCAGACAGCGTGGCGTGGCTGGCGGCCAACGGCGGGCAGGAGGCACTAAACCGCGCGGTACAGGGCAATGTGGACGCCACCTTCCAGTATTTGGCAGCCATGGACAGTGCGGATGCCGTCAGAGCCTATGCACGGTTCAACTGCACCGTGCGCTATAGCGCAGCATCGGACGAGTACATCGTGGTGGTGCTGTACGGATAAAATCGAATACCCAACAGAAGGCCGACAGCGTGAGCTGCCGGCTTTTGCGTTGGGAGAAAGGGTATTATGAAGAAAACCATTCCCAAGCTGCTGACGCTGGTGTGCCTGCTGGCGGCACTCATGGGGCTGTCCGCTGTGACAGCTCACGCCGAAACCATCTCCGGCACCATCTCGGGCGGCAGAAATTATCACTACTATGAGGACAAATCCAATGTGCCCCAGTGGGGTCCATTCATCAGCACGAAGCTGAAATACTTTACAAGGAGTGATACCGGCAAGACGGTGCCCGCCTACTGCATGGAGCCTGCCGCAGCCTCCTCGGGGTCTGCCTTGGGCTACTCATCCGTGTCCTGGAGCGCTCTAAGCTGGAATCAGCGTTATGCGGTGACCTTGGCACTGGCCTACGGCCACGGCGGCAGCTATACATTTGATATGAATCCCGATTATGCGCAGTTGGCGACCCAAGCCATTATCTGGGAATTTGTCTGCGGCTACCGCAGCCCCACCTACCCCTACACGCTGCACGACACCACCTGCCATCGGATGTTCCGCTATGTGGACGCGGGCGTAGGAAAAGCCTATGACACCATCATTGACCGCATGATGCAGCACGGTAAGCTCCCCAGCTTTGCGGTGCGGTACCGAAACCAGTTGAGCGAAAGCAATGCCATCGAGCTGGACTGGGACGGCAGCCGGTACACAGGAACGGTCACCGACACCAACGGCGTGCTGTCGCAGTATTCCTTTGGCTGCAACATCGGCGGCGTGACCATCCGCCAGGAAGGCAACACATTGACAGTGACCGCCACCAAGGAGGCCGCCGAAAAGCTGGACGGCTATGTCAGCAGCGAAAAAGGCTATTCCCTGGATGTGGACGGCACAGAGGCCGTGCTGCTGGAGCCAAGCAACGGCAGCAACTTCCAGTCGTGTGCCGCACTGACCACCCTGCCCGACCCCGTGTGGGCGTATATCCAGTTCAAAGTCAACAAGGTGGGCAGCATTTCCGTTCGTAAGGTAGATGCCGCAGGCGAGGCTCTCGCCGGGGCGGAATTTCTGCTGGAAACCTCTGCGGACGGACAGCCATGGACGGAAGTCGGCAGTGTCACCACCGGTGCAGATGGACTTGCCCAGTGGGAAAATCTCAAGACCGGCGTACAGTATCGCATTACCGAGGCGAAAGCACCCGTCGGATATACCCTGCTGCCTGAGCCGGTGGAGGTGGGCATGCTGACGGCGGATGCAGCGGACATCACCATCACCCTCTGCAACAATGCAGGATTTGAGCTGCCATTCACAGGCGGCACGGGATTCACAACATATTTCCTGCTTGCGGCACTCATGCTCTGCATGGGTGTTTATTTTTGCAAAAAATCTAATATCAGGAAGGAGAACAACTGAACATGAAAAAGAACCATCGCATAGTATCGCTGCTGCTGGCGGCACTTATGGCCATCGGCCTCATGACCACGGCATTTGCCGCAGAGCCTACCATCAACACCGGCAAGAGAGCGTCCCTGAACATCTACAAGTACGATATCACCACGGCCAGCGCGGACGGCGCGTGGGACGCAGAATCCTATGTCAGCACCGGCCTGCATGACGACGCCGTCATCGACAAGCTGGCAAAATATGCCGTGCAGGGCGTGGAATTCACCTATTTGAGAGTGGCGGACATCGCCATGAACAATGAGCTGGTGAATGGTCGGCGCCGGGTAGGTGTGCTGTACGGCTTTGACGGCGCGGGCGCGGTGCTGCCCGCCATCGGCGTGACCGCCGCGGATGCCCACAAGAGCGAAAACGGAAAAAACTACTACACCAGCGATGTGCTGAATGGCAAGCTGGCCGCTGCGCTGGCTGCCAATGCCACCACGGTGAAAAATGCGCTGGAAGCTGCGGTCAAGAACGGCACGGCCATGACCGAGACGGACGCTGCCGGTCACACCTCTGCGGAAAACCTTGGGCAGGGCCTGTACCTCGTTGTCGAAACCGGAGTGCCGGAGAATGTCACCTCTACCTGCAACCCTTTCTTCGTGTCCTTGCCCATGACCACCGTGGACGGCGCAGGCTGGAACTATGATGTGACTGTCTATCCCAAGAACCAGACCGGCAACCCTACACTGGACAAGACCGTGCGGGAAGCTAAGAACTCTACCGGCAAGAACAGCGGCAGCCTGACAGACATTGGGGACGGTTACGCCCACACCGCCACCGCCTCAGTGGGTGATGTGGTCGACTATCAGATCATCAGCACCCTGCCCACTATTACCTCCAAGGCGACCAGCCTGAGTGAGTATACTTACGTCGATACCATGTCCAAGGGCATCCGTTACAATAAGCAGGATGTAGTCATCGAGTTCTTCAAGGACGCTGGCTGCACCGATAAGATCACCACTTGGGCGGAGGATTCCGGCAAATTCACCGTGACCTACGATGATACCGCCAACACCATGACCATCCGCATGACCGAGGCGGGTCTGAGCGAGATCAACAAGTCTGAGAGCGTTTACACCGACAGCGTGAAGCGGGGCTATTCCGACTGCACCATGCGCATCACCTACGCCGCCACACTGACCGCCGACGCCCAGATGGGCGACAAGGACAACCCCAACGATGTCGTGCTGACTTGGAAGCGCACCAACGCCACTTATTTTGACACGCTGGAGGACTGCTCTGGCCCACACGTTCAATATGGCTCTCCACCAGTCACCAACGCCACTTATTTTGACACGCTGGAGGACTGCTGCCATGTCTACACCTACGGCATCGACGTTCTCAAGCAGTTCAGCGACAACGGCGGCAAGGTGCAGAACGTGAAGTTCCTGCTGCACAACGATACCGACGATGTGTATGTGATTGCTGAGCAGAAGGACGGCGTGTATTACGCCAAGGGCTTCGCCGCCAAGAAGTCAGATGCCACCACTTTCGTTCCCAACGCGCAGGGTCATGTGATGGTCAATGGCTTGGAGGGCGACACCTATTCTCTGACCGAAATTGCCACCGACAAGGGCTATGTGTTGCTGAGGGACGCGGTCAAGATCGTTATCAAGACCGCTGAGAATGGGCAGTGTGAGAAGTGCGGCGCAAAGCTGCTGACCGCCTCTGCTACCGTCAACGGCAAGGACGTTACCATGACCGAAGGCAACGCCATTGTGCCTCTGACCGTGGTCAATAACCCCGGCTTCAATCTGCCCAAGACAGGCGGCTACGGCACGTGGATGTTCACCATCGGCGGCGTGGCGCTGCTGGGCGCGGCGGCGTTTATCGTGATCCGCAGCCGCAAGCATAAGAACGAGCAGTGAAACGCTGGCTACTGACGGCGGCTTGCGGCGTTGCGGCGCTGGGCCTGATGCTTTACCCATTGGTGGGAGAACTTCTGAGTGAAAAGTGTCATTCGGATGTGAAAACCGTCTACACCGCAGCCATAGAAGGCACCGACAAAACCGAACTGACTGCACAGCGGGAAGCCGCAGAGCAGTACAACGCCATGCTGTCCGGCGCAGCTATCACTGAGGGAGGGGCATCCGCCCCTCCCTTGGCGTATGCCCAACAGCTCACGGTGGGCGGCGTCATGGCCTATGTGGACATTCCCAAAATCGGTGCATATCTGCCGGTGCAGCACGGCACGGACGCGGACACGCTGGAGCGTGCGGTGGGCCATGTGGTCGGCACATCCCTGCCGGTGGGCGGCAGCAGCACCCACGCGGTGCTGTCTGCCCACAGTGGCATGGCATCCAGCAAGTTGTTTTCGGACATCGACCAACTTGCAGTGGGCGACACGTTTTACATCCATGTGCTGGGCGATACATTGACATATCAGGTGGACAACATCGCGACTGTGCTGCCCACGGACACCAGCCTACTGCAAATCGAGGACGGCAAGGACTTGGTGACGCTGGTGACCTGCACGCCGTTTGGTGTCAACACCCACCGGCTGCTGGTGCGGGGGCATCGGGTGCCGTACACGCCGGAAACGGCGGAAGAAATCACTGCAACACCGGCTTCCTCCTCGTGGACGCGGCACTATCTGACGGGATTGGGTATCAGCTTCGGCGCAGCGGCAGTGGTCGGCGGCGGGTACTTCATCGTGAAACGGAGGAAGCGCCATGAGTAAAAAAGCACTGCTACTTGCGGCGCTGCTGGCTGTGGCTGGCTTATGTGTTCTGCTGTGGCCGGTGTTCACCGGGTACAGGCTGCAAACCAATACAGACGAAGCCGTGCAGAGTTTTCTTGAAGAACGCAAGCCAAATCCGTATCCCGAGCTGCTGGCGGCCTTACAGGACTACAACCGCCAGCTTTATGCAGAGAAACAGCGTGATTTGTCCAGTTTGGAAGCCTGCGAGGAGCCTGTCGTTGACCTTGCCGCCTACGGCATCGAGGACGAGATCATCGGCGTGCTGGAGATCTCGGCCATGGAGTTGACCATGCCGGTCTACTTGGGCGCATCGGATGAACATCTTGCCCTCGGCGCGGCGGTGCTGGGCAGCACGTCAGCGCCCATTGGCGGCGATAACACCAACTGCGTCATTGCAGGCCACCGAGGCTGGCGCGGCGCGGATTACTTCCGCCACATCGATCGCCTGCAGGTGGGCGATACCGTGCAGCTGACGAATCTATGGGAAACGCTGACCTATACCGTAACGGACATTCAGATCATCCAGCCCCAGGAGGTGGAGAAAATTAAAATTCAGCCAAACCGCGACCTGCTGACTTTGCTGACCTGCCACCCCTATGCCTCGGGTGGGCGACAGCGGCATGTGGTGGTGTGCGAAAGGGTGGTGACATGAAGAAAGTTAAACCAATCGCATGGGTGATTCTATGCCTGCCGGTTCTCTATGCCGCGATTGCAGCGGCCGCAGCCTATAAACAGGATACCAACCTGTTTGACCTGATGACTCGCTTCAGCCATGTACTAAAGCACCCAACGCTGCTGCACTGGACGGGCTATACTCCACAATGCATCATCGGTGCATTGGCCTGCTACGGTCTGGCCGTGACGCTCTACTATTCCGGCTATGAAAACCGCCGCCCCGGCGAGGAATACGGCTCTGCCAAATGGGGCAGCGTCCGTGCGCTGAATAAGAAGTACGCCGATCCGAAAGGGAAAAATGCCATCCTGACAAAACGCATTTCCATCGGGCTGGACGGGTATCGGCACCAGCGCAATCTGAACATTCTTGTGGTGGGCGGCAGCGGCTCCGGCAAAACGCGGTATTTCTGCAAACCGGGTATTATGAGCGCCAACTGCTCCTATTTGGTCATAGACCCGAAGGGCGAGATGCTTCGCAGCACTGGCCGCCTGCTGGAGCAGGAAAAATATGACATTAAGGTATTCGACCTCATTCATCCGCAGCAGTCGGATGGATACAATCCCTTCACCTACATCCGGGACGAGCCGGATGTGCTGAAGCTCATGGACAATCTGGTAAAAAATACCACCCCGCCTAAGGGTGCGTCCAACGATCCGTTTTGGGAAAAAGCAGAAATTGCGCTGGATTCTGCGCTGATGCTGTATCTGCTCAGCGAAGCGCCCAAGGAGGAGCAGAACTTTGAAATGCTGATGTTTATGCTGGAATGTGCGCATGTCATGGAGGAGGACGAGCAATATCAAAGCCCGCTGGATCTGCTGTTCCAAGCGCTGGAGGAGCGGGAGCCGAATCATGTAGCAGTGCGGGAATATAAGGTTTACAAGCAGGCAGCGGGCAAGACAGCGAAATCCATTCTTGTAACCGCCTCCGTCCGGCTGGCGGCATTTATTTTCCCGCAGTATGCGGCCATGATGCAGACGGATGAGATGGACTTCGCCTCATTGGGTGAGCGAAAGCGAGCCATCTTCTGCATCATTCCTGTCAATGACGGCAGCATGAACTATTTGGTCAGTATGCTATTGACCCAGTGCTTCCAGCAGCTCTACCTGCGGTCGGATGAGCGGTACAACGGGCGGCTGCCGGTGCCGGTGCGCGTCATACAGGACGAATGGGCCAATGTGGCGCAGCCGGACAGCTATCCCAAGGTGCTGGCCACCTGCCGCAGCTATAACATCGGCATCAACATCATTGTGCAGAACATTCATAGCATCAAGGCACTCTATAAGGACGAATGGGAAAGCGTCATCGGCAACTGCGATACTCTCCTTTTCCTCGGCGGCGGCAATGAGCCGACATCGCTGGAATTTATTTCCAAGCTCCTGGGAAAAGAAACGGTACATACCCGCACCCGCGGGCAGACGAAAGGGCGCAGCGGCTCCAGCTCTGTGAATTTTCAGCAGACCGGGCGCGATTTGATGACGCCGGACGAGATACGGATGCTGCCCTCAGATGACGCCCTGCTGCTTATCCGCGGTGAAAAACCGGTGCGGGATAAAAAGTATGACATTCGCCGTCACCCCAATGTGCAGCGCACCACAGACGGCGGAGCGGAGCCCTATATCCACAATCCGCCTGTGCCGGACTATTCTCTGCCGGATCTGCCCTATGCATTCCGTACACTGGACGATTTCACATTTTTGGAGGACGAACATGAAAACGAAGAAAACTAAAACCATGGCAAGAAGCGTTTGCGCCGGTGCGCTGCTTCTGTGCTGCGTTGTACCTGCTTACGCTACCGCCAGCGATCCGCTGAGCATCGTTAATAATCTGTCCGACTTCATCTTTTCGATCATCAAGGCCATCGGCATCATCATTCTTGGCTGGGGCATCGTGCAGGTGGGTATGAGCATCCAGAGCCACGACGCCAGCCAGCGGACGCAGGGCCTGCTGTGCCTGTTCGGTGGCTTGCTTATTACCTTCGCCAAGGAGATCCTGACGCTGATCGGCGCGGTGTAAAGAACTGATTGCTAATTGCAAAGTAGGAATTTGTGACTATAATAATAGAAGGGAGGTGATGCATTCATGAAATTATACCGATATATTCCTGCACTTGATAGAGAAAATGGGACTCAGCTATACAAGGGAATGATAGAAAACTTGCAGTGTGCGCGTTTGAGATTTACTAATCCAGCTACACTAAATGATCCCTTGGAAGCAGTCGCGCCTTATACTTTTAGAGAAAACGGCAATGTAGTAACTCCAAATACGAAAGAAATCAAAGAAATACTTTCTACCCACCTCGGTAAGAATGTTTGGAAAGAACCGAGAGAAAAGAGAATTTTGGAGGTAATGCCGTTTGGCATTTCTTTAGAGTACGCGATAATGCTTTGCCTTTCAAAAAGTGAGAACAATCAACTTATGTGGGCACATTATGCCGACTATCATAGAGGCATTTGCTTGGAATTTGATTTTCCAGATAGCTTTTGTAGCAAGGTGACGTGGAGTGATGCGGTAATTTTCTCTCATAAGAATTTCGGATTATTTTGCCATTGCGGAGATGTAAACTATGAAGCCCAAAGAAAAGCCATTATCTTTTCGGATGGGATTGCTGAGAATGATTATCCTGTTTACGATGCGCTTTTATCAAAACCAGACTGTTGGAAATATGAGCAAGAATATAGAGTCCTTTTGTGTTATCCAATAGGTAGTGAATGTAAGTTTGCGGCGGGGGCAAATACGCGTGAATACTACTTTACATATCCGAAAGAATGGCTAACAAGTATAACGTTTGGTATGCGTTTATCTGAAGCACCACGAGAATCAATAATTCAGTGCATTGGTGAGGCGAAATATCCGGATGTAACTTTCAAACAAGAAATCCTTGTAAACAACAAGTTTGAAATAGGCTGCGAAAAAATTTAATTTTAAAACGTGAGGTGTAGAGGTGGTCTGCATCTCACGTTTTGCTGTAGAGGTGATATTACATGGATAACAACTGGATCATTGACAATCTCAACTATGCCTTTGGAGTATGGAACGACAAGCTGACGGAGATGTGGTCGCTGCTGACCCAGTCGCCCCAGGCGTTTAAGGGCGGGACGATATGGAGAACGATACAGACCGTCAACGGGGCTATGCAAGGCATTGGCTACGGGCTGCTGGTGCTGTTTCTGGCCATCGGCATCTTCCGCAGCAGCGCCGGCTTTCGGGACTTCCAACGGCCTGAACACGTCCTGCGGCATTTTATCTACTTCGTCATGGCGAAGCTGGCTGTTACCTACGGCATCGACCTGATGGTGGACATCTTTGCGGTCTGCGCCGGTATCATCTCCACCGCTGCCGGCAGTGTGGGCGGTATCGACGGTGCAGCTGTGTCGCTGCCTACGGAGATAGTGACGGCCATCGGGGATGTGGGCTTTTTGGCCAGCATCCCTCTGTGGCTGGTGACGCTGCTGGGCTGCCTGGTCATTACGGTGCTGGCGTTTTTGATGATCCTCACCGTATATGGCCGTTTCTTCAAGCTCTATTTATATGCCGCGTTGTCGCCGGTGGCGCTGGCGTCCTTTGCGGGAGAAGGCACGTCCCAGATGGGGCGTGCCTTTCTCAAAAGCTATATGGGTGTGTGTCTGGAGGGCGCGGTAATCGTGCTGGCCTGTATCGTGTTCTCGGCCTTCGCTGCCAGCGGCACGGTGGTGTTGGGCGGCGGCTCGGTAGTCGCGCAGGTGTGGGGCTATCTGGGCGAGGTGATCTTCAATATGCTGGTGCTGGTGGGCTTGGTGAAGGGTGCCGACCGCGTGGTACGGGAGATGTTTGGGATGTGAAGCGGTGTTGACAGAGGGAAACATTTATGAGACAATACAAATAGAAGGATTACTTCCAATAATAATGATAAATGGCGCGTAGAATTGTTGAAAAAGGAGTGAGACAGGTGAGCGACTATGCGGTGTATATTGACGAAGCGGGCGACTTGGGAATAGGACGTGGCACACGGTGGTTTGTTTTGACAGCAGTGGTTGTTAAAAAGACTGTAGAGCCTCAAATACGGGCGCGGATGACCGCGATAAAGGCTTGCCTGAATGTCCGAGAAATCCACTTGCGGAAGATTACCGAATTCTATAAGCGGGCGTTCATTGTGCGTGAATTGAGAGATGAAGAATTCGTTTATATGAATGTTCTGGTGGATACAGATAAATTTGACAGAGCGAGAATTCCAAACCCGATCATTGCATATAATTATGTGTGCAAGTATTTGCTGCAACGGGTGTCGTGGTATCTGAGTTCACTTGGATCGTCCGGGGATATTGTCCTATCTGCACGTGGAACAAGCCGAGATGGGGAACTAATACAATACATTCAAGAAAAACTTCTTCCGTATCCGTCCAACGGAATAGATGCCTCGTCTTTCGGGGCGGTAACTGCCAAAACTGCAGCTACATGGGATATGTTACAGTTGGCTGATGTTTGTGCGACCTCAATGTTTTTGACCTACGAAGTTAATAGATATGGTTTTTCAACGCCTTGTTTTTCAGTGAGTATGTCTGACCATATTTACCGAAACAACAATGGAAAAATTGATAGTTATGGAATTAAGTTCTTCACATCGGATATGAAACCAAATGTAACCGCACTGAAGAAATCGCGCATTTGCACCAAAAAAGAAAGAACCCCCGGCACGACTACCACATGACAAGCATGCTGGTGAAACACCCTCGTGTTAATCCGGCGACGTTCTTTCTATAAGATAGTATATGATAATTTTTGTCAAAAATCAATTGGTAATTTTGACAAAAATGCCAATTGACATCTGATTCCGAAACCCGTCTCAAATTGAGACGGGTTTCGACATTTATGGAGGCATACATGGAAATCAAAATCAACAAAGAAATTCGCGCCTACAAGGAAACTGTCTACTTCGGCCTGACAGCGCGGCAGCTTATTTGTTCGCTGCTGGCGGTGGGTACGGCGGTGGGGCTGTACTTCGCCCTGCGGGGCGTATTAGACCGCGAGACGCTGGGCTGGCTGTGCATCGTGGGCGCTGCGCCGATGGCGGCAGCAGGCTTCTTCCACTACAACGGCCTGACGCTGGAGCAATTCCTGTGGGCATGGTGCAAGACCAATTTTCTGCTGGCCGGTCGGCGGCTGTGGCACAGCGAAAATTACCTATACGACCTTTGGGAGGAGGACAAGAAGTGAGAAAACTATTCAAGGGCCGCAGCACGGAACGGGACGCCTTTCGCATTCCCCGCAGCGTGCAGCAGTCCATCCCCATCAAGCGTATCTATAAAGACGGTATCTTTCGTGTAAGCGGCAGGTTTTCCAAGACCTGGCGCTTTTTTGACATCAATTATGCCGTGGCCTCGCCGGAAAAGCAGCTGGAGCTGTTTTTGAGCTACTGCGGCGTTCTCAACAGCCTGCCCATCGACGCGGGTATTAAGCTGACACTGGTGAACCGCCAACTTAACCGGCAGGAGTTCAGTAGGAATCTCCTGATGGCCTACCGGCAGGATAGCCGCGACTATATGCGCCGCGAGTACAACGGCATTCTGCTGGACAAGGCCACCGGCAGCAACAATCTGGTGCAGGAGAAGTACATCACTGTGTCCGTGGCCAAGCGCAGCATCGAGGAGGCCCGCACCTTCTTCGCCCGCGTGGGAACTGACCTGACCGCTGGCCTCGGCCGCATGGATTCCGGCATACGGGAAATCACCCTCAACGAGCGCCTGCGGCTGTTCCACGACTTCTTCCGCGCGGGGCAGGAATCGGCCTTCGCCTTCGACCTGCAAACCGCTCAGCGGCGGGGCCACGACTTCCGCGACGCCATCGCGCCGGAGACGCTGCAATTCGTCCACGACCACTACGCCGTGGACGAGCGCGTGGGCCGCACCCTGTTCTTGCGGGAGTATGCCAGCTTTATCAAGGACACTATGATTACCGAGCTGATGGACTATCCCCGAAACATGATGCTGTCCATCGACATTGTGCCGGTGGCCACAGACGAGGCTGTGTCGGAGATGCACCGGCGCATCATGGCGGTGGAGAGCGACATCACCCGCTGGCAGCAGCGGCAGAACCACCACAACAATTTCTCCGCCAATATCCCCTATGATCTGGAGCAAATGCGGAAGGAGACGCGGGAGTTCTTAGACGACCTCACCGCCCGCGACCAACGGATGATGTACGCGCTGGTGACGCTGACTCACCTTGCCGACAGCGAGGAGCAGTTGGAGCAGGACACGGAGGCGCTGTCCGCCATCGGGCGTTCCCACGGCTGCCAGTTTGCCACTATGAAGCACCAGCAGGAGGACGCGCTGAACACGGTGCTGCCCTACGGCCTGCGGCGTATCGACGCTATGCGGACGCTGACCACGGAGAGTACCGCTGTGCTGCTGCCCTTTAAGACACAGGAGATCATGGACACCGGTGGGCTGTACTACGGTGTCAACGCCGTGTCTCGCAACCTCATCATTTGCAACCGCGACGCGATGCTCAACGGTCACGGCCTGTATACGGGCGTGTCTGGCAGCGGCAAGTCCATGATGGCAAAGCAGGAGATCGGCTTCGTGGGCCTGAACACCGACCACGATATTATTGTGGTAGACCCTGAGCGGGAGTATGGCCCGCTGATCCGTGCCCTGGGCGGCGAGGTCATCACCATCTCCGCCTCCAACGGCAGCTATGTCAATGCACTGGACATCTCCAAGGAGTACGGCGACGGGCGCAACCCGTTGGTATTGAAAAGCGAGTTCATCATGAGCCTGTGTGAACAGCTCATGGGCGCGGGCGAGATCGGCGCAAAGGAGAAGTCCATCATCGACCGCTGCACTGCCAATATTTACCGCAAGTACATCCGTAAATACGAGGGCGATCCGCCCACGCTGAAAGACCTCTATGACGACCTCATGCGGCAGAAGGAGCCTGTCGCCCACGAGATCGCGCTGGCACTGGAGCTGTTTACCACCGGCAGCCTGAACGTGTTCGCCCATCAGACCAACATCGACACCCGCAACCGCATCACCTGCTACGACATTCAGGACTTGGGCGAAAATCTCAAGCCCATCGGCCTGCTGGTGATGCTGGACAGCATCCTCAACCGCGTCATTCGCAACCGGCAGCAGGGGCGGTACACCCACGTCTACATTGACGAGATCTATCTGTTCTTCGCCAGCCCCGGCGTGGGCGGTAAGAGCGCCATCAAAAACTATTCCAGTGAATTTCTTTACAAATGTTGGAAGCGATTCCGCAAATACTACGCCACCCTCACCGGCATTACGCAGAACGTGGAGGAGTGCCTGCTATCCGACACGGCGCGACTGATGTTCGCCAACAGCGAGTTTTTGGTGCTGCTGAACCAAGCACCTACTGACCGTGCGGAGCTGGCCAAGCTGCTGGATGCCAGCGACGCGCAGATGGATTACGTCAGTGACGCACCGGCAGGCCACGGGCTGATCAAGGTCGGCTCTTGCCTCGTGCCTTTCATCAATGAGCTGCCCCGCGACACGGAGCTGTACCGCCTGATGACCACCAAGCCGGGGGAGCAAAATGCGTGACGTCAAGACCCGCGCCGCCATGGAGCAGACGAAAACACGGCAGAAAAACGCCATGCCCCGCACGGCGGTGCGTATCTTGCAGCGGCACTATGCCCAGCAGAAGCAGGAACGGCAGACGCAGCACCAGCGGCAGCCGGTGGAGTACGCCACGGAACAGGTG
>OBLF01001237.1_pt1 | contig 21787 bp, 19 predicted proteins | sample 1519231 | NCBI WGS metagenome assembly OBLF01 (sample SAMEA2602895, study PRJEB22501) | metagenome | reverse complement strand
AGCGGAAGTTCGACGATGTAGGAAGAGGTGGAGGTGCGCATAAGGCAATGTTACTTCACGTTCGAAAACTTTGTGCGCCTTACCTCCCATTGAAATGAGAGGCTTGCGGCGCACGGGTTCTGTCAAAAGGTCTCAGACTCTGCACCGCCGCCGATGAAGAAAAATTTTTTCCGCCGCCGTTCGATCAGCTACAGAGGTCGCGGCAACTTCGCGACGCAGCTCAGCTTCTCCCAGCCGATCGTGAAGCTCGCCGTCTGGCTCTACTTCATCATCTGCATCCTGGTCATCGGCACCCGCGTTTTCTTCATGACGCAGGCCGACCACTACAGGGATGAAATCACAGCACTCGTCTCCGAAGCCGCGGGCGTCGACGTCCATGCGGGCGAATTCTCCGCAGGCTTCGAGCGCTTCTGGCCCGTCATCACCGTCAGGCAGCTCGAGCTTGCAAGGCCGGGCGGCCCCGTCTCGCTCACGCTCCCCGAAGTCAAGGCAAGACTCGCCTGGTCCTCGCTCTGGCATCTCGAGCCACGTTTCCAGCTGTTGCGCATCAGCAGTCCCGACCTGCGCATCACCCGTCTCGACAAAACGACGCTCGACATCGCGGGCTTCGTCGTCAATCTCCCCGAAGGAAGCGACGAGGAATCCAACTTCGCCGCTTCCGGCGACAGCAGGGTCGCCGCCTGGTTACTCGCGCAGAAGAAGCTCGAGCTCGTCAACGGCACCATCACCTATGACGACCGCTACAGCCCCGGCGCCGCCGAAGTCCGCGTCATGAACGCTAACGTCGTCTTCGAGCAGACGCTTCTCGACTGGCGAGTCGCCGTCGACGGCACCGCTCACATCAGCGCCGAGGAGAGTCCGCACAAGCAGGGCGAATGCTTCACCGCCGTGGCCCGCATCGACCGCCACATCTTCACGGACACGTCGAACCCGTTGACCTGGAAGGGACAGGCCTACGTGCGCTTCTCGCACGCCGACGTCGCGAAGCTTCTCTCGCGCGCGGGCTTCCCGCAGTTCATATCCTCGGGTTCGGGCGCCGCCGAGGTCTGGGCGGGCTTTGCGGACGGCCGCATCACGAGCGCCACGGCCGACGTCGCGCTGCTCGACATCCACACTCAGCTCGCCGACAATCTCGAGCCCCTGAAGCTTGCCTGGCTCGAATCGCGCCTCTACTACAACGGCTCGTTCGGCGATCGCGCCGAACAGACCTTCGGCGTAAGGAAGCTGGACTTCATGACGGCCGACCGTCGCCGCCTCAAGCCCACCGACGCCTCGGTCACGATCAGGACCGACAGCGCGGGCCAGATCTCCGACGGTGCCATCACCGTCTCGCGCCTCGACATCGGCTCGCTCATCGCCCTCGTTCCCGAGCTTCCGCTTGACGACGCCGTGCGCTCCTTCGTGACCGCACACGCCCCCGAGGGCTACCTGAAGGACGTCAGCGTCGCCTTCTCGGGCAATCCCTCCGACCCCGGCAACTGGCGTCCCGCCGCCACCTTCAAGGACCTCTCCCTCAAGGCTGCGGACGGCATTCCCGGCATCAGGGCCATTTCGGGTTCGATTTCCCCCCTCAAGAACGGCGAGGGCTTCAAGGTGGTCCTCGACAGCCCGAAGTCGACCCTTTCCTTCCCCGGCATCTTCCGTCACTCCGACATGAAGTTCGACACGCTCAAGGCAACCGCCGAGATCGTGCCCCATCCGACGCTCACCGTCCGTCTTCCGTCCTTCGAGGCCTCGAATCCGGACGCCGCGCTCAAGGGAAGCGGCAGCTGGCAGGCGACGGGCGGCCCCGGCACGCTTGAGCTCAACGGCACGATCAGCAGGGCCAGGGCGACGGCCGTGCCCTACTACATTCCGCTCGTCGTGGGCGACGACGTGCTCGACTGGCTAGAGGCCGGCATTCTTGGCGGCAGCGGCTCCAACGGCACCTTCATCGTGAAGGGACCGCTTGAGCACTTTCCCTGGGACGGCAAGCACAAGAACGACGGACACTTTGCGATCGAGGCCGACATGACGGGCGGCAGGCTCGACTTCCTCCCCTCGCACGTCAGGAAGGCCGACGGCAGCTGGGAGACCGCCTCGAGTTGGCCCGTTCTCAACAACATCGACGCGCACCTCGCCTTCATCGGAAACGGCTTCGAAATCCGCGGCCGGAGCGCAACCTCGCACGACCTCAAGGCAAGCGACGTCGTCGTCAGCATGAAGTCCTACACGGACGCCGATCTGGAGATCACGGGCCGCGCCCAGGGAGACCTCGGCCGCGTGCTCCGCTATCTCAATCAGGGCAGGATGCTCAACGACATCCTCTCCTCCGCGTTCGCCGAAAGCAAAGGTTCGGGCGCCGCCGACGTGCGCATGAACCTTCATATTCCCCTTTCCGGCGACATCGTCAGAAACCTGCGCGTCAACATCGATGCGGACATCCGCAACGCCACCTTCTACTACGGCCTCAACCTGCCGACGGTCTCGGGCGTCAATGGGAGCCTGCACATCACGGAAAAGAGCGTCGTCACGCCCGCGCCCCTCACGGGCACGAGTCCCGGCGGCAAGCCCGTCAAGGTCACCGCCGAAACGAAGGACGGCGTCATGACGCTCGGCATCGATGCCGAGCCGACGACAGCCGAACTCGAGCACTTCCTCGGCATTGATGTCGCCGAGCTCTTCTTCAAAAAGCTCACGGGCACGTCTCCCGTTCATGTCGACGCCGAAATCGGGCTCACGAAGAGCCGCTTCGCCGTCACCGGCAGGACGGACCTCGACGGCATCGCGAGTACGCTGCCCGAGCCCTATGAAAAGGCGGCGGGCGAAAAGTGGCCCACGACCTTCAGCGTCACGCTTCCCGAAAAGGCCATGCACGTCGACGTATCGAGCCCCGGACGCGCCGCCGTGGCGCTTCGCTTCACCCGCGACAAGGACGGCCTCTCGCTCAGGCACGGCTACGCAGGCCTCGGATCCGCACCCATGCGGGCTCCCGCCGAAGGCATCGCAATCCGCGTCGAGACGCCCCGTGCGTCCATCGACGACTGGCAGCCCTACATTCTTCAGGACGAAAGTCCCGCGAAGCCCGGCAGCGGCAGGACCGCAGCCGGGGAGTCGGCCGTCGACCGCATTTCCATGGTCGAAGCCGAGATCGGCGGCGCCCTCTGGTCGGACAAGGAGTTCCGCAACCTCAGCCTCACGGCCAGACGCTTTGCGAAGAACGACTGGCACGTCAGGGTGGCGGGCGACGACGCCGCAGGACAGATCGAATACAACCAGGCGACGAGCGAGGCCCATGCACGCCTCAAGGTCAACCTCACCCGCTTCGCGCTTCCCGACAGCAAGGCCGAGAGCTTCGTGCCGAGCGCCAGGCAGGAGGCCGTCACGACCGTCTCCGACCTGCCCGACATCTCACTCGTCATCGACGACCTCAAGGTGGGCAAGCGTCACCTCGGCAAGGTTGAGTTCGAGGCCAGCCGAAGGGTCGAGGCGGGCAACATCGTCTGGCGCATCACCGAGGCGGCCCTTCGCAATGCGGGCAGCGTCATCCGCGCACGAGGTAGCTGGGTGCACACGCCCGGCAAGTCGGGCGAGACCTCCGTCTCGATCGACGGCAACATTCCGGACGCGGGCAAGCTTCTGGCGAGCCTCGACATTCCGCACGCCGTGAACGGCGCGCCGACGACCCTGCACGCCGACCTCTCCTGGAACAACGCGCCTCACCGCCCCGACCTCTCCACGCTCAGGGGCTCCTTCTCAAGTGAGATGAAGCGCGGCGAATTCCTGCAGATCGAGCCCGGCGCAGGCCGCCTGCTGAGCCTGCTGTCGATGCAGCACCTTCTGCGCAGGCTCACGCTCGACTTCAGGGACGTGCTCGGCAAGGGCTTCGCATTCGACTCCGCCCACGTTGCGGGCACGGTGAAGAACGGCGTCCTGAGCATTCCGAAGGCCTCCGTCCTCGGCTCGTCCGCCACCGTGATGGTGGGCGGCAGCATCAGCCTCGTCAGGGAGACGCTCGACCTCGACGCCATCATTCTCCCCGCCATCAACGCGGGCGGGCCGGCGCTTGCGCTCTCGATCATCAACCCCGCCGTCGGCATCGGCACCTTCCTCACGCAGTGGGTTCTCAAGGACCAGCTCTCGAACATGTTCCGCATGGAGTACGAGATCAAGGGCCCGTTCGACGACCCCGTCGTCGAGAAGGCCTCGCGAACAGAACTCGGCGCGGAAATCAAGCCCGCCGCGCCCGGCGAGCGCATCCGCCCGCTTTTCGACTAGAACGCATCCGCTACAATGTGCGGACACAACATCCCTTTCTTTTGACACCATGCGCATTTCCGCCTGCCAGATGATTTCGGGCATTGATCCCGAACAGAACGTTCTCGACGCCGTCAACCTCATTTCGGCCTCCGCCGACTCGGGCGCCGATCTCGTCGTGCTCCCCGAGAACTTCGCCCTGATGGCGGGCGACGCCGCCAACCTCGGCATTGCCGAAGCCGTCGGCGAAGGCCCGATCCAGGATGCCGTGCGCATGGCGGCCATGCGCTGCGGCCTCTGGGTCGTCGCTGGCTCGATTCCGCTCAAGGGAAAGGACGCCACCCACTACACGCAGTCCTCGCTCGTGTTCGATCCGGAAGGCAACATCGCGGCCCGCTACGACCGCATCCATCTCTTCCGCTTGCAGAACAAGACCGAGTTCTACGACGAGCGCATCTACATCGAACCCGGCAAGTCCCCCGTCACCTTCAGGATGACGACCTGGGACGGCGAGTCCTTCTCCGTCGGCCTCTCGCTCGGCTTCGACCTGCGCTTTCCCGAACTCTTCCGCGGCCTTTCCCAGCCCGACCTCATCGTGTTGCCCGCGACCTTCACGGAAATGACGGGCCGCGCCCACTGGGCGACGCTGCTCGCTGCACGCGCCATCGAGAACCAGTGCTTCGTCGCAGCGGCCGCCCAAGGCGGACACCATGCCTGCGGCAGGCGCACCTGGGGCCACTCCAGAATCATCGACGCCTGGGGCGGCATGGTGAGCGAGCTCGCCTCCGGGACGGGCATCGTGATCGGCAACATCGAGCGCAGCCAGCTCGAGAACGTCCGAAGCACGCTTCCCGCGCTCGCCTCGCGCACGATCTACTGAACACATGACGACATTCACATCCTCGCTTGAGCGGCTTTCAGCCGCTCAAGCGCTTTTTTACTCGGGCACGGGACTCGACGACGGCGCGCTTCTCAAGGTGCTCGGCCGCATGACGCCGGCAGGCGCGGACTGGGCGGACATCTACCTTCAGCAGACCGTCTCCCGTTCCTGGATTCTCGACGAGGGCGCCGTCAAGACGGGCGGATTCTCCATCGACAGGGGCGCAGGACTGCGCACCGTCTGCGGCGAGACCTCCACGCTCGCCTACACGGACGTGCTCACGCCCGTCTCGCTTCTCGATGCTGCAGGCACCGTGGTCGCCTCGGCCGCCTACTCCCCCGAGGGCGCCCCAGGCGTCGTCATCCCCGCCTGCCTCACCCCCGGCTCCTACAGGCCCTGCTGCGGGACGGAGGACGCATCCTCGAACATGCACACGCCACAGGCGCTTGAGCTCATCCGCGAGGCCGACGCCCTGGCGCGCGAGGCGGATCCCAGGGTCACAGACGTGGTCGTCACCCTTCAATGCGAGACGGATGCAACGCTCCTCTGCCGCCTTGACGGCCTGCTTTCGGGCGACATCCGCCCCATGGTCTACCTTTCGATCTCGGTCATCGCCTCGGAAAACGGCAGGCGCGAGCGAGCCTCGGCCGGAGGCGGCGCACGCGCGGGGCTTGAGTTCTTCACGCGGGAGCGCATCCGTAAGTGGGCTCGCGACGCCGTCTCGGAGGCAATCCACAATCTCGGCGCCGCACCCGCACCTGCAGGCATCATGCCCGTCGTGCTCGGTCCGGGCTGGCCCGGCATTCTGCTCCACGAGGCCGTGGGCCACGGACTTGAAGGCGACTTCATCAGAAAGGGCACCTCCGCCTTCACGGGCAGGATCGGCATGCGCGTCGCATCCCCCGGCGTCACGGTCGTCGACGACGGCACGATCGGACTAGCGCGCGGCTCCATCTGCGCCGACGACGAAGGCACGCCCGCCGCGCGCACGACGCTCATCGAAGACGGCATCCTCACGGGCTACATGCACGACCTCACGAGCGCCCGCGTTCTCGGAACCGCCCCGACGGGCAACGGCCGACGCGAGAGCTTCGCCACGCTGCCCCTGCCGCGCATGACCAACACCTTCATGACGCCCGGGGACTGCGATCCCGCCGACATCGTCAAGTCGGTCAAACGAGGCATCTACGCGAGCAACTTCAGCGGCGGGCAGGTCGACATCACCAACGGCAAGTTCGTCTTTGCGATGAGCCGCGCCTGGATGATCGAGGACGGCAGGCTCACTCACCCCGTGCGCGGCGCCATGCTATCGGGCTCGGGTCCCGAGGCCCTCAAGCACATCCCGCTCATCGGCAACGATCTTGCACTTGACGAGGGCACGGGACAGTGCGGCAAGGACGGCCAGCAGGTACCCGTGGGCGTAGGCATGCCCACCATCCGCATCGATGCGCTGACCGTTGGCGGCACTGCGGAAAATGCCGTTTAAGCGTACCAGCCGTGCGGTTTATAATGTTTAGATTCCCTTAAAACAGGAACATATCGTGTTCAAATCGTTCAAGCTAATGACGCCCATCGTGTGGCTCACGAGGCTGCTCGTCGGCGCCTACCCCCACTGGCAGGGCTGTGCGCCGTCCTCCAAACAGCGCATCTACTTCGCCAACCACACGAGCCATCTCGACACGATCGTGATCTGGGCCTCGCTGCCCCCACAGCTCCGTCCATTCGTTCGCCCCGTCGCCGCCAAGGACTACTGGGAAAAGGGCCTGCTTCGCCGCCGCATCGCGCTTGACGAGCTCAACGTCGTGCTCGTCGACCGCCGCCGCACGGAACACAGCAATCCGCTCGATCCCCTGCGTCAGGCGCTACAGGAAGGCTCCTCCCTCATCATCTTCCCCGAGGGCACCCGCCGTCCCCAACCGCTGCCGAGCGAGTTCAAGTCCGGCATCTGGCGCCTGATGAAGGAATTTCCTCAGGTCGAGCTGATTCCCGTCTACATCGAGAACCTGCACCGCGCCATGCCCAAGGGCGTGCTGCTTCCCGTTCCCACCGTCTGCTCCATCCGCTTCGGCGCCCCGCTCGAGCATTCTCCCGAAGACCTGAAGGAGGATTTCCTTGAACGCGCCCGCAACGCCATCATCTCCCTAGCACAGCCATGAGACTCGGATTCACCATTCAGGAGGCCTACGGCATCCTTCTCGTCGGCCTCGCGCTTCTTGCCGCCGCCGGCACCTTCTACGCCAACTGGGCCCTGAACCGCAGCAGCGATCCCGAACATCGCGCCCGCCTGCTTGCGGTCAATGCCCGCGTGCGCATGTCCTGGTGGCTCATCGTCGTCTTCACGATCGCCTTCGCGCTCGGCCAGGCCACGCTTCTCGTCTTCTTCGCGCTCATCAGCTTCTTCCTGCTGAGGGAGTTCATCGCGATCACGCCTACGAAGCCCACCGACCACAATGCGCTCGTCGTCGCGTTCTACATCGCGATTCCCGTGCAGTACGCGCTCATCGGCTTCGACCTCTCGTACTTCACGACGCTCTTCATTCCGACGTACCTGTTCCTCGCGCTGCCCGTCATCATGGCCATGACGAAGGACACGGAGCGCTATCTCGAGCGCGTCGCCAAGGTGCAGTGGGGCGTCATGCTCTGCGTCTTCTGCGTGAGCCACGCACCCGCCATCGCGACGCTCGACCTGACGCGCTACAACTCGTCCGGTCCGCTGCTGCTCCTCTTCTTCCTGCTCGTCGTATTCGTGAGCGACCTCGCCTCGAGCATCGCCAGCTCCTTCTTCGGCGGCAAGACCCTGAGCTTCAACTCCAACCGCACGATCAAGGGCACGCTCATCGGCTCCTTCTGCGGCGTGCTCGCCGGTGCGGCCATGTTCTGGATCACGCCGTTCCGCGCCTGGCAGGCCGTCATCATGGCCGTCATCATCGCGGCCTCCTGCGTGATGGGCGACCTGGTCATCAACTCCGTGCGCCACAGCATGGGCGCCACGCGCCTTGCAGGCGAAGGAGACATCTACATGACGCGCGGCACGCTTGCGCGCCTCGCTCCCCTCACCTTCGCGGCCCCCGTCTTCTACCATCTGACGATCACATTCTTCATCCTCTACAAGGACGCGTTCTAAGCAGAAGGACGGACGTCCGGAAGGAACGACCAAAAGAAAACCCCCGGGCCATGCGGCTTCGGGGGTTTTTCAATTTTTCACGCGGTCTGACGACCGGGCCTCTTAGCGACGGCGGTTGCCGTTCTGGGCACCGGCGGGCGGACGGCCTTCGATGTGACGGAAGGTGATGCGGCCCTTGGTCAGATCGTACGGCGAGAGCTCGAGGGACACCTTGTCGCCCGCGAGAATGCGGATGTGATGCTTGCGCATCTTGCCGTTGGTGTAGGCCACCAGTTCATGACCGTTGTCAAGTTTGACGCGATAACGGGCATCGGGCAGCACTTCAAGCACCTGGCCCGACATCTCGATGAGATCTTCCTTTGCCATATTCTTCCAAGTTGATCCGCCGGGTCCTCAAAAACAAAAAAAGGCTGCACGTCGGGCAGCAGGCGGACACGGCGATGGGTGAAACTATCGACGGCGAACGGTCGCCGTCACAAGTGCGTGATTGTAGCACTGATTGTCCTTGCAACATCGGGTTTTACCCGCAATCTTCGTCGTTTCTCCCCATACGGTTAAGGCTCGGACAATATACACTTGGCTAAAATACAGGCGGGAGTAGGGAAGACCTGCGAAAGCCCTGCTCTTGAAACACATTTTTCGGCGTGCGCTCGCCTGCGCGCCGGCGACCCTTTTGGAGAATAGAACATGAAGACGGTGCTTGTTGTTTACGACAGCCGCTCCGGCCATACCGCTCGTATCGCCCGCCGCATTTGGGAAACCATCATTGCCGAAGGCCACCAGGCCGACATGATGCACGTGCTTGAAGCCGACCGCGAAGGCGTCGACTGGAACAAGTACGACCTTGTCATCTGCGGCGCTCCCGTCCTCTACGGCGTGTTCCGCAAGCAGTTCCTCGCCTTCGTCAACCGTTGGAAGGCCGTCCTCGACGCCAAGCCCAACAGCTTCTTCAACGTGACCGTCATCGCCCGCAACCCGGCCAAGGCCACGCCCGAAGGCAACGTCTACTGCCGCAAGTTCCTTGAGAACAACCCGTGGCACCCGAAGGACGTCAAGTGCTTCGCCGGCAAAGTCGACTACCCGAACTGGAGCTGGATCGACGCCAAGCTCATCCAGATGATCATGAAGATGACCAAGGGCCCGACGGAAATGACGGCCGTCATCGACTACACCGACTGGGAAGCCGTTGAAGATTACGCCCGCCACTGCCTGACGCTCGAAGCCTAAGCCTTCCGCTCAGGTTCCGCACACGAAAAGCCTCCGGAATCCGGAGGCTTTTTGCGCATATAGGGGTTAAGTCGTGTTTTTTGACCTCGTTTTCGCGTCCTCGTGCCGCTAAACTTAAGCTAGGTGCGCTTGTCCGCCTTTCGCCGATGTTCATCAACGGCGCGGGCCATGGGAGCCAAGCCTTCCTTCGGGCGCATCCGCACCGCCGGCTCAGGCCGGCCACCATCGCAAGAATTCGAAGATCACTAAGACATGACTCAAAGCTTTCCCTGGTACAAGAGCTACCCCGCAGGCGTCCCGCACGAAATCAATCCGGACCGCTATCCGAGCATTCCGGCCGTCCTCGACGACATCGCCGCGCGCTACCCCGACAAGGTGGGGTACACCAACATGGACTGCGGCCTGACCTACAGCCGCACGGCTGCGCTCACCAAGGAACTCGCCGCCTACCTCCAGAGTCTCGGCCTCAAGCCCGGCGACCGCGTCGCCATCATGATGCCGAACCTTCTGCAGTACGTCATCGCCATGTACGCCTGCCTGCGCGCGGGCTACATCGTCGTCAACATCAACCCGCTCTACACCTCCCGCGAGGTCAACGGCACGCTGCGCGACTCCGAGGCGAAGGCGATCATCATCATCGAGAACTTCGCCAAGACACTCCAGAACGCCCTGCCCGGCACGAAGTGCGAGCACATCATCACGACCGCTGTCGGCGACCTCTTCCCGTTCTTCAAGCGCACGCTCGTCAACTTCGTCGTGCGCAAGGTGAAGAAGATGGTGCCCGAATACTCGCTCCCGAACGCCGTCGGCTTCAACGAAGCGCTTGAGATCGGCCGCCGCCACGGCTTCACCGCCCATGAGATCCACAACACCGACATCGCCTTCCTGCAGTACACGGGCGGCACGACCGGCGTTGCCAAGGGCGCCATCCTCACGCACCGCAACCTCCTCGCCAACCTCCAGCAGGTGGGCTACTGGCTTGCGAGCGCCTGCAAGGAAGGCGAGGAAGTCGCCCTCACGGCGCTGCCGCTCTACCACATCTTCTCCCTCACGGCAACGCTCTCCTTCACGCAGTTCGCCGCGAACATGGTGCTCATCACCAACCCGCGCGACATCGACGGGCTGGCCAAGGAATGCGCCAAGTGGGACTTCTCCATCATCGTCGGCGTCAACACGCTCTTCACCGCGATGCTCAACAACAAGATCTTCTGCGCCCACAAGTTCACGCGCCTCAAGGTCACCGCGGGCGGCGGCTCCCAGGTGCAGCGCACCATCGCCGAACGCTGGAAGCAACAGACGGGCTGCAACATCCTCGAGGCCTACGGTCTCACGGAATGCTCGCCCGGCGTCTGCGGCAACATCCCCGAGGCTCCGTGGGACGGCTCGGTGGGCGTGCCCATCCCGTCGACCGAAGTATCCATCCGCGGCGAAGGCTTCCGCGACCTCGGCTGTTGCCCGTCGCCCGACAAGATTCCCGAATACACAGGCGAGATCTGCGTGCGCGGCCCGCAGGTCATGCAGGGCTACTGGAACAAGCCCGAGGAGACGGCCGCCGTTCTTCGCGACGGCTGGCTGCGCACGGGCGACGTGGGCCACATGGACATGAACGGCAGCATCACGATCACGGACCGCAAGAAGGACATGATTCTGGTCTCCGGCTTCAACGTCTATCCGAACGAAGTCGAAAACGTGATCGCGAGCATGCCCGGCGTGCTTGAAGTGGGCGTCGTGGGCGTTCCGAGCGCCAAGTCCGGCGAAACCGTCAAGGCCGTCATCGTGCGCAAGGATCCCGCCCTCACCGCCGACGACGTCAAGAAGTACTGCCGCACCCAGCTCACGGGCTACAAGATGCCGCGCGAGATCATCTTCGTCGACTCGCTCCCGAAGACCGCCGTGGGCAAGATCCTGCGCCGCGAGCTCAAGGACATCCAATAATTCTGCTGCAGCCCCATGAAAAAATGCCAGTTTCCTGCGGAAGCCGGCATTTTTGCATTATCTTGACGTGCGGACTCAGTCCCGTGCGGCAAAGGCCGGATCGGCCTTGAGCACAACGGTCAGGCCCTCGAGCTCCACGCGCTCGCCGCCGCGGAGCTTCCTCGTCTTGCGAAGCTCGACCTCGCCGTCGACGCGCACGAGGCCCTCGGCGACCATCGCCTTGGCATGAGCGCCGGAGTCGGCCGCGCCGACAGCCTTGAGAAGGGCGTCGAGCGTGATGAGCTCGCCCTTGATCTGAAATTCCTGCTTCATAGAAATTCGGCGCGCAGTCCCCGGGACGGGAGAGGACGCGCCGTCCTCCTCTTCAAGTTCGGCCAGGCAGCCCGTCGGAGCGGTCCTCTTCCGAAGACAAGAACCGCCGACACTTCAACTTTCCTAACCTAAGTCAAATCCGAATGCCCCCACGACAGGCGCCGTAGTGACACAATCAACACCTTGACACCTTTCATACGTGCAAACCCTAGCACGCCGAAAGACGGTCAGAACATTTTACGGTACTTCTTTCATGCTTTCCGCCATCGCACTCATTCTGGCCTTTCAGGTCGTCGGCGAAGTCATCAGTCGCAGCGCGGGCATTCCCGTTCCGGGTCCCGTGATCGGCATGATCCTCATGCTTCTCGCCTTTTTCGTCAAGGACGATCTCATCGGCCGCATCCGCCCAACGGGCGGCGTGCTCCTATCGAACCTGTCGCTTCTCTTCGTGCCGGCGGGCGTGGGCGTCATGCGCTACGGCGACCTTTTCCTTCGCGAGGGCCTCGCCATCGGCGCCGTGCTTGTGATCTCAACCCTCATCGCCATGCTCGTGACCGCCTACACCATCATCTTCGTCGACAAGCTCGTGCACAAGAACAAGAACAAGAACAAGGACTGACCATGCAGGACATTCTTCAGCAGCTCTCGCCGATCCTCGGCAATCCCGCCCTCTGGCTTGCCGTCACGCTCGTCGCCTTTATCTTCGGCCAGCATCTCTACAAGCTCACGCAGTTCAATCCGCTCTTCACGCCGATCATCGTGGCCGTCGTGAGCATCATCGTCGTGCTGCTCGTCATGGGCGTGCCCTACGAGCAGTACTTCCAGGGCGCAGGCGTCATTCACTTCCTGCTCGGGCCCGCGACCGTGGTGCTCGCTGTGCCGCTCTTCGAGCAGCGCCAGAAGCTCGTCGAGCTCTGGCTGCCCCTCACCTGCGGCCTTCTCGCAGGCAGCGTAGCCGCCATCGTCTCCGTCGTTGCCTTCGGCTGGCTCTTCGGACTCTCGGCCGAAACAATGATCTCCATGATTCCGAAGTCCGTCACGACACCGATCGCCATGGGCGTGTCCGAAGCCATGGGCGGGCGCCCCGACCTGACGGCCTGCCTCGTCGTGATCACGGGCATCTTCGGCTCCATCGTCGGCCGTCCGCTCTTCAACCTCTGCCGCATCACGTCCGACCCAGTGCGCGGCGTGACGCTCGGCCTCGCCGCACACGGCATGGGCACGAGCGCCGCATTCCAGATCTCGAACAGGGCGGGCGCCTTCGGCGGTCTAGCCATGGGCCTCTCCGGCATCATCACCGCCTTCCTTGCGCCGCTCATCGCAGGCCCCCTCATGAAGCTTCTGGGCATCTGAGCCTGCCTGCACCTCAAATGAAAGCGCGCGCCTCCTTTCGGGGGTGCGCGCTTGTTCGCTTGTTTTTCAGAGAGGCGGTCAGAGGATTACTGCGGCCACGCAGGTGATGATCACGACGCCGAGGATGTTGAGCCAGAAGCCAGCCTTCACCATGTCTCCGATCTTCAGACGGCCGGTGCCGAACACGATCGCGTTGGGCGGCGTGGCGACGGGCATCATAAAGGCACAGGAAGCGGCGAGCGCGGTGGTCACGAGGAGGCCGGAGGCATCGATCTTGAGCGCATCGGCTGAGGCGGAGATGAGCGGCATCATCGTGGCGGCAAGTGCGGTGTTCGAGGTCACTTCGGTAGCGAAGGTCACGAGGGTAGCGACGCCGGCCATCATGGAGACTTCACCGAGGCTGCCGAGGGCCGTGGCCTGAGCGCCCACCAAGGCAGCGGCGCCAGTGCTCTGCAGAGCGGCCGCCATCGTGAGACCGCCGCCGAAGAGGAGCAGCACATCCCAAGCGATCACGTCCTTGGCCGAGGACCAGTCAAGAGCGTGGATGCCGCGCTTGGAGTCGACGGGGATCGCGAAGAGCAGGAGGCCTGCAGCCATGGCGATGGTTTCGTCCTTGAGGGCCGCGAAGGGCTTGGCGCCGTCGAATTCAAGGCCGCGGATGACCGGGCCGAAGATCCAGAGGACGGCCGCGAGGACGAAGACCGCCAGAACGATCTTTTCACCGCGGGACATGGCACCGAGCTTGCGAAGCTCGTTGCGGACCCAGTCCTTGCCGCCGGGAATGCCTTCCATCTTGCAGGGGAAGAGAACGTTCACTAGCAGGAAATAGGTGGCTGGGAGCAGCAGGAGCGCAACCGGAAGGCCGATCTTGAGCCAGTCAATGAAGCTCACGGTCTCGCCGTAGGTCTGTTCCATGAAGCGGACGTAGATGCCGTTCGGGGGCGAGCCGATCACGGTGACCATGCCGCCGATGGAGGCCGCGTAGGCGATGGAGAGCAGCACGGCGATGCCGAAGTTGCGTTCATCCTTGCCGATGACTTCGCTCTTCTGGGTGGAGCGCACGACGCCGAGCACGGCGATGGCAATGGGAACCATCATGGCGGCAGTCGCCGTATTGGACACCCAGGCGGAGAGGCCGGCAGTGGCCAGCATCAGGCCGAGCACCATCTGCTTGGGCTGGGTGCCGAAGAGGCGCAGCGTCAGCAGTGCGATGCGGCGGTCAAGGTGCCAGCGGTGGATGCCGGCCGCGAGCAGGAAGCCGCCCAGGAAGAGGAAGATCGTCCCGGAGGCGTAGTTGCTCATCGCAGCCTTGGCGGACGTGATCTGCAGAAGCGGATACACGACCAGTGGAATCATTGCGGTCGCCGCAATCGGAAGCGCTTCGGTAAACCACCAGATCGCCATCCACACGGTCACGCCCATGCAGGCGCGGCCCGCATACGGGAAGGCGGTTTCAACGCCCTGGGAGTTGATGTAGCTTTCAGGCAGAAGGAAGTAGGTCAGCAGCCCCAAGATCGGGCCGGCGACGAGCGCCAGAAGCTTGCCCCTGTTGGACATGGCGCCGATTTCAATACTGGATTCGGTCATGGTTGAACCCTCAGTTAATGTTGATCGAATCCCGCCTACCGATCCGTGAAATCGTAAACGAGTTCTGTTCGGTTGATAGTAATCAAGCCCGAAACCCTTTTCAACGACACATATTCAAGGGATAACCCGCAAAACCAGGTCACATATTTCACAATACGAAAGCGCGTTCCGCATTGTGAAATTAACCCCCAAGTCCGAGGGGTTTTACCTAAGTCGGACGCCGTACGTCGATTTTCAAGGTGTTGCGACGATTTTGAAAATCTATCCGTTTGTTTGATTCAGTCTGCGCGACGGGGAAAGAGCGCATGCACGCAGTCGGCAGTCCGCCTGTAGGCGCTGCGGCCTGCGGACTGTCCCAGAGGCAGCATGACGAGGTCGTTGCGTCCGACTTCGGAGGCACACCTGTCAAGGGGGCCCATCAGGGCCTTCTGAGCGGGGTAGCCGGCCGTCATGAGCTCCCAGTCGTCGAGGGCCTCGACGAGCGCGTTTCTGAGCACGCGGCTGAGCCTGCCGTTGTAGATGCGCGTGAGTACGGTGTCGCAGGCCGTGCCGAACTCCGCGTAGTAGCGGTGCGCGTCGCAGGCGCTGGACTCGGCCGTCGTCAGCAGGGCCGTGCCGACGGACACGCCTGCAGCGCCCATGGCCAGAAGTGCGTTCACCTGCTCGGCCGAGGCGATGCCGCCCGCCGCGATGACGGGCAGCCCCGTCGCGCGGACGGCGGCGGGCACGAGGGACATGAGACCGACGAGAGCGTCCTCGGGATCCTCAAACGAGAGGCGCGGGCCCGCGGCCTCCGCTCCCTGAACGATGACGGCGCCGCAGCCCGCGGCGCGCAGGACCTTGGCCTCACGGAGCGTCGTGGCGGTGCCGATGTTGACGATGCCGAGTTCGGCGAGCTTCTCCTCCTCGGGCTCGCGGAAGCCGCCGAAGGACGAGATGACGGCTGCGGGCCTCACCTCGAGCGCCGCATCGAACTGCTCGAAGAAGTCGGGGCGGGTGCAGCCCTCGAGATCGTAGCGTTCGGCATAGGAGGCGCCTTCGCCTGCGGGCAGCTCGAGCTCCTCGAGCAGCATCGAGACGGCGTCGCCGAAGCGAGGGGAGACTCTCCGCGCCTCCGGGGTCGGGACGGGGAACATCGAGGGTTTGGGGGAGAGGGTCTGCGGGGGGGGCCCCTCCCGGGCGGGGGAAGGGGCGGGGATCGGGGGGGGGGCGGGCCGGGGGGGGGGAAGGACGCGGGGCCCGCCCGCCTCGGACACGGCCGCCACGAGCTCAGGCGTGGCAATGCCCTCCATCGGAGCATTGAGGAAGGGCACCTCGATGCCAAGAAGTTTCGCAAAGCGGGTGCACGATTCGTTCGTCTGAGACATAATTGCCACGATCTCCTAATTAATGAATTCAAGGGTACGTCCCGATTCTATCCCGACTTACCGACCATATATACGTATGTCCAAGAAAACCGTCGTCATCGGCCTTTCGGGCGGCGTCGACTCCTCTGTCAGCGCCTGGCTCCTCAAGGAGCAAGGCTACAACGTCATCGGCCTCTTCATGAAGAACTGGGAGGACGACGATGACAGCGAATACTGCTCCTCCCGTCAGGACTTCATCGACGCGAGCGCCGTCGCCGACGTGATCGGCATCGACATCGAGGCCGTCAACTTCGCGAAGGAATACCGCGAGCGCGTCTTCTCCGACTTTCTACGCGAATACAGCGCAGGCCGCACGCCCAATCCCGACGTTCTCTGCAACGCAGAGATCAAGTTCCGCGCCTTCCTCGACCATGCCATGGCCATGGGGGCCGACCTCATCGCCACGGGGCACTACGCCCGCGTCCGTCACACGGACGACGGCGTCCAGCTGCTGCGCGGCGTCGATCCCGGCAAGGACCAGAGCTACTTCCTGCACCGCCTCACCCAAGAGCAGATCTCCCGCGTGATCTTCCCCGTGGGCGAAATCTGCAAGACCGAGGTCCGCCGCATCGCCGACGACCTCAAGCTTCCCAATGCGAAGAAGAAGGACTCCACGGGCATCTGCTTCATCGGCGAGCGTCCGTTCCGCGAGTTCCTCAACCGCTATCTGCCTACCCAGCCCGGTCCGATCCGCATTCCCGACGGCACGGTCGTGGGCGAGCACATGGGCCTTTCCTTCTATACGCTCGGCCAGCGCAAGGGCATCGGTGTGGGCGGCCGCCACGACTCCACGGGCGAGCCGTGGTTCGTCGCGAAGAAGGATCTTGCCACCAATACGCTCTGGATCTGCCAGGGACACGATCACCCGTGGCTTCTCGCGCACGAGCTCAAGGCCGTCCATCCAAGCTGGATCTCCGGACATGCGCCCGAGCTTGACGCCGAGCTTACGGTGAAGACCCGCTATCGCCAGCCCGACGATCCCTGCAGACTCGAGTACGTCTCCGAAAAGAACTTCACGCTTGGCTTCGACAAGCCTCAGTGGGCGGCCACGCCCGGCCAGAGCGCCGTTCTCTATCAGGGCGACGTCTGCCTCGGCGGCGGCTTCATCGACACCGTGAAGCACTGACCCGTCGCCGTCCCGGCCGCCATGAGTCACACGCTCGACAGACATGGCGGCCGCAGGCAGGGCACGACAGCCGCCCCTCAAACCAATTCCAACCACGACCCAACCATCACATGCAGACAACCGACCTCAATCCGCTGGCGCAATGGCTGTGCCACGAAAGGAAGAAACACGGCGGTGTCCGCCAGCACCTCGCCGACAAGCTTGGCATCAACTCCACCACCCTCAGGGAATACGAGATTGGCCGGTACGCCCCCCATCGCGCACATTCAGAACATCCTCGGTCCCGCGCCTGAAGACGTGATCGAATGGGTGCACGACCGAGCGCTCCACCCCGACACCAACCAGCGCAGGTCATGCGATATCGACCGTACACCTTTCGAAAAGTGGATTTACGACAACTGCCAAAAGCTCGGCCTCAACCTTGAGAAGTTCGCTGCCAGACATGGCGTGCATTCCACCACCCTCGGGGACTACGAGGTTGGAAAGGCAAACATTTCGGACGTCAAGCTCATGGAGCTGGTCCGGATGTACAGCGTACCCGAAGCCTACGAAGAATGGCGCAAACTGCGCCATCTCTCCGGACAGGATCCTCGAAGCCATTCAGGAGACCTCAATGACGGCCTCTGCCGCTTCGGCATCCTCCTGCGCACACTGCGAAAGGAACTGGGAGTGAGTCAAAGAGAATTGTGTCGCGCGCTCGGCAAGGACAGCAAGTACATCTGCAACCTTGAATATGGATACACCCGTGTCACCCCGGAGATCATCCTGCGGATCGCCAACTATCTGAACGTGCCCGAGAGAATTCCCGATTTCTTCGCTGCGGTTGACGAAGACGACAACTAGGCGACCGAGCAGGGCCTCGACGACAGTCATCTGAGCGAACAGGGGCTTCGTGCACGCGAAGAGCGCAGGGCAATGGAACTGTCTCAAAAGGAGCTGGCGGAAATCGAGGGCGTCACGGCCAAACAGATCTGCAGGCGCGAGACCGAACGCCTGACTTGGAAGGCGAAGATGAAGGAAGAGAAGAACAAATGAGGCTTGACCTCCTTCCGACGCCCGCCTGAAACAAAAAAAGCGCAGCCCTTGCGGGCTGCGCTTTTTTGGGTACTGCATCAGAGGGAGGCAGCTCAGCTGCGATCCTTTTCCATTTCCTTCGCAAGCAACTTCTTCATCTTCGCCTTGCCGAGGAAGTGACCGATGAGGATCACGAGCGCCGCACAGCCCACGGAGAGCGGGTAGTGCATCATGAAGGCCTGTTCGGGCCAGCGCGTCGTGACGAACACGTCGGAGGCGATCATGCCGCCGGCAATCCAGCCGAGAAGGCCTGCGCCGAAGTAGATGATGGCGGGGAAGCGGTCGATGAGCTTCAGGATGATCTGGGAGCCGAAGACGATGAACGGCACCGAGACGAGCAGCCCGAAGATGATCAGGAGCGTCTGATGGGTCTCATGAGCCTGCTGGGCGGCGCCCGCAATGGCGATCACGTTGTCGAAGCTCATCACGAAGTCCGCGACGATGATGGTCTTGATGGCGCCGATGAGCTTGCTGCTACCCTCGACCTTTTCATGATCGCCGTCCTCGGGAAGCAGGAGCTTGGCGCCGATCCAGACGAGAAGCGCACCGCCCGCCACCTTGAGGAACGGGAGGTCGAGAAGCATCACCGCGCAGGTGATCAGCACGACGCGCAGGGCGATGGCGCCGGCCGTGCCCCAGAAGATGCCCTTGTTGCGCTGGCTCTCAGGCAGGTTGCGGCACGCCATGGCGATCACGACGGCATTGTCGCCGCCGAGAAGAATGTCGATCATGATGATCTGGCCGACCGCAGCCCAATGCAGGTTGGCAAGCAGATCGAAGAGATATTCCAAAATAGCCTCCGTGGGAAAATCTCAAAAACAGGTAGCCGATGATTTTAACAAAAGCAACAGGAAAAAACTTGAAATCCCCCGCCTCGAATCCGCTTCAGGACAGGGATCGGGAGCCCATTCGAACAATGAGCCGGCAAACAAATCGCTAGGCCATGTCGTCAGGCGGCTCGACGGCGCCCTTGAGCACCCTGCTGATGGCGCTCATGCCGAATCCGCGGTACATCATGAAGCGGATCTGCCTGTCGCGCTCCTTCCTGTCCGCAGGCAGCTCTCCAAAGCGCCTTGCCCACAGCCTGTAGGCCCTGACCTCCTCGGGCTCCTCGATCTCGTCCATCGCAGCATCGACATGCTCGCCCGCCACGCCGCACTGGCGCAGCTCCCGCCTGATGCGGGCGTCTCCCATGCCCCTTGACCTTGAGCGGGCGCGGCTTTCGGCAAAGCGCGCGTCGGAAAGATAGCCCGCGCCCTCGAGCCTGTCGAGCACGCGCCCAACCTCGTCCGGATCCTCATCCTCCGACAGGGAGCGGCGGAGCTTCGCCTCAAGATCCCGTCTGGAATACTCGCGGCGGGCCAGCGAGCCGATCGCCCTGACGAAAAGACTCGGGCGCTCCTTCTTCGGACGGGCGGCCTTCTTCTGCGCCTGCCGGCTCTCGAGCTCCTCGGGATCGTTGCAGAAGTCGTCGTCACTTTCATAGGTGCTCCGCTGGCGGCGCGGCAGCACCTTGGGCGCCGTGCGAACGATGCCCGAGGCCTCGTCGACGCCCGTGACGATTTCGCCGAGCCCCGAGCTGCGCCCGACGCGCCTGACGGCGGGCTCTTCGCTGCGGCGCACGGGAGGCGTCTCCAAAGGAAGCGCACGTGCGGGTTCCGCGGCGGACCGCACGGCCTTCTCTTGCGAATCAGCGGGCACGAGTCCGTCGTCACCCCAGACGAAGAGCTCGCCTTCCTCCCAGTTTCTTCCCATTTCCCTTCTCCCACGGATCATTCACGGAAAAAAAGGGGACGGTCCTCCATGTCCGGACCACCCCCTTTTCCCTGAAGCCGTTCTTCAATCCGGTCCGAAAACCGGCTCTCCATTACAGATCTATGTCGGCGTCGGCCAGCGGCAGATCATCCTCGGGCATGCCCTCGTCATCACCGTCGACGGCGGAGATGCTCTTGAGGTGGATGCCCTTCATCTCGCGGATCTTCTGCTCGACCTCGCCGCAGACGTCGGGATGCTGCTTGAGGAACTCGCGCACGTTCTCCTTGCCCTGGCCGAGGCGCTGGCCGTTGTAGGAGTACCAGGCGCCGGACTTCTCAAGCACGTTGAGCTCGGTGCCAATGTCGATGATCTCGCCGTAGCGGGAAATGCCCTCGCCGTAGAGGATGTCGAACTCTGCCTGCTTGAACGGAGGCGCAACCTTGTTCTTGACGACCTTGACGCGGGTTTCGTTGCCGATCACCTCGTCGCCCTTCTTGATGGCGCCGATGCGACGAATGTCGAGACGCACGGAGCTGTAGAACTTGAGCGCGTTGCCGCCCGTCGTGGTTTCCGGGTTGCCGTAGCCGCCGATCTTCATGCGGATCTGGTTGATGAAGATCACCATGGACTTCGTCTTGGTGATCGAGCCCGTGAGCTTGCGCAGGGCCTGGGACATCAGGCGGGCCTGAAGGCCGGGCAGCGCGTCGCCCATGTCGCCCTCAATTTCGCTCTTGGGCGTCAGCGCGGCGACCGAGTCCACGACAATCAGGTCGACGGAGCCCGAGCGCACGAGGGCGTCGGTGATCTCAAGGGCCTGTTCGCCCGTGTCGGGCTGGGAGATCAGAAGGTCGGAGAGCTGCACGCCGAGACGCTGTGCGTACTGGACGTCGAGCGCGTGTTCCGCGTCGATGAAGGCGCACGTACCGCCGATCTTCTGCATTTCGGCGATGACCTGCAGGGAGAGCGTCGTCTTGCCGGAGGATTCGGGACCGAACACCTCGATGATGCGACCGCGGGGCAGACCGCCCACGCCGAGCGCAAGGTCAAGGCCCAGGGAGCCCGTGGACACCGTCTCGATGTCCTCGACTTCGGCGCCGTCGGCCATGCGCATGATGGCGCCCTTGCCGAACTGCTTTTCAATATTGGCAAGCGCGACGCTGAGCGCCTTCTTGCGTTCTTCCCCTTCGCAACGACCGGGGCGGGTCGGATTCGCGGACTTGGCAGCCATGACGGACTCCTGTCTCAAACAATCACAATACTAAATATTTATGAATACACGACAATCAATTTACATCTCGAATGGCAGGATCATTTCACTAGCCTCGATGCACAAAGGATTATCCGCTTCACCTGCAAGACGGGAGTTTTGAGCACCCTGCCGCCTTGTTCGTTACCGTCATGATGCCTGAAAAAATCCCGCTTGCCAAGGTCTACTTTGTTGGTGTTTACCCTAACAAAAGACACCTTTACATTCTATTTACGGGCGCGGAATGATTGCCTTAGGCGACAGGCTCACCAACTTTTTTTTCATGCACTATTGACAGGTCCGGAAGGCACGTGCATAATTCGTTTCCTCAGTTAGTTGTTCACGTCGTTTGTGACTCATCTGCGGCAAACGGGTCGTTAGCTCAGTTGGTAGAGCAGCGGACTTTTAATCCGTTGGTCGTGGGTTCGAGTCCCGCACGACCCACCACAACTATCTGCGGACAATCTGGAATGGGAACGTAGCTCAGTTGGTAGAGCAGCGGACTCTTAATCCGTCGGTCCAGGGT
>OBLF01001233.1_pt1 | contig 21819 bp, 27 predicted proteins | sample 1519231 | NCBI WGS metagenome assembly OBLF01 (sample SAMEA2602895, study PRJEB22501) | metagenome | reverse complement strand
TTGGAGGTAGATGATGAGGCTGTGGCACGCCAAGTAAAAGAAACGCTGGCACGATTGACAAGCAAGAGCCAAAACAAGAAAGGCGCTAAGTATCGTAAAGAGAAACGTGAGGCCGTTCAAGAAAAGCTGCAACAGGAGGCAAACGCAGAGCGCAAGGAAGCCAAAATCCTAAAGCTCACCGAGTTTGTTACCGTCAGTGAATTGGCTACAATGATGGATATCAGCGTGACACAAGTTATCTCTACGCTGATGAGTGTAGGCATAATGGTGTCTATAAACCAGCGACTTGACGCGGAAACTATTAACATGGTAGCCGATGAATTCGGTTTCAAGACTGAGTATGTCAGTGCAGAAGTGCAGGAAGCTGTAAGCGAAGACGTAGACGACGAGAATGACCTTGTGCCACGTGCACCAATCGTTACCGTCATGGGACACGTCGATCATGGTAAGACTTCACTGCTTGACCATATCCGAAACACTAACGTAATTGCCGGTGAAGCAGGTGGTATCACCCAGCACATCGGTGCCTATGGTGTTACACTTAAGAATGGACAGAAGGTTACTTTCCTTGATACTCCAGGACATGAAGCCTTTACTGCCATGCGTGCTCGTGGCGCTCAGGTAACTGATATCGCTATTATCATCATTGCAGCAGATGACTCTGTGATGCCAACAACAAAGGAAGCAATCGCTCATGCACAAGCAGCGGGCGTGCCGATGGTATTTGCAATCAACAAGATTGATAAGCCGGGAGCCAACCCAGACAGGATTCGTGAGGACTTAGCCAACATGAATTTGCTCGTTGAAGAATGGGGAGGTAAATACCAATGCCAAGAGATTAGTGCAAAGAAAGGTGTCGGAGTAGACGCTCTTCTCGATAAAGTGCTGCTCGAAGCAGAGATGCTTGACCTCAAGGCGAACCCCAATCGGAAGGCTACCGGAACTATTATTGAGTCATCACTTGATAAGGGTCGCGGTTATGTTAGTACGGTTCTTGTGAGCAATGGCACACTAAAGATTGGAGATATTGTTATTGCAGGAACCAGTTGGGGACGTATAAAGGCGATGTTTAATGAACGTAATCAGCGCATCACTGAAGCCGGACCATCTGAACCAGCCATTATACTTGGTCTCAATGGAGCACCTACTGCAGGAGACTTATTCCATGTATTAGAGTCTGAACAAGAGGCTCGAGAGATTGCAAACAAACGCGAACAATTGCAGCGAGAGCAAGGATTGAGAACGCAGAAGCGCCTGACACTTGGCGACATCTCACACAGAATTGCTCGTGGCGAGTTCCATGAGTTGAACATTATTGTTAAGGGTGACACCGATGGTTCTATCGAAGCATTGAGCGATTCGTTTATAAAGCTCTCAACAGAAAAGGTACAAGTGAATGTCATTAGCAAGGCAGTAGGACAAATAAGCGAGAACGATGTCATGTTAGCCAGTGCTTCTGACGCTGTCATCGTAGGCTTCCAGGTTCGTCCTTCGTCTGATGCTCGCCGCTTAGCTGACCGAGAAGGTGTTGAGATTAACACCTATTCTATCATCTACGACGCTATCGACGATATCAAGAGTGCCATGGTTGGTATGCTCGATAAGGTGAAGAAAGAGATTGTTACCGGCCAAGTTGAAGTACAACAAGTATTCAAGATTTCCAAGGTTGGAACGATTGCAGGTGGCTTAGTGACTGAAGGTAAGGTGCATGCCAAGGATAAAGCCCGCGTGGTTCGCGATGGAATAGTAATCCGTACGGCTGAAATCAATGCCCTGAAACGTTATAAAGACGACGTGAAAGAAGTTCCAATGGGCATGGAATGTGGCTTGAGTCTTGTCAACTTTAACGACATCATGGAGGGTGATATTATTGAAACCTTTACTGAAATTGAGGTAGAACAGAAACTGTAAACATTGTAGAGAGGTCATGTCAAACTTGAGATGACCTCCTCTCTACATATATATAATAAGGTAGTGACACTCTCCATTAAAGACAGGGTGTCACTATTGTGGTTAATAACAAATGTTACCAATTCAATAATGGTATACATTTTGTTATACCATTCCATAAATTCAGGAATTTAGAAATGGCAGAAAAAGAGAAAAATAAGTTTGTAAAACAGGTGGCAGAAAAGAAATATGAGTTCGGCTTTACCACTGATGTACAAACTGATATTATAGAAAAGGGGCTCAACGAAGACGTTGTTCGTCTCATCTCTAAGAAGAAAGGAGAGCCCGAATGGTTGTTAGATTTCCGCCTGAAAGCTTATGAATATTGGAAAGATCTCAAGCAACCCACATGGGGACATGTGCATCTTCCCGAGATAGACTACCAGGCAATATCTTACTATGCAGACCCATTGGCCAAGAAACCCAAGAATAAAGAGATTGATCCCGAACTCGAAAAGACTTTCGACAAGTTAGGAATCCCACTCGAAGAGCGGTTGGCTCTTAGTGGAACGGCTGTTGATGCTATCATGGATTCAGTATCAGTGAAGACAACATTCAAAGAAAAACTCCGCGAAAAAGGAATCATCTTTTGTAGCATTGGAGAGGCCGTTAAGGAACATGCAGACTTGGTTAAGGAATATTTGGGAAGCGTAGTCCCCTATCGCGACAACTATTTTGCAGCGCTTAACAGTGCAGTTTTCAGTGATGGTTCATTCGTTTATATCCCTAAAGGCGTTCGTTGTCCAATGGAACTCAGCAGTTATTTCCGCATCAACGCACGTAACACGGGACAATTTGAACGTACACTTATCGTCGCAGAAGATAACGCTTATGTAAGTTATCTCGAAGGATGTACCGCACCAATGCGTGATGAAAATCAGCTTCATGCAGCCATTGTAGAAATCATTGTGAAAGACAATGCAGAGGTAAAATACTCTACTGTGCAGAACTGGTACCCCGGAGATGAGCACGGAAAGGGTGGAGTGTTGAACTTAGTCACAAAGCGTGGCGACCTACGTGGCGTCAATTCTAAACTGAGTTGGACTCAAGTGGAAACGGGTTCTGCTATCACCTGGAAATATCCTTCTTGCATCTTACGTGGTGATAACGCTGTTGCCGAATTCTATAGTGTGGCAGTTACGAATAACTTTCAAGAGGCAGATACTGGTACAAAGATGATACACATGGGAAAAAACACCAAGTCTACCATCATCTCTAAAGGCATCTCAGCCGGTCATAGCCAAAATTCCTACCGAGGACTTGTACGTGCTACGGCCAACGCGGATAACGCTCGAAACTATAGTTCGTGTGACTCTCTGCTGTTAGGAAGTAATTGTGGTGCCCACACCTTCCCTTATATGGACATTCATAACGATACCGCTGTCATCGAACATGAAGCAACTACCTCCAAGATATCCGAAGAACAACTTTTCTATTGCAATCAACGTGGCATACCAACAGAGCAGGCTGTAGGCCTCATCGTCAATGGATATGCCAAAGAAGTGCTTAATAAGTTGCCAATGGAGTTTGCTGTTGAGGCACAAAAACTATTGAGTGTAAGTCTTGAAGGAACTGTAGGATAAACGATAATAACAACAATTTTTGATTTAAAAAGAATGTTAGAAGTAAGAAATTTACATGCCACCATTGCTGGCAAAGAGATATTAAAGGGCATCAACCTCACCGTTAAAGATGGTGAAACCCATGCTATCATGGGACCAAATGGCTCTGGTAAGTCAACCTTAAGCGCTGTTTTAACGGGTAATCCACTATATACTGTCACTGCAGGTGAGGCCATTTTCAATGGCCAAGACCTACTACAAATGAAACCAGAGGACCGAGCTCGCGCCGGAATCTTCCTCTCTTTCCAATATCCAGTGGAGATACCTGGCGTGTCAATGACCAACTTTATGCGCGCCGCCATTAATGCAAAGCGCGAATATTTGAGTCAAGAGCCGTTGAATACTGCCGACTTTATGAAGCTCATGCGAGAGAAACGGAAGCTTGTTGACTTAGATAGTAAGTTGTCACATCGTTCAGTTAATGAAGGTTTTTCTGGTGGAGAAAAGAAGCGAAATGAAATCTTTCAGATGGCAATGTTAGAGCCAACGCTGAGCATACTCGATGAAACCGACTCTGGCCTTGACGTAGATGCCATGCGCATCGTAGCCGATGGAGTGAACAAAATGCATACCGATAAGACTTCAGCTATCGTGATTACGCACTATGAACGCCTGTTGGATATGATCAAACCGAATTTCGTTCACGTGCTTTATAATGGTCGTATCGTCAAAACTGCAGGCCATGAACTGGCTAAAGAGATTGAGCAGCACGGCTATGATTGGATTAAAGAGGAAGCCGATGCACAGTATGGAGAATAACAAAGGAGGAGAATCATGAACAGTGAACAGCAATATATCGACCTCTATCAAGAGCAATCAGATGCCATCAAGCGTCATTCTGCCGAACCACTCAACGCTGTGCGCGACCGTGCTTTCAATGATTTCAAAGCACAAGGATTCCCCACACGCAAGGTAGAACGATACAAATATACCGACATGGCGGCTCTGTTTGCCCCCAACTATGGGCTCAACCTCAACCGCCTTGCTATCCCCGTAGACCCTTACGAGGCTTTCAAATGCGACGTACCCAACTTGAGTACCTCGCTCTATTTCATCATTAATGACACCTTTTACACAAAAATGCTTCCCTCAGCTCACCTGCCCGAGGGCGTTATCATTGATTCATTGTGTCATGTAGCGACTGAAAAGCCTGATTTCATTGCCAAATATTACGCCAAACTTGCAAACACTCAAGAAGATGGAATCACAGCGTTGAACACAATGTTAGCCCAAGATGGTCTGCTCGTATATGTTCCGAAGAATGTCAAAATAGACCGACCTATTCAGGTCATCAACATGCTTCGTGCTGATGTTGACCTCATGGTAAACCGCCGTGTGCTGATTATCATGGAGCAAAATGCTGAAGCAAAGTTCCTGTTTTGTGACCATGCTGCCGACGATCGCCGGTTTCTTTCAACCCAAGTTATTGAGGTTTATGTAGGTGAAAATGCTCACTTAGAACTCAACTGTCTTGAAGAGACTCACTTTAAGAACACCCGTGTCAGCAATGTTTACATCGAACAACAGGCCAACAGCCGTGTAAACCATAACGTAATCACCCTACACAATGGAGTAACGCGCAATCGCCTTGACCTTGTTTTCAAAGGAGAAGGCGCCGAATGTCATTGCAATGGTTGTGTGGTTGCCGACAAACAGCAACACGTTGACAATAATACGCTCATCGATCATCAGGTTCCTCACTGCACAAGTAACGAACTTTATAAGTATGTTCTCGATGACCACGCTGTTGGAGCCTTTGCTGGTCGTGTGCTTGTTCGCCAGGAAGCACAGAAAACAAGCAGTCAAGAGACCAATCAAAACCTTTGTGCTGCCAAGACGGCTCGCATGTATACACAGCCTATGCTCGAGATATATGCCGACGATGTCAAGTGTGCTCATGGTTCAACGGTAGGCCAATTGAACGATGCTGCCTTATTCTATATGCAGCAACGCGGTATCAGTCTCAAAGAGGCTAAGCTGCTTTTGGAGTTCGCTTTCGTCAATGAAGTCATCGATAAAATGGAACTTGAACCACTGCGCGACAGACTTCATCACCTCGTTGAAAAGCGTTTCCGCGGAGAATTGAATAAATGTGAGGGATGCCAGCTGTGTAAGTAGGCCGTCAAAAGCCTATTCTTACGCGCTGAAAGAAAGAGCTTCATCATTTCAATTTGAATCGTTCACTCCCTCAACCAGCCTTTGGTGTTTCTCATTGGGTAAAGAGTAAGCCCGCAATCACTATTAAATTTGCATTATGGATTATGATTTAAATAAGATAAGAAAGGACTTTCCAATCCTTTCCCGCATGGTTTACGACCGACCACTTGTTTATCTTGACAATGCCGCAACTACGCAAAAGCCACTTTGTGTGCTTGACAAGATGCGCGAAGAATACTTGAATGTCAACGCCAATGTACATCGCGGTGTGCACTGGCTCAGCCAACAAGCAACCGAACTCCATGAAGGTGCGCGCGAAACCGTACGGAAATTCATCAATGCAAAGAGTGTAAACGAGATTGTTTTCACACGTGGAACTACCGAAGGATTAAACCTAATAGCCTCAAGTTTCAGTGAAGCTTTCATGCAAGAAGGCGATGAAGTCATCGTCTCTACCGTCGAACACCATTCCAATATCGTGCCCTGGCAACTCCAACAACCCCGAAAAGGCATTGTATTGAAAGTCATTCCTATGGATGATAACGGTGCTATGGACTTGCAAGCCTTCGAGAAAATGATTAGTCAAAAGACTAAGATTGTCAGCATTTCTCACGTTAGCAATGTGCTCGGTACAATCAATCCTGTCGAAGAAGTTATCCGCATTGCCCACGAACACAACATTCCCGTCGTTGTAGATGGGGCGCAAAGTACCCCTCATTTCAAGGTAGACATGCAACAGTTGGACTGCGATTTCTTTGTGTTTAGCGGGCATAAGGTTTATGGTCCAACAGGAATTGGCGTACTCTATGGCAAAGAAGCGTGGCTCGATAAAATCCCGCCATACCAAGGAGGAGGCGAAATGATTGAACATGTGAGCTTTGAAAAGTCAACTTTTGAACGCCCACCATTGAAGTTTGAGGCTGGAACACCCGACTACATTGCCACTACCGGCCTTGCCACAGCCCTCGATTATGTTTCAGCTTTGGGCATGGACGCTATACAAAGGCATGAAGAAGAGCTCACACGTTATGCCATTTCACAACTCCAAATGATAGAAGGCATGAAGCTCTTTGGCGTGCCTTCACACGCTGATGTGACGCGACTTCACCACGACGCGGTTATCAGTTTCCAACTCCGTGACATTCATCACATGGACATGGGAACCTTACTTGACCGCTTAGGTATAGCCATTCGAACGGGTCATCACTGTGCACAACCACTCATGAATCGCTTGGGTGTGCTCGGAACCTCACGTGCAAGCTTCGCCCTCTACAATACAAAAGAAGAGGTCGATGCACTCGTTGCAGGCATTAAGCGCATCTCAACCATGTTCTAAAGTGACTTGCGACACGCCATGACAGCCTTCAACAGCCAACCACAACAAACGGCTCTGGCCACAAAACTGATGTCTGCTGGCAACACAACAAACACGAAAGCCAACTGCGCATTGAGCAGATGCAGGGTCTGACGCATGCTGATTTCTCGCCCGAGCACAGCCGAATAATACGCTGAAAACCACCTAACGGGGCGACAAACTGTGTCTTTCAGGCGCACAATAAATTGGCGTAGACTTTGTGATGACTGATGTTGTTCACACTCAAGATAGATATTCTTTTCCATATTTTCAGTTGTTTTTTGTTCATCTTCAATTACGATTGCAAAGTTAAACGGAAGCATGGAAGTATCTTTTCACACCAAATCTACACCTGTTAAAAGTGTTAACACATAACAATTATTAACAATATAATGCTCCTTCCCTATCTCAATAGTGGGTTGATTGAAGCGGGTTGCGACGAAGCAGGCCGTGGATGCTTAGCCGGAAACGTTGTCGCTGCCGCCGTTATCCTGCCCACTGACTATGTGAATCCATTGTTAAACGACAGTAAAAAGCTTACCGCCAAACAACGTTATGCCTTGCGCGAGCAGATAGAACATGAGGCGTTAGCTTGGGCAGTGGGTGTAGCCACGCCCGAAGAGATTGATAACATCAACATTCTTCACGCCAGTTTCTTAGCCATGCACCGTGCCTTGGACCAACTAAAGCTGCGTCCTGAGGCGGTCATTGTCGACGGAAACCACTTCGATCCCTATGTCATCGGCAAGGGATTAGCCGATGAAGGTAAGATTCTTCCTCACACTTGTATTGTCAAAGGCGATGGAAAATATCTAAGTATTGCGGCGGCCAGCATCCTCGCAAAAACCTATCGAGACGACTATATGACTGAACAGGCCGAGCGATTCCCCTTCTATGGCTGGGAGAAAAACAAGGGATATCCCACAAAAACGCATTATCAGGGCATAGAGAAGCATGGACTTTGCGCGTTACATCGCAAGAGTTTTAACACCCACCCTAACCTTTCCAAAGGGAGAAAGCACGAACTTGACGAAGGAGAATTGGTGTTTAAATAGCATTCTTTCTCTTCTTTCATATCATGGAAAGTATTGAAACAACATAGCAATATCAAACGAACACCCCACCCTTTCCGTGAGGTTGGGTAAGGAATCAACTCTATGAAGAAACTTGGCAACGAGCTTACGCTCATCCTTTTGATGACCGATGGCACAGATTATACAGCAAATGATTTGTGTGAACATTTGCAATGCACGCGTCGTAACCTTTATTACTATCTGCAATTTCTACGCGATTATGGGTTTAATGTCGTTAGAAATGGCAATTGTTATCGTCTTGATCCACACTCACCCTTCTTCCGTCGCATCACCACTGCCGTCAATTTCACGAAGGCAGAGGCTGCTTTACTGCATCAGTTAGCCTCGGGTGCCGACACCAAGAGCCCCACCATTGCGTCTATAAAGAATAAGTTGGAGCGCACATATGACTTGCGTCTTGTCACGGATTCACGCTATAAGAAGAAACTAATGCAAAACCTTAGCGACCTGACAACTGCTATCAACAGCAAACATATTGTCTGTTTGCATCATTATTCCTCACCCCACAGCCACTCATTCAGTGACCGTGTCGTTGAGCCTTTCCTCTTTTTAAATGATCATCAGGATGTACGTTGCTATGAATTAGCCTCTGGAACGAACAAGACTTTTAAGTTGGCACGCATCGGAAAGGTTGAAATCTACGACGCACCATGGATACATTCCGACAAACATAAAAGCGTTTTTACCGATATGTTTGGCTTTTCGGGAGAGCAACGCTACACCATTCGGCTCCGAATGGGACAGCTTTCCTATAACCTTATGCTTGAAGAATATCCCATTTCATCGGCATTTTTCACCCCAGAAGACGATTATCATTGGATTCTTAAGACGGATGTGATGAGCTATCTTGGCATTGGTCGCTTCATTCTTGGCCTCTATGATGACATTGATGTGCTGGGGGATGAAGGCTTGAAAGCCTATATTGCACAGAAAAGAGCTCTGTAAAGTGAAGACAATCAACTTGGAAACAAAGGAACAAGTCCCTGCACATACAGGCATCGGCCCATCTTTTCATCACGCAATCTGCGGCAAACGACCTCGTGTTTTCCCCCATTTCATCGCCTAAAATGAGGGAAATCATGCCGTGAAATGACGCAAATCATTTTCAAAAGAAAAGGCTTTATTTATGTTGTGGCTTTGGGTCTAACTGATAACCAAATGAGATTGAGATGTAGCGATGATTCGTATCATGCCACTTTTCCGTGCGACTATAGGCCTCAGACACATTGGAGAAAGACGTGTCACGATTGAAAATATCAGCCACTTTCAATATGATAGCTGCCTTGTTTTTCAGCATTTTATACACCACATCAATATCCCATAGCCAGCGATGACCATTAAATTCGCGCATCAGATAACCCGAACGGAACAGGTCATGCACGTTAGATACAAACTCAAAATGGTCCTTTGTATAGACTGTTTTCAAGCCAAAGTCACACCTGATGAGGTCAGAATTGTTGATGGTTGAAGCCTGATAACGATAGCGATTGTAAGTAAACTCTACATAAGGTTTCACCGAAAGACTCTGCTTTTCATAGCTAAGTTCCATGTTATCTTTATAGGTAAAGCGGCTAAGAGGATTGAGGTGAAGGGGCTGATTGAAGTTCGTGGCGAGCAGATAACCATAAGAACGTGCCCATTCCGCCGTCATCTTATTATGCAAACGCCATGAGATGCCAAGCCCTTGGTCGTAGTCAAGCTCTGCATTATAGCGGTTATGACTGGGCGTATTCATGGGTTTTGTGCGATAAACTCCCGTAGAAGGATTGTAGCAAAAGGCTGAAACCACAGGATTAATCGTGTGTCCATAGCTCAACTTTAGCATCAAATTGAGCTGCAATCTTGGGAAAAGTCGATGATGACGGAGTTCAAACAAATAGTCGTGTTCGCGTTTAAGGCGAGCATTTCCCATGGTGATATACAAGGGATCGGTGCTGTCTTCATAGTCTAAAGTGGATAATAACTCCGGCAGCTTTGTTTCATAAAGCCAAGACAAATCAAACGAAGCACGACGCCCATTCTTCCATTGTAGCTTCACTTCTGGGTTGAAAATATTGCTCACCCGACGTGCCACCGTGTCCAAACGACCACGGAGATAGTTGGTGGTTTCACGCTGACTAATCCATGAGAGATTAGACTTGAGCATGAGTTTTTTATTGAATTTCAACAGCGTTCCCAACTTAACACTATTCTTCCACAGGCGAGTGTGCTCAAGAAGTGAGTTTGCTGGGTCGAGGGTTGTAGGCCGATCGCCAACCACATAGAAGGCATCGGTGTCTGCATAAAAATGATTTCGATGGCGCAGATATTTGTATTCGGTTTCATTTGTGACCTCAACCATGAAGTTTTTATCAAACCAATACGAAAGGTTTTCACTCAAAGAAGACTGCCAGTCGACGCCAGAATTGTGGCCATATTGCCACATTTGATAATTTAATCCGTGTGGACTGGAGACATCTCTACGGCTGTTCATGCGGCTGAAATCATCTTTATAGGTCGTTGAAGTGCCAAGACCATAACGCCCTTTCTCACCTAAGAAGTGTGCCCAATGCATGTCGAGATGCAGATTTGTCTGCTTAGTTCTCGTGTCAACGTGGCTATCATCGCGCATCGTTAGGTGCTGATAGAGCGGCGAACCAAATGGTGCTGTCGCACTTTCTGCCAGTGGATTGTCGGCAAACTGATAGGGGTCATCGTCAAACTGAGCACGATGGGTCTCATTATGCCTATTGCCTTTTGTGAATTCTAACATCAAATTATAGGAGAACTGATTCTTTTCATCCGTATAAAATGAGCCTTCAGAGTTGAATGACGGTACGAGTTCATGGTTTTTATGCGCATTGTTCATGAGCGAAAACGAGCGTTGTTGTCCCGGAAGGAAATAGTCGGTGCTCTCTACATCCGTACCCCAGCCATCACGATGAGCCATACTTGGGCCAAAGTTTATATAGTTTTCGGTGCCTTCTTTCGCGCCCTTCAGCTCCCAGTTATGCTGATAATTCACTGTTCCATATTGGTTTCGACCATAATTATGGGGCACAGAACGAAACGTATATAGAAGATGAGAGGCCGAAAAGGAATGAAGTTGTTTAATATCAAGATGTTACGCGTATTTAGATAGTCGAGGCTTCTCAAAACGAAACGTTACATCGTGTTACATTTGTGTTACATTTGAGGGTTTATTCGACTGACGATTGATACATAAATGTTACATGGGTGTTAATTTGGGGTTACAGATGGAGGATGCGGAGCGATGAGGGAGCGATTGTATCGCTTCTTTTTTGTTGCCTCTTTTAAAAATATTATATGCGTTTTTATACTATATAATTATTATTTAGTATATTTGCAGCAAACTAACAATTAGAATATGGCAAAGGTTATACATGTGCATTTACTGCACGGAATAGAGGGAACGGAACAGAAGGATTGGTATTTCAGCAGCATATCGGCTGTATATACGGTATTCACGTCGAAACATGTGGGTGCTACACGTAATTATTTGCTCCATGCAGGGCTTTCTGGAAACGGAACAATCATAACGAAACAGGCTATAATAAAGCAATCTACGCTCATTTCCGGCGGTTCTGGAGCAACGTATAAAAACTGAGAGAAAAGGGGCTTAGAACGGCTTTAAAACGTCGTTTGAGAGGGTGGTAAAATCGGACTGGTTTTATCACCCTCTTTTCGTGCTTTTATGGCTGATTTTAGGTACTGGGGTTACAGGTGGGGTTACAAAGTGGGGTTACATTTTTTGGAAAAGTGGGGTTACAAAAGTAGGTTTTTTGGGGGTACGATACGAGGGGGGGAAGATACCACTTTTTCAAAGATAGGTGTGTTTTTAGTGTCGATACCCTCCCCCTAAATGCCACCCGTTTTTTAAACTTCACCTTATTAAATAGCGCAATATCAGGCAGTTTGCTGTGTTTTGGAGATGTAAATGGGGGGGGAGAGATAAAACGGGAGAGAACGAGGGGGTAGAGGGGATACGCTTGGATGGTCTGGGAGGTACTATCAGACGAGGCGGACGGGTCCGATGATGGTGCTTGGTGACAGAGTAATACCTTCATTCTTTTTTGGTTATTTCAATAGTGATATGATTAGTATCAACCGGCATACCATGTTTGTCGTAGAAAAGTGATTCCGTCTGCGAGACGGAGTTGGCAAACCCGTCACCGTTATTTTCCAATAAAGCAGCAACAATTATTTTGGCAGTGTCAGCAACTTGATTTATCCTTTTTTGTTTTGCTGTTTTTGTTTTCAGTTTTAATATTTGGCTTTCGACATCAAGACAATATCTTTTGAAAAAATCCACGTAACAAATCATCAAACTATTTTTAGTAATACTTTTAGGATTACCTATAGCCTCTATTTGACGTTGAGACAGATGCCTATCTGGATACCTGCCCTTGTATTCCAGCTTTGCCTGATTTGCATATTCGGTATAATTTTTATCTGTTGCAGGTAATAGTTCTGGCAACAACTTTATTAGGAAATTGAGTCGGCTTTTGAACGTCTCAAGCTTTGCCGTATTATGCAGAATGTAAACGGTCTCAAGCAATTGAATCAACTTCCCAATATATAGTTTTCTCTTATGTTCTCTCTTGGCGGAATTGTTCCCTGACGAAATGAGAAAGACTAAAAGGATAAATGTTATTATTATTATTATATATTTTATAGCCATAACAATATAAATATAAAGAAGAATACTAAACCAGGCGGACGAGTCCGACGATGGTGCTAAGGGAGCGAATATCAGATTTTGGGAGCCGGAATGGCTTGAAGCGTGGATTTTCGGAAATACAGAGGATGGATTCTTTATCGTCTTCTGCTTCCTCCACTCGTTTGACGAGGGCACCCTGACTGGTGTCGAGGACGTAGATGCCACCCCATTGGAAGAAGAGTATGTCGGAAATTTTACGGCAAGCGATGATGTCGCCATTCTCATAGAGGGGGTGCATGGAGTCGCCTGAAACCCGGATGAGAAAGTTTGCCCCCTTCGCCTCAAACTCCGGGATTGAGTAGTGTTCGCAGTCTTCCATATATACGCCATCATTGTCGTCGGATGGGAAACCTGCCACGGCATCTATGGGAATAAGAGGAATACCTTTTTGTTTATTGGAGGATTTTGCAGATCCACCGAAAGTTTTATGTGCTTCAATCAGTTTTTCATTGTCCGATTTAAGCATATCTCCCTTCCCTGTGAGAAGCCATTCGGAAGAGAGGTCAGTGTACACAGATAGGATATTTTCTATTTTATCAGAACCTATTGCTCCTCTGTTTTTCAAAGATTTTCCGAACGAGGCATTAGACATACCTATACTCCGCTCAAAGGCAGCTACTGTAATGCCCTTGCAATCGATATATTCCTTTATTCTTTCTAAAATCATAGCTTGGTTTCTATTAAACTTTACAGAAAATAGAAAATAATCTCACATTTGCTTGGTTTGTATTAGAAAATATTCTATCTTTGCAACGTGTTCCAATGGAACACGCGGCCAAAAATACGAAAAATAGCCGAGATTAGCAAATATTAAATCTTAAAAATAAGTGAGATTATGGCACGTAAGATTCAAACGACAATGGAAGTGAAAAGGACGCTTATGAAAGCGTTCGGAGTAACAGAACGTATGGTTAACAGGGCGCTGAGCTTTGACAGCGACAGCGTGCTTGCCCGTAAAATCCGCCATACGGCCAGAATGAAAGGAGGCTGGATAGAGGCTTCTGTACCTGAGGAGGAAATCTTCTATGATGTTACCGAAAACGGCATGAGGCTGATGCGCCAGTATTTTGGCAATGGTGCCGTTTTGGAAGCCAACATGACGACCGGCACGGGAGTCATCTTGTACAAGGGTTGCAAGAAAAAGGATTACAGCAAGGTTTATCTGAATGAGATTCCTTCCATGCAGGAATTCGCAAAGGCTTTGTAAGGGAGGCGCAGTATGGAGTATTACGGTAAGAAACTTTGCATATCCTATCCAGAATTTGTGGACAGTGGCATAGTCAGTGTAGCCAACTATAAGCAATTGGCAGCACGTGGGCGCATTGACGTTGTCCGTCGTGGAGGTGGTGCGAATGGCTGTTGTGCTCTGATTGCCATAGACAGTTTGCCGACAAAATACAAGGAGGCTGTCGAGGAACTATATCCGGGGGGCGACGAGGTTCGCATCAAGGCATGGGTCCTTTCCAATTATGAGATGGACCAAGCGGCCGTGGAGTTTTTCCACAACCGAAAAAAGACCGGTCTTGACCTTGACGACGACAAGAAGCGCGAGTACATTGTCAACGCCTCTGTACTTAACTGCTGCATCAAACTCTATGAGCGCGCGCGGGACAGTCAACGCCTGTTCGGCGGTAAATACAACTGGGACATGATGGCCAAGACCATTGAAACCCTGCGCGAGGAACTGGGGCACACACTCCCTGCCAGCACGCTCCGCTTTCGCAAGAAGGTTAACGACTATAAGTGCAACGGATATGGCTGCCTTATCAGTGGCAAGTTCGGAAATCAAAGCGCACGGAAGGTTGACTACAAGACCGAACGGCTGGTTCTCGGCATAGCCGTGCTGCCCAACAAGCCTTTCAATTCGAACGTACACGAGATGTACATTAGCTTTGTATGCGGAGAGTTGGATATTTATGACCCGGAAACAGGCGAACTGTTCAACCCTGACGACTTCACGGACAAGAACGGCGATCCGAAGTACCTGAGCGAGAGCACCATCAACAACATATTGAACAAACCAAAGAACAAGGTGCTGATAGAACACACCCTTTCTACTTTCACTACATTCATGCACGAGCAGATGCCACACGTACACCGCCACAGCGGAGCGTTCTCGTTGAGCCAGATAACAATGGACGACGTGGACCTGACACGCAAGCTGAAGGACACAAAGCAGAGAGTACATGCCTACTATGCCTACGATGTGGTAAGCCAGTGCGTTATAGGTGCGAGCTATGCAAGGAAAAAGGACGAACGTTTGGTCGTGGACTGCTTCAGGGACATGTTCCGCCTAATAGAAAGAAACGGCTGGGGCATGCCTGCCGGCATTGAGGTGGAGAACCACCTTATGACACAATACAAGGACGGCTTCCTTCAGGCAGGAGTAGCCTTTCCTTTCGTGCGCTTCTGCGCACCGCAGAACTCGCAGGAAAAGTATGCGGAACCGCTGAACGGCGCCAAGAAACGCAGTATCATCCACAAGAACCACGAGGGAATCGGACGCTTCTACGGCAAAGGCAAATGGAGACAGGAGTACAAGAAAGTGAGCGACGACACCAACGAACTATATGAGGACAGGGAGTATTTCACTTGGGAACAGCTTGTAGCCGAAGACCGCAGGGACAACGAAGAGTGGAACAACACGCTGCACCCCAATCAGAAGAAGTATCCGGGCATGACGCGCTGGCAAGTGCTGGAAGCAAACATCAACCCTACCTTGCAGCCTTACGACAAGATGACACTGAGCCGGTATATCGGCGAACGCATGGAAACAAGCGTGCGCAGGAACTCTACCGTGAGGGTGGCATACGAAGACTGGTGGCTGAGCGATACGAGCGTGCTGGAACGGCTTGAGCCGAACAATTACAAGGTGATGGCCTACTGGCTGCCCACCGAGGACGGCAAGGCGACAGACGTGTACCTGTATCAGGGCGACCGCTATATAGACAAGCCCGAAAAGGTGGAAACATTCAACCGCGTGATGGCCGAGCAGACAGAGGAGGACACCGCCAAGTTCGTGGCACAGCAGAAGAAAATAGCCTCGTTCGGCAAGTATGTGAAAGACCATGCCATCGGCAAGGTGGGGATAACCAAAGCCCAGACCGTAATATCTGTTACGGCAGAGGATCTCCCGACACCGGCACTGCCGTCTGCTGACATGGTGAACTGGAAGCCTAATGTAGATTACGGTCAAATGGGTTTAGAAGATTATTAGAATAAACTTATAAAAGACTTCAGATTATGATTACAGAAGTTCAAAAACAGAAAATTCTGGCAGCGGTGAAAGCCAACCGCGCCAACTATCCAAGCGACGCCAAGCATGCGGCGAGCCTTGGCATCAGCACTTCGGTTTACAGTGGCATCAAGAACGGCCAGACCGACAAAGCCCTAAGCGAAGGCGCATGGATAGGCATTGCACGCAGGCTGAACGTGAACCTGCATCCGGGTATGGAATGGAAGGCGGCTAAGACTCCGACCTTCGAGTTTATCACTGCCCAGTTGGAACTCTCGCAGCAGTCGAGCCTTAGTGCTATTTTGTGCGATATTCCCAACATCGGCAAGACTTTCACTGCACGCTACTATGTGCAGACGCACAAGAACGCCGTCTATATAGACTGCTCGCAGGTGAAGACCAAGCTGAAGTTGGTTCGCAAGATTGCCGGGGAGTTTGGGGTGAACGCAAGAGGGCGGTATTCTGACGTGTACGAAGACCTTGTCTATTATATCCAGTCCACGGACTGCCCACTGGTTATCCTCGACGAAGCCGGCGACTTGCAATACGAGGCTTTCTTGGAACTCAAAGCCTTGTGGAATGCCACCGAACGCTGCTGTGCATGGTACATGATGGGCGCCGACGGGCTGAAGGAAAAAATCAACCGTTCAATAGAGTGCAAGAAGGTTGGCTATACTGAAATGCTCAGCCGATATGGCGATCGATATTCGAAGGTTACGCCTGACGATGGAAAGGAGCGTGAGCAGTTTCTGAGTGCACAGGCCAGTATTGTGGCTAAAGTGAATGCCCCCGAAGGTTCGGACATCGCCTCCATCGTAAGAAAAACCAAGGGCGGTCTGCGCAGAGTCTATACAGAGATTGAGAAACTTAAAATGAAAGAATCATGATGACGAAAATAGAAATGGAAGCTATGGAAGCCGTTATCGGTATCCGTAAGGAAATGGCAAAGGCTAATGAGATAGACTGGGAGCAGCGTAGGTATGAGATAGCCAAAGACCTTTATATCCAAACCTGCCAGCAGGCTAAGTTAGAAGGTGATAATACTGCCGGAGATGTATTCAGAAGTGCGGCATGGTTATCTCGTGTTGCTGCCGATTACTTAATAGAGGTTCTGAAAAAGTAGGTATGACAAAGCGAGCGTACAGTCCGAAAGAGATTGCAGCCAAGAAGTGGGTGACATTGCCTTGGGGTGAGCAGTGGAGCGAGCCGTTCGGATTCCCTGCCGAGAACGCCTCTTGGTTCATCAGCGGTGCAAGTGCTCAAGGCAAGAGCTCGTTCGTGATGCAGTTGGGCAAGGAACTGTGCAAGTATGGTCCTGTTCTCTACATGAGCTATGAGGAACGTGTAAACCAGAGTTTTCAGCGACGCATGGACTACTTGGGAATGAACGAGGTGCAAGGACGCTTCCGGGTTGCGACCGATGATTCGATAGAGGAACTGGCCGAGCGGCTTGCCAAGCCTAAATCCCCAAAGTTCGTCATTGTGGATTCCTACCAAGTGGCATACGATGATTTCGGCTGGACTTATCCTGCTGCTGTTGCCTTGATGCGCCGTTTCAATCGTAAGTGCTTCATCTTCATCAGTCAGGAGGACAAAAGCGAGCCCACAGGCAAACCGGCACGGCGGCTCAGATATATCTGCGATATGAAGGTTCGTGTGATGGGCTACAAAGCCTACTGCCTGGGACGCTCAATCGGTGAAGCCGGAAACCATTACGTGGTGTGGAAAGAAGATATTTTGAAAACGAGCAACAATCTATGATATGGATGAGAAAAGAGAAATATGCTGCATCTGAGGCAAGACAATAGAAGGGTACGGCAACGACCCATACCCCGTGAAAGAAACAGGGCTTTGCTGCCAAATATGCAACTGCACCATGGTATAGCCCGAAAGAGTAAGGTTATATGGCAAACAAGCGAGACAACCTGTTGTACAGGTTACGGAAAAAGGGCGTACAGGCCAATACCCGCGAACGCATTATCTTCTTCGGCGTGGGTGGCGAGCCGTTCAAGATAAGGCAGATAAGGCGACTCTGCAGTGAGTTTCATTTCAATGTGCAATTAGTAATTGAGTAAAAAATATGAGCAAGGAAAAACGAACAATAGAAATCACTCCTGGACTGAAGACACCAGGAGGGCGCATGGAAGAGCATTTTTTGAGCCGCGGACACGTGTGCACCTATTGTCAGGGCAACGGCTATCACTGGCAGGAAAACTGCTATCGTGAACGCTACATGCAAGGATGCCCCGTGTGTAAAGGCAGCGGACGGCTTGATGCAGTGGTAACGATTGAGTGGAAAGCAGGAGAATAATAAGGAAGTAAAACGATAAAAAAAGATAACTATGAACAGAGAAATAATATTCAGAGGAAAGAACCCTAAAAGAGGATGGGTATTTGGTGACCTTATATTAGTTATAGAAAAAGAATCACATATCTTTTACAGAACACTGGAAGATATTATCAACAAGAGAATTCGTAACGAAACCGTAATAAACGAAACGGTCGGCCAGTACACAGGATTGACAGACAAGATTGGTAACAAAATCTTTGAAGGGGACATCTTACGTTTGACGATACCGGACGGCTCCGCCCGTCATTTTGTAGTAGAGTGGGCGAATGAAGACCGTACACTTAAACCCTTGAATGGTTTTCAACATGACGGCAATCCTATCCGTATAAGCGGTTGGTGTTTCAACTGGAATGGACACCGCTTGTACCCAACTGTGATAGATGGAGTTCCTGATAATGAAAGGATGGAGATTGTTGGAAACATTCATGACAACCCCAACCTACTTAAATGATAATTGGACAAAGCATAAAAAGTAGAACAAAAATGGGACAATTAAGACACTATTCGATGACACCGAACGATAAACCTGAGTGGCTGTTGCGGTTGCAGTTGGAAATAAGTCGGCACTACGCCATTCGTGGTATAGAAGACACACCCGAAGACTGGTTGGCGTTGCAGGACTTTGTAGATGCTTTCATTCGTAGCCTCTACACGCGCCGGGATATCATGGTGAGGAGCGAGGTGGCTGCCGACCTGCTAACCGAAGACGGAGAGACACGTCTCATTATTAAGCGAAACAGCAAACCTTTGCAAGTGTATTACATTCAAAAATAACCTCCTCTTAAGCAGAAGACAGGGAGAATCATAATCAAACTTCAAAAGGATAAGGAAAATGGAAAAGAAAGAAAAAATTCAAATCACGGAATGCAAAGCCTTCGGTAAGTTTTTCGAAAACCTGACTCCAGGTAGCATACATGAAGTACTAACTGCTCCTGAAGGTGGGAGAACCGAAGGCGGCGTATGGGTCATGGGTGTAGGCGATCCCGTATTTATATTGGACGGTGAATATAAACGAGTATAATTCTTAAAACAAGAACAATGGAAAAAGGCTTTAACTATGCACGCTTTTACACCCTGCTCAAGAAAATGCCCGGTGCTGATAAGGAAACGCTTGTGGAGCAATATACGAACGGTAGAACAACACACCTGCACGAGACTACACAGCAGGAATATAACAAGATGTGTCGCGATATGGAGCAGGTAGCAGGCTACGACGAGTTTGTGGAAGGCATCCGGAGGCAGCTCCGACGCAAGCGCAGTGTATGCCTAAAGCTCATGCAACAACTCGGCATTGACACTACAAACTGGAACCGCGTGAATGCTTTCTGCGAAGATGCACGCATCGCCGGCAAAGCCTTCCGCAACATCAGTATAGATGACCTCGAGGCCCTGGCCGTGAAGCTGCGCACCATCGCGCGCAAAGGGGGATTGAAAGCCCACCCACAGCAGCCCGAACAAACCACAACAGCAGCCCGCCTGCAACAAACCATCGTGGTGGTTGCGGCGGAGAAAGCAATCGAAAATTAAACATTTTATTCAACATTCAATATTTAACATTCATAATTATGGCAACAAGAAAAAAGAAAGTGATTATCACGGGCGTGAGCAGAGAAGCTGCCGACGAAGCGTTTGCAGCTTATGCAAAGAGCGACGCTCAAGTACAGAAAATCAATGCGGACATCGAGCTGCAGTGTGCGAAGATTCGCGAGAAGTATGCCGACAAGCTGGCAGTTCTCACTGACGAAAGGGACAAGGCTTTCGACACCCTGCAGGCCTTTGCGACCGAGAACCAGGCCGAACTCTTCGCAAAGAAGAAGAGCCTCGATATGGCGCACGGCACTATCGGCTTCCGCACCGGGACTCCGAAATTGAAGACGCTGAAAGGCTTCACCTGGGCAAGTGCGCTGAACCTTATAAAGAATTTCCTGCCAAGCTATATCCGACAAACGGAGGAAATTGCTAAGGACAAATTACTTGCAGACCGTGAGATGGTTGTTATGCTTGGTAGCGGTGACCCGAACAACCGCGGCTATCGTCCTCTTCGTGAGCAGATGGTTGAATGCGGTATTCAAATAGTGCAGGAAGAAGCCTTTTATGTTGAGCCAAAACGGGAAGACGCGGTGTAGGCGTTATATCGGACACTCATGCGACGGCATGGCAGCAAATGGGCTGCCATGCTTTTGCGGTTAAATGAATTAATAACAAAAACAATCTTTATAAACAATGAAAGTGGACAATGAGCGCCGTCGTGGGGTGAGCTATCTGAAACGCGTGGCCGACGTTAATGCAATTTACGAAAAATGGGCAAAATCGGGTCTCTCCAACCGAGAGATTTGGCGCCGTTACATCTATCCCATCTATGGCATCAGCGAGCGCGCCATGTACAATATGCTCAAAATAGATGTAAAGGTTAGGCGCGATAACAATAACTCGCCCCGTCCACTTTTGCTCTTCGATTTCGACGACGATGGAAAATGATTTAACACAAGTGCTTGCCCGCATACTGAAAGACGTGCAGGTGGAACTGAAAGATGAGTTCGACCAAAACTTTGCGCGTCAGGCTTTCTTCACCGAAAAGTGGGCACGCCGTCGCAGCCCCTTGCGCCCCGGACGCGCCACATTGGTAGACACAGGCGGTTTGCGCCGCAGCATTATGAGCAAAATTACCAATGACGGCGTAACGTTCTATTCCGCACACCCTGCGGCCGACCTCCACAACGAGGGTGGCGAAATCAAGGTGACGCAGCGCATGAAAGGCTATTTTTGGCATCGCTATTACGAGTGTGTAGGTGGTTTTGGCCGCAAGAAGAATGGCGAAAAGCGCAACGACCACCGCACACAGCAGCTCAGCAGCGAGGCCGCCTTTTGGAAATTCATGGCCTTGATGAAGGTGGGCGGTGTGATACGCATTCCCAAGCGGCAGTTTTTAGGTGCTGCGCCCGAAGTTGAAAAAGCTGTGACGGAAATCATCGAGCAAAACTTAGAGGAATATTTTAACAACGAATTTAAACTAAAAAAGTGAAAATATGAAATTTCCATTTATCAGAAGAAGTAAAGTGAGTCGTATTGTAACCGAGGAACTTGATGTACTTCGCAGCCGACTTTACGATTGCAGGATAGAGATGCTCATGTTCTCTGATGACGGCTGCCCTGTCGAAGACGGAAAATTATTACTGTCGAGTGCCTGTGATGAGATTGAACGTATACTAACAACAATAAAAACAAGGATAAAACTATGAGAAAGGAACTGTATGCAGCTATCACGGCTGCTGTTGGAAAAGTGCCTGCGGTTGAACACATCGACCTATGGTCCCACAACGCGGAGCTCATCGTGAAG
>OBLF01001229.1_pt1 | contig 21866 bp, 13 predicted proteins | sample 1519231 | NCBI WGS metagenome assembly OBLF01 (sample SAMEA2602895, study PRJEB22501) | metagenome | reverse complement strand
CCGCTCTGGATGTCATAGTTATGTAAAAGCAATCCGTTTGTAATCAGACAGATACGATTGCGAAAGCAAAAGGTGCTTAGTTGCATTTGAAAAGAGCGTCTTTTCAAAGCCTATTAAGCATAAATAGAATTTTAGAAGACAAAAAATGTTTACAAATCTATGCGGGTAGACAAGTGGAGAAGTTAATAAACTGATAAGTTGACAAGTTTATTCTTATTCTTATAATGATTAGGTGTTCCTCCTACTCTCGAAGTAAGGTAAGGATTTAGCTTATCAAATGTTAAACTTATGTTATTTTACATCTTTAATTTGTTTTTATAGAATTATATCTTTACTTTTGACACTGTAAAACAACAGATTGTGAATCTTCCTCTTCTTTCCAAGAGCAAGACTGTTTAACAGCCGTACAGAGGAGACTTCAAGAAGTTGTTGAGGTTTTCTCTTTTTTGTTTTCTGGTAAAGGAGATGATAAGGGTGCCTCGTTTATCATTTTTTTTCTAACAACTTAAAACTTTTCAATTATGAGTTCATTTAGAGCAACTTTGGAATTAGGTGGTAAGGAGTATGACGTACTCTACTCTAACTACGAGTTCAGCCGTACAACTGACAAGAAGGGTCAGCCTGCATCAAGCATCTCTGGCGGTCGTATCAGTGTAACCATCGAGTCTACTGATGACACTTCTACCATCGAAGCTATGCTTAACAGCCAGTTCAAGCCTGTTGAGGGTAAGATCGTTTACAAGAAGAGCGAGGAGGATGCTAAGATGAAGGAGATTTCTTTCAAGAATGCTTACATCGTTCATTACAAGGAGACACTCGACGTTAACAACGAGGCACCGATGACCATCGCTATGACTTTCTCTGCTGAGAATATCACCGTGGGCAATGCTGAACTCGACAACCGTTGGCCTCGCACATAAGCTTAGGAAACTTAAAGGACTATGCAGGGCTGACTATGCTCGGCATAGTCCTTTTTCGCTTCTTACTCAAGCGAGGGGAAACTTTACAATCCTACATACTCCGATTGCTTTCCCTTGAGCTTCTAAATGTAATGCCGTATAAGCCAATTAGCTTTTAATTTTCAAAACAAACAACCAATGTCAATTCCTTTCAACCCCATCACCATCAGCATAGGAAAGAAGACTCTTTCGTCATTTATTTCTCTACAAATTGAACAAAACATAGGTACACATCATCGATTTCAAATGTCTGTTGAACTCGAATCGGGGGGAAATAGATACGTACATAACATCAGCAGTAGCAAAGAGTGGCTCGGAAAAAACATCGTCGTAAAGGCTGTAAGTACTCCTATCTTCTTGGGCGTGGTGACAAATGTACAGTTACACAGAGAAGGAAGTGACTTTGGATGTATTATCGTTTCTGGCTACTCTGCTACTTACAGGCTGGAAACGGCTCACAGCTGCTTCTCATGGAATGACACTACCATTGGAGATGTGGTTAAGAAATTGTGTGAACAAGCTAAGGTGCAATTAGAGTTAAATCCTGCATTCAAGGAACCCAAGGACTATATCTGTCAATACGAAGAGTCGGACTTCGACTTTATCCGTCGTCTTGCTCATCAGTATCAAGAGTGGATGTATTTCGATGGAACTAAACTCATCTTTGGTAAACCAAGGAAATTGGCTGACCCTATAAGATTAGAATATGGAACGACGCTGTCGTCACTTGACATTGGTTTACAGACCCTCGCACGCTCAGAGCAGGTGTTCTCTTATCACTCTGGTGCTGACCGTGAGATGCAGCGTATGACACCAGACTTAGCCTATGGGCATGACAAACTTGCGGGCGATGCTTTCCGTGCATCATTAGGTATGTTCTCTAAACCTGCAAGACAACATGCGCTGCCACGTATCAGCAATGAGACGGAGCTTGTTAACTACATGGGGCGTAAGCAAGCGGCAGAGACGGCTGAGACACATTATATCACAGCTGAGAGTCAGGTGCCAACCCTGCGTGTCGGTTCTGTGGTAAGTCTCTACAGCTCATTCTTAGAACGTGTAGGAAACCTATCAGAAGAGAGCTTGGGTAACTTTATCATTATCGAGATAACCCACGAGGTGAGCCAAGGAAGCTACTACAAAAACCGCTTTAAGGCTATCCCTGCTACGATAAAGGCACTGCCAAGTCCAAAGGTGCGTATGCCATTAGCTGAAACACAGATGGCAACCGTGCTTAGCAATGCTGACCCACAGGGCAAGGGCCGTGTGCGCGTACGTATGAATTGGCAGACGGACGGTATGCAGACAGGATGGGTGCGTGTGATGACACCAGATGGCGGTAGCAGTAAGGACGTAAGGAGCAACCGCGGTTTTGTATTTATCCCAGAGGTAGGCGACCAAGTCCTCCTCGGCTTCCGTCATGGTGACCCCGCAAGACCATACGTTATGGGTAGTCTGTTTAACGGAACAACTGGTAGGGGCGGTCTTGAAGATAATCACAAGAAAAGTTTAACAACCAGAAGTGGGCATACCCTATCATTCAATGATAACGTAAATGGTGATTGGAGTATTATTATTAAAGATGTTGCTGGTAATCGTATTTGCTTGAATTCAGCCAATAAAACAATAAGCATTTCGGCAATAGAAGAAATTAATTTAACTTCCAAAAATATCAATATAAAAGCTAAAGAGAATGTGACTATAACTGCTGGTAAGGATTATTCTTCTTCTGTAGATGGAAATTATACTAATTATGTTATGGGAGAACTGCAGCAAAATATTGAAAAAAACAAAAATGAGATTATTTCTGGTGATACGTCTGTACTTATGGAAGGAAACTTAGATATGAAAATTTCTAAAGACCTTACGAGTGATGTTGGCGGTGATATCACTCACCGAAATGGTGGAGAAACCACAGTGCATACTGATGGTAAAACAGATATAACAAGCAATACAATTGTCAATATAGCAAAGAAATAAGATTATGTCTAAAGTACAAAACCAGCCTAAAGATAAGAAAAAAAATATCCTCTCTAAAGTCATTAATATTCACTTGGGAGTATTCTTTGATGGTACATCAAACAATAAACTGAATATTAGGGAATATCGAAATAATAAATACCCATGGTATAGCCCAAGTAGGTTGAGAATATGGTGGTCAGATAGTTATAAAAAAGGCTTTTCAAATGTAGCGATTTTGTCAGATTACTATATTTCAGGAAAAAAGGATGGGCAATATTATGATTTTGTATATATAGAAGGTATCGCTACAGCTCCACGCGAAAAAGAGACAGATTCCGGAGGCTTAGATAACATTCTATCTGCAGTTAATGGTACAGGAGAATACGGAATCAATGGAAAAGTTGAAAGGGGTTGTAAGCAAGTAACAAATAAAATCAGCAAGATACTAAAATCAATAAATCAAACAGGAGCTACTATAGGTTCCTTGTACTTAGATGTCTTTGGCTTTAGCCGTGGAGCAGCTGCGGCAAGAAGGTTTATTAGCTATATTGATAACCCACATGGGGATTATATGGAGTCCATTGGAAGAAACTATTTGATTTTTAACGTATCCCTTAGAAAACACCTTAAGGAGAAAGGTCTATATGTAAAAAGCATAACTCCATGCTTTCTTGGACTTTTTGATACAGTTTCCTCCTATGGATATAACTTCAAGGATGACGTGCCGGAATTAAAGTTACAAGTCCCACGCCCACAAAAGGTTGTTCAACTTGTTGCAGGTGACGAATATCGCAAGTATTTTGCTTTGACGCGTATAAATACTGCCAATAAAACCCGAGAAGAGATTATCCTACCTGGTGCACACTCTGATATTGGTGGGGGGTATTGTGAATCTGAAAAAGAAGATATTGTACTTGCAACATATTGTGCTGAGAATGAAGTTTATACTATTTATAGAGGATATAAGTCTTTAGATCAATTGATTGACGAAGGATGGTTTATAAAGAAAACTGAAAAGACAAGAACTATCAGCAATAAATATAGTCGTATACCACTACATATAATGTATGGATATAAAAAAGGTCTGTTTAACTTGCGTTTGATAGATAAATATAAAATTCCACCTACATTACAACCCATTAAGAAACGATTAGAGTCTATACGAACAGCCCCCCTATACGAGTTCACTACATCACCTCACACCACAATTAAACCTCTTTTTAAAAAAGGGAGTAAGGATTATGCATTGGTGAAATCTATCAGACATAACTATTTGCATCTATCTGCAGAAGGAGGACTTGCACATGGACCTGCTAACAATAAGAACCGCATAATAATAGATGATAATGAAAAAAAACAATAACATTCAAACAGCAACAGTTCTTTTTTTTATTCTACTAAGTTTATTTAACATTTCCTGTAACAGTATGATTATAACAAAAAAATACGCATGGTCCCCAACATCCAGCGCTCCAGTTTTATATCCTGTTGAAATCCATGCAGCCTATATGCGTTATGGAAATAATAGTGCATTAGCAGTACCCTCTTCTGCCATCCTTTCTAATGGCTTAGCAATGCCTGGAGCTTCCTATGGACTCAATGATGATGGGAAATATCCTCTGCCAACTGGCTTGGATATTGTGTGGTTCTCTGATGTTGACAAAAAATTCTATAAAGCAGAAGTTGACTTTCCCATTGAGAAAATTAAGGATTTATTTGAAGAAGGTTATATCAATGAAAAAGGAGAAAAGATAACCTATGAAACTGTAAATGTTGGACTGATTCCCGGCGGACGTATCATTATATTTTTAGAGAGTGAGGAAAGAGATATAGAGTTATGTAGTTATACCGGAAAAGACACGGTAATATCTGTGAAAGACTTTATTCCCGGTGCTTACTGGGCATATAAAGATATTAATAGCTACATTGACACTATTTATGCTCGCAAGGACGAAGACTGGGTGAAGGCTTATGAAAAGTATGGACCTAACCATGGGCTTTGGGATAGATATCGGAAGCGGTATAATTATGATATAAAAGTCAATTTCGAAGATAAGAACTCAAAGCAGGGATATTCACTTTATCGTTTTGCTAACAGCGAACGATGCACTACTAATGCATATAATCCACAAATCTATTTTAAGAACCCTGCTGCATTACGGTACCTCGTTCTTTCTTGGACAAATGGAGATTATGAATATTCTGGCTACTTTTATCTAAATGAGGATGAAGTTATGCAGATCTTCCCTGAGGCTTTCAAAAATAGTGGAGCAAAAGGAAAATTAGAAGTGAATATTGATAAATACAATAAGGGCGTTTCCATTAGTCTACATGTAGACGGAAAAGAATACCTTATCAAACAAACGAAAATAGAAATAGATAAAAACAAGATTGGTTCTGATGATGCAGAAAATATCTATATGAATTACGAACCTACGGATAAAGACCCATCTTTTATAGGTGAATAATATACCTGTGTCAGATATATTGATTATTGGTAAATATTTTGAATAGAAATGTGTAACATGCGCTTTAAGTATATTTCATCTATAATCTTTCCAGACGGGCATACCTCCACACTCACATGTATCGAAGGTATACATATTCAGAAAACTGAACATGCACCTTTGAAAGTTATTTTTCTCGGTTCAAAAGATATTTTATGGAATAATAAGCCCTTAGATACTGCATGTAAAATTGCATTTGACTTAGGGCAATCTGTTTATCCTTTATCATTTCAAATGAACGAGGAAGACTATGAGTTATTAAACTTTGATGAGGCAAAAGCGCAATGGGATAAATATAGTAAAATCGCTTGCTCAGGAGAAGAATCAAAATTCGTGAAAGAATATATAGAGAGTAGCTCTCTATGGATGAAAGATGAGAGTACATTTCTTAAAGCGATTATGCAACGAATTTTCCTGCAACTCATGCTTTTTAAGGATAATCAAGATTATCTCTTGACACCAAATTATCCTAATCCAAATACGCCACTACAATGGAAGGTTAAAAGAACCTCAACATATTCTAACCCCAGTATTTGGAACTTAAAAGCACAGTTGCCTGAAAGTAATCCTTATTTTGTTGAAGGAAAAGGATTTCTTGAAGTAGAAAAAACAATCCATGGTATCCCTAAAGATATTCATTTGGAATTTAGAGTAGAGATGTCTAATGAAGGCTACTACCGCAAGATGGTGGATATAAACATAATTGAAGAGTGATATGGGAAAAGAATATATTGTCAAAAGGGCAAAAGCAACCTGCAAGTATGGAACCTCTGTAGCTCAATTACTGGTGAATGATAATACAGGCGTTACTATGAATGGTAATCGCACAGCCACAACAAAAACATTAGGGAATACTTTCTTTCCTAATTTTGGGACTTGCAGCTTACACAATAACTGTCCGTGCACTCCCAATATAGTAAAATGGGAGAAATACTATGATGGGGTGAGCATCAATGGAACATCATATCCCTTACTTGATGATAGTGTTGGAACTTGTGCTTCAGGCGCACCTAACTGTATCAGTTTTCAGCATACTGGGCAATATAAAGTCTTAGGAGCATTTGATTTTGCTAAAATCCCTGTTGAACATATTGCAGATATTTGTCCGATAGCTCCAATATAATATCACGTCCTGCTCATCTGTAAACTTGTCCAAAGGTGCATATGCCATTAGCAGAGACACAGATGGCAACTGTGCTTAGCAATGCTGACCCTGACGGAAAGGGCCGTGTGCGTGTACGTATGAATTGGCAAACGGATGGTATGCAGACAGGTTGGGTGCGTGCGATGACACCGGATGGCGGTAGCAGTAGTGACGTAAGGAGCAATCGTGGTTTTGTTTTTATCCCAGAAGTAGGCGACCAAGTCCTCCTCGGCTTCCGCCATGGTGACCCAGCAAGACCATACGTTATGGGTAGTTTGTTTAACGGGACAACAGGTGGAGGTGGTCTTGAAGATAATCACAAGAAAAGTCTAATAACTAAAAGTGGGTATACCCTATCATTCAATGATAACGTAAATGGTGGTTGGAGTATTATCTTCAAAGATGTTGTTGGCAATCGTATTTGCTTAAACTCAGCCATATAGAACTTTAAACGTTTGCTATCTTGAAATATAATTACAAAATAGATAAATAAAACTCAGGTAAAGAGCAAGAAAACCTATGAATCCTATACATTTGTAAGCCATTTGATATCAGCGTGTTACTGAATCACAATTCGAAAGGTGCTTAATTAGTCTTCAAAAGGGCGTTAGTAAGGGGCTTAAAGGGCATCTTTTGCTATTCAAGTAAGCCTTACCTGGCCTTCAATCAGGCCTTGTCTGGCTTCCAATCGGGCCTTACCTGGAATGCGGTTATAAGACAGCAGATTGTTTCCTGTAGTCTGCCCCGGGCGGTACGGTTGTTTCCCGCTTCGGGGCGTGGTCGTCTGTTGACGGTAAAGGTCTGGAGTCTCTGCCGGAAGGCAGCGGCTCCAGACCTTTTCTCTGGTATGAAAGTCTTGCAGTGGACGATAGCCCCTGCCATGGCTCTCCCTTATTTCTTTACGAACCGGAAGTTGGTCAGTGCAAAGTCAGCATCCAGTGCATTCTGCGGCTGGTAGACGATTGTCAAGTCATTGCTTCCTGTTTTCAGCGTGTTCTTGCCATCATTGCTTTGGAACCAGGTCTTTGCGTCGAGGGTTATCGTACGCCATTCTCCGTTCGTGTTGAATGAAGAACCGCCCGAAGCGGGATTCCAGCGAAGCTTCATCTTGTCATTGCTTTGCGTGCTCCAGAAGATGAAATCGCCAGTGGAGAGTGGATTGGTTTTCGGGGTCCATACTTCAAACTTCACATTGTAGTTCTCCGTATGGGCGGCGACATCCGCATCCGCAAGGTCGAAGTGACCGGCTATCAGCGTGTCCCAGTTCCATGCGCCGTATGTGTTCCTGCGGCGGAAGAAAGATCCCCCGATAGGAGATACGGGGTCGCCCTCCTGCGTTCCGTCGGTGAAATAACCCTGGTCGGTCCACAGGAAGCCTTGTCCGAAGAGATAGCTCTTCTCATAGCTGGCGAAGAAGGGTACGCCTCGGTCGCGGAACTTCAGCCTGTAAGGTGTTTTCATCTTCGGACTGTTCAGTACGACCTCTGCTCCTTCGGCAGTCCCTTCGGGGATGGTGAAGACGAGCCGGGTGTCGCTCTTTTCCACGACTTTCAGCGGATTGCCGTCGATGGTTATGGAGGCGGACTCGCCGGAGAGACCGTAAAGGTCGAAGAACCGGCCTGTGACGACAGCGTCGGTGCCGGCTGCGGCAAACTCGTTTTCAAATCCGTTCACCACGAGCTCGGGGAAAAGAATCGTAAAGGGGTAGGTCACCTCGCCCTGTTCGGTCTGTACGGTAATCGTGTTGGTCAGCTTCGTCGGAGCCTCGGCGGGAATGGCCACGTTTATTCTTCTGCGGACCGCATAGATCTTCTTCAGGTCGACATTTACGTCATTGAAGAGGATGGCCTTCACCTGTGCCAGGTTGTCGCCCTGGATGGCAAGCCACTGTCCCATCTCTCCCTGTGTGATGGAAGTTTCGAGCTGGTCGGCGGGAGTTATCTTCTCAATCTTTGGCGCACCGTCGGAAGAGAAGTCGTCGCCATCAGGGTGATCGACTATGTCCTTCTGGCAGGCGGCCAACAGCAGCACCAGTACTGTCAGTGCCGCATAGGATATCTGATTGATAATCTTCATGTGTGTCATAACTTTTTTTTCATGAGGACGGAGCTTACCATCCCTTGTTGTTTTCTTTGATGTACTTGTTCACGCCTACCTCCGAGTTGGGGATAGGGAAGAGAAGATGCTTCTCGGTACGGGTCTTCAGAATGTCCACCTCGTCTGTACCGCCGATGGCGTTCATTACCGGCAGATAGATTCCCCATCTGATCAGATCCCAGCGGCGGTCGCCCTCCTCGGCAAATTCCATGGCTCTCTCCTCCAGGACAGCGGAACGGAATTTCACCTTGTCGTTGATGTTCCCCGCCCCGGAGAGCATCTTCGGTGTTGCGTTGCTGCGGATGCGCACCTTGTTCAAGGCCTCCAGAGCCTCCTGCGTGGGACCGCCGTTAACCTCGTTGGCAGCTTCGGCGTAGATGAGCAGCACGTCGGCAAAGCGCAGGAAAGGGTAGTAGATGTCCGTACGCTCTTTTGTACGGTCGGTAACGTAGGTGTACTTGTTCAGATAAGCCAGGTAGGTGTTGTCGTTCTTGCTGTTGTAGGAAAGTCCGTCATTGAACGGCTCCACAGGCCCTACCCACTGTCCGGCTGCATTCTGGTAGCCCTGAGCCTTTTTCTTCCACTCTTCATTGTTGGGATAATAGGAGGCTACCCGATACTGTACGTCGAAGTAACGCTGCCAGCGGTGCATGACCCCCTTCGTTATCCTGTAGTCCTGCGGCTCGAACAGCTTGTACCAGTGATCGCGCATTCCATGGTGCAGTCCGTCAACGGAACCGTCAGTGTTCAGCAGGCCGACATATCCCTTTCCGAAAGAGACGCCATAGATGGCATTGTCTGAAATCGTCTGGAGACTCCAGATGTGTTCGGTCTTGTTGCGGTTGGCTATCGCCCAGAGGCCGTCGTAGTCTAACAGGCCATAGTCGCCGTACTTCCCGTCCATGACCTCCTTGGCCTTGTCGCGGGCAAGCGTAAAATACTTCTTGCTGTCAATCTTCTCATAACCGGCGAGCTGTGTCTTCTCATGTTCTATGGCGACAGGGCTGGTATAGACCTTTTCTCCATTGACCATCTGGAAAGCCTTGCCTCCACGGACGATGACTTTCTCTCCTGTGGGAACAGCGCCGGATGCCATTGTCAGGTAGACCTTTGCCAGCAGCGAGGCTGCCGCTCCTGCCGACCCGTGTCCCAGGATGAACTTCCGGTCTGTGTTCTTGTAGGACAGCTGTTCGCTCTTCTTCAACATTCCTACAATATAGTTGTACACGGAGTCTACCGGCTGACGGGGCTGCTGGATGTCCACCTTGCCTGAATTGATCGTGTGGTCACGGATGGGGAGCGGCCCGAAAGCACGCACGAGGAGGAAATAGGAATAGGCTTTCAGGAGATACAACTCTCCCAGGGCGTTGTCCCTTGCTTCAGCCGATGCGCCCGTCATCGGCTCGACGTGCTCGATTCCCAGGTTGCAGCGGTGGATGACGTTGTACATCTTCTCCCACATCTGCTGTGCATGGTCATCGTCCTGGAAATTGCCTGATCCGAACTTGCCGAAGGCCCAGTCCGGCCCCGTCATGTAATCACAGTCAAAGTCCAGGACGTGTGGGAAGGCATCCCAGCGGTAGACTTCATAGGTCAGGGCGCTGTATGCTCCTGTCACCCACTGCTGTGCCCCTTCGTCGGAGTCGGGGATTGTCTCTTCATTGACGAAAGAAAAACTCTTTTCATCCAACGCCTCGGCGCATGCCGCCAAGGCCAGTGAAAGCAGTCCACAGAAGAGGGTGGATGCCGTATGCTTGATATATCTGTTGCTCATTTTATAATAAATTATGCGTTAATAGTCAATCTTGAAGCCGATGGAAAAACTCCGGGAGCTTGGATAACAGTAGTAGTCGACTCCGCGACGGGAGGCATCCCATCCGAAGGCGTTGACATCCGGATCCGACCAGCTGTAGCCTGTAATGGTAAACAGGTTGGTCGCATTTGCATAGACATAGATGTTGGAAAATCCCTTCCAGCGGGGCTTGAAGTTATAACCGAGGCTGATGTTCTTCATCCGCAGATACGAAGCGTCTTCTACGTAACGGTCTGAAATCTTCATGTCACGGTTCCGTGTAGAGACGTTCTTGGGCCATCTTGCACCGACGGCATTGTCTTCCGTCCAGCGGGAGTTGTATGCGCTGACGGGGATGTTGCCGATGTCATCCAGCCGGACATCACGGAGATTGGCGTTGAGAAGGTCGTTGCCGACGGATCCCTGCAGGAAGAAACTCATCGTGAAGTTCTTCCACCGGAAACTGTTGGTGATACCGAAGGTGAAGTCCGGGTTCACGTTGCCGATGACCGTACGGTCGTTGTCGTTGATGACACCGTCATGGTTCAGGTCTTTGTATTTGATCTCGCCGATGGCAAGACGCTTGATGTCTGCCGAGGACATGCCGGCATACTCCTTGTTCATCCTGGCTTCTGCCTCATTGTCATAGAATCCGTCCTCGACGAAACCGTAGATCGTACCGATGGGATATCCGTTCCGCTGGATGAAGACCTGTGTCATGGCAGCGGATATGCGCTCCGAGAAGCGGTCGGACTCCAGGCCTCCTACAGCGTTCTTGTTGAAAGCGATGTTGGCATCGATGTCCCAGTTGAAGTCCTTTGTCCTGACGGCGTAGAACTTGCCGCTCAGTTCCAGGCCCTTGTTCGTGACATAACCCTCGTTCGACCACATATTCGTGAATCCATTGCTTGACGGTATCGCCGTACTCTGCAGCAGGTCACGTGTCTTCTTCCAGTACAGATCGGCCGTGATGTTTACCCGCCCGGAGAGGACGGATGCGTCCAGACCGATGTTGTACTGGTCGGTCGTCTCCCATTTCAGATTCTTGTTCAGTGCGCCGCGCCACAGTACTTCCGAGAAGCCGCTCGTCATGGTTCCGTTATACGGATAGTTGGCTGCCACCATGTAGAGCTGTGCCTGATAGGCACCGATGCCCTGGTTTCCTGTCTGTCCGTAGCTGAGGCGGAGCTTCAGGTTGTCGAACACGTTCAGCCGCTTGATAAACGGTTCTTCTGACAGTCTCCATGCAAAGGCACCTGAAGCGAAATGCCCGATCTTGTTGTTGGACTGTGAGAACTTGCTGGACCCGTCACGGCGCAGCGAAGCCGTAGCAATGTACCTGCCGCCGCCGAAAGAGTAATTCACTCGTCCCAGGAGTGACATCAGCTTCTGCTGTCCCCGGTCGCTTTCAGGGGCATTGTAGTTCAGTCCGAACCCCATGTTGTAATCCCATGTCGCATCCGTGGGGAAGTTGTAGGCGGACATTGATTTGGATCCGAAGTCTGCTATTTCATAGGTGAAGCCCAGGACGGCATTCAGCGAATGCTGTCCGAACGACTTGTCAAAGGTGAGCAGCGATTCAGACGTGAGGCTCTTCCACCAGCTGTCACTCTGTCCGGCACTGCCGTTCTTCGGGTATTTTCCCTCGGCGGTATGACGGTCGTAGTAACTTCCCCGGCTGTTGCTCGAGTAGCCCAGTCCCAGATTCTGGCGGAACTTCAGGTAACCGGTCAGTCTGGCTTCCAGATAAGAAGAGCTGAAGAAGTTGCTTGTCTTCTGCTGGTCCTTGGAATTGTTGAGGTACACCAGCGGATTGGAGGCCAGCCAGTTCAGCTTGTCCGACTCGTAGACGCTCACGTCCGGAGCATAGGTGGCCGGGAAAATGATGGCCGACCGGATGACACCTACCTCGTTGCTCGATTTCGCAAAATCGGTCGTGGCGTTGGTATAGTTCATGGACATGCCAAGCTCCAGCCAGTCTTTTACGCGTCTGCCGATGTTCATGTGCAGGACGTATCTCTCATAGCCCGAACTCCTGATGACACCTGTCTGGTTCATGTAGTTGCCCGAGAATGACCACCATCCGTTGTTGTCGTTTCCCGATACGTTCAGGTTGTATTCCTGCGAAAAGGCCGTACGGTAGATTTCGTCCTGCCAGTTGGTGCCCCGCACCATCGTCTTGTTGCCATACTGATCTTCACGCAGCCCCGGATTCAGGAAGTCTTCCGGGGAGGGATTATAGGTGCCCGAACCGGGAATGATCTGCCCGTTCGATTCACGGTACTTCCAGATTCCTTCGTAAGGGAGTCCGCCGCTTATCTTCCCGTTGTAGATTCTCGCATTGAGTTCCTGTTCGTTGACGTACTTCGCATAAGTATAAGGATCCAGGACATCTATCTTCTTCAGCACTGTGGACATTCCGAAGTTGGAGGTGAACTCTATCTTGCCCCGCCCTTCATGGCCTTTCTTCGTCGTAATCAGCACCACGCCGTTGGCACCACGCGAGCCGTAGATCGCCGTGGCGGAAGCGTCCTTCAGAACCTCGATCGACTCGATGTCATGCGGGTTGATGGACGCAAGCGCGTTCATGTTCATCTGGCTGCCGTCGGTGGCCTTGCTCGTTGGCGTGGATGCCGTCTCGAACGGAATGCCATCGACGATGTAAAGAGGCTGCGTGCTGGTCGTGAACGAATTGGCACCGCGCACGTTGATGCTGATGGCGCCGCCCGGCGCACCGTCCGTCTGGTTGACGGTCACGCCGGCGAGCTTGCCCTGCAGCGCCTGGTTGAAGCTGTTGGAGCTGGTACCGTTCATCAGTTCGTCACCGCCGATCTTGGCCACTGCTCCCGACAGGTCGCGCTTCTTCATCGAACCGTATCCGACGACGACGACCTCGTCCATGTTCTCTGCACTCTCTTCCAGGACGACATTGAGCGTCGAGCGGTTGCCCACCTTTATCTTCTTGCCCAGCATCCCCATGCTGGTAATGTTCAGGATGTCTTCGGGAGCTGCCTTGACGGAATAGTTGCCGTCGATATCGGTAATGCCGGCAACCTTGTCCTTGATTTTGATGACAGCTCCGATCACGGGTTCGTTCTTTGTGTTCAGTATCTTTCCCGTGACCTGACGGCTCTGTGCGAAGCCTGTCAGGGGCAGGAAGCACAGCACCATTAGAATAAATAAGAGTCTTCTCATAATGATAGAATCGTTTGATTGTTCACTTGCATTCCAGATTTATGTATCATGCTGGAAAACAACAGGTTATAAGCGGAAGGACAGCACGGCCCTTGCCACTGTTCCGAAAGGTGCTTAGTTGCGTTCCAAGTAGGCGTTAGTCGCACTGCAATCAGGCCTTGGTTGCATCGCAATCAGGCCTTGTTTGCAATGAGGCTGTCTGCCTGATAAAATCCGGATGCTTTAGACAGAAATTTTTAAATAGAAACTTAGATTGTTTACTTGAGGATTAATTGTTTACTTGAGGATTAATAGAAGGATGGCGGTGCAGCGTTGCTTCCGGTCCCCCAGTGTCTGTCGGGCATATTTCCCATGACGAAGTCCAGTACGCCGCCATTCTCTAACTGGTGCCAGGGAATCCATGTTGAAGTCACATCCTTTTTGTTGAAGCGCACACTCTGGATATAAGGATTGACGGTCGGGGCGTTCTGCGCCGTGATGACCAGCACCTTGCCTTTTCCGGTCTTTATCTGGACCCTGTCGAACAGAGGTCCTGTTACCGTAAATCCACCGATGCCGGGAATGCACGGGTACAGCCCTATTGCCGAGAAGACATAGAGGGCCGACATCGCCCCGGCATCATCGTCGCCTGGAAGGCCGTCGGGGGTGTCGTTGAAAGAAGACAGCACTTTCCTTACCAGAAGCTGCGACTTCCACGGCTTGCCAAGATAGTTGTAGACGAATGCACTTCCGAAACACGGTTCATTGCCCAGCCAGTAATAAGGCTGGTCGGGTGCCCAGCCACGGTTGATTTTAGAGGTAAAGGCATCAAGACGGTCTTCAACGAATTTCCGGCCGCCTGCCAGGCTGATGACGGCATCCATGTTGTGGGGGACGCTCCAGAAGTACTGTATCGCATTCCCCTCGTTATAGCCGTCGGTCCCTGTTTCCGTGAATGGAGAGAGAAAACTCCCGTCCTGTTTCCTGGGGCGGAAGAGGCGGGTCTCTTTGTCGAAGATGTTTTCAAAGTTCTGCGCACGGTCCATGTAATAGCTGTAAGCAGAGGAGTCGCCGGCAGCCTTGCAGATCTGCGCAATGGAGAAGTCGTCAATACAGTATTCCAGCGTCATGGAAGCACCGTGCCCATGTCTGTCAACAGGCACGTAGCCATAGTGCATGTAATCGTCCAGACAGACCCATCCCTGGTAGCCCTTGCACTTCAGATAGGACGTGGAGACCTTCTTCATCATGTCCTTCGAAGCCTGGAGGTCGAAGTCGCGCGCTCCCATGGCATACATGGCTGCTATGAACGGGAACGTGGAATAACCGTTCATCACGCCATACTCCACATTGTTCATGCTCCAGTTGGGATAGGCGCCGCCCTGTTCTGCATCGTGGAGGAGCGACTGTATCATATCTGACGACTCCTTCGGTGCCAGCAGGGCCTGAAGGAAAGAACTTGTACGATAGGTGTCCCAGAGGGAGAAGTTGGCATATTGTTTCCTGCCCCGCTCTACCTGGTGTACCTTGTCGTCGAATCCCATGTATGCCCCGTTCACGTCATTATAGATGTTAGGATGCAGCAGGTTATGGTAGACTGCTGTATAAAAGGTCTTCCGCTCAGCCTCCGTACCGCCTTCCACGGTCATCCGAGAAAGATAGTCGGTCCATTCATCCTGTACGGTGCTGTGGACACCGTCGAAGTCCCAGCAGCTGATCTCTGCGTTCAGGTTCTGGCGGGCATTGTCTATGCTCACATAGGAAATCGCCATCTTCATCTTCACCGGCCTGTCCTTCCGGTTTCCGAAAGAAACGAATGCGGCAATGTCGTCACCTGCCACGTTCGACTGCCGGGGAAACTTCTCACGTCCTTTCCATGTACCGTAGTCAGAGAAACGGGCATTGAACTTCGCCACGAAATAGACCCTGTAAGGCCGGTCGTGAGGGTCTCTCCAGCAGAAGCCTCCTGTAGAGACCCATCCTGTCACGGTCATTGAACTGGTCTCGATATGCAGTTCGCCGGCACCGATTCCGTTGGCACTGTTCGTCGGCATGAAGACACAATGGGCGTCATCCGCGCTCTTGAAGGCGAACTCTCCGATAGCGGAATGGGGCATGGCGGTGAACTTCGTATCTACCTGGTAGTCGGGCAGCGATACCGCATAATAGCCCGGCCTGGCCGTCTCGTGCTCATGGGAGAACTTCGAACGGTAGGCGAACCTGTCGCCGACCGGTGTCCTGTCCAGACTTCCAGTGACCGGAAGGAACTGAAGGTCCTGCATGGCATGGCAACCGACACCGCTGAAATGTGTCATTCCGAAGCCGTTGATTTCAGTGCGGGAATACTTGTACCCCGGGCGGGAGGCCACATCTTCTTTTTTGTCGAAAGGATTGTTCGGACTGATGGAAATCATCCCGAAAGGAGCCTGTGCCCCCGGGTAACAGTTCCCCTCATTTCCCGTTCCGATAAAAGGATTGACGGCATCATAGGACGATACCGGCTGAGATGCACCGGACAGCGGGAGGACCGACATCAAGACCGAAAGGATGATATAGAATTTGGTTCTTAGCATTCTTAGCATGGATGTTCGTATTGATGAGTGGCAAGACGGCCTACAGCTTCACGCCGTAAAGCTCAAGTTCCCAGAGACGGATGGTGAAGTCCCTTGAAGGGTCATAGGCGACGAACCTGACATACCGGCCCTTTGCCGGTGCGAAGCTCACGTCCTTGACGCTGTCGTCATTGCCGGTATCGCTGAAGGCCAGGGTCCAGTCCTGTCCGTTCTCACTTACGAAGAGTTTGAAATTCTGCACGTTGTCATAGTCGGGCTCTTTGGTCTTGCAGTCATAGAGCCTCATGCGGTAAAGTTCACACTCCTGGCCCAGGTCGACTACGACCTCGTGCTCCTTGCGGTTCTCCTCGCACCATTTCTTGCTGTAGTTGTCAGGACTTGCCGTCCCGTCGAAAAGCCAGTCGGGCTTCTCTGTCCCCACATTGCCGGTGCAGGAGACGACTTTCTTCCCGACGCTGAGGAGCTCCATCTTCTTCGTGTTGGACACTTCGATATTGGACTTCAGTTCCACGTCGTCACGTTCGTCATTGCTGGACACGTCCACCTTGACGGTGTAGCTGCCTTCATCCTCAATCTTCAGGATGACCTTGCTGCCTCGCTCTGACAGCTTCCTGGCCTGCTTGGGCAGTATCCACTTGTATTTGTAGGAGGTCGACGGAGCCTGTCCTACCACCTCGAACGTCACCTTGCTGTTGGCAGGCATCAATGACTTGGAAGCCTTCAGGGAAAGTCTTCCTCCTGCTTCCTGCCCGAAAACGGCGGAAGTCCCCAATACGAGCATAAAGCTCAGAGCTGACAAAAGATTCTTCATAATCTGTTATGTTTTTTAATTGTTAATCACTGGTTCATTTCTTCAATATATAATCTATCCTTCCACCGTTCCTGATGTCGTCATAGTTCATGATTCCATCAGGACATTCCTTTCCGTTCACCTTGACCGACTGGATGTAGAACGTCTTGTCTGTGTGGTTGGGAGCACTTACGACGATGTTTCCTGAAGGACGCTGTATGGTGATTTCCTTGAATATCGGGGAATTGAGATAGTAGATGTTCTGTCCGGCATTGGGGAAGAAGCCCATTGCGGAGAAAAGCCACCAGGACGACATGGCACCGCTGTCATCGTTGCCCGGCATGGAGTATTCGCCGAAGAGGTTTTCCATTACGTAATTCACCCAGTAGCAGGTGAGGTCCATCCGGCCTACGTGGTTGAAGAGACGCGTAGCAAGGAAAGACGGTTCGTTGGCAAGTTCCAGCAGGCTGTTCCTGAAGCCGTAGTCCAGCTTCTTCGCGAAGGCTTCCTTCCCTCCACACAGCTCGACGAGCCTGTCGATGTCATGTGGCATGAAGAACGAGTAAGTCCAGGCATCGGCCTCGTAGAAGTAACGTTTCCACGAACCCCAGAAGTAGGTCGCGTCAATGGGAATCCACTTGCCGTCTATGGTCTTCGGACAGATAAAGCCCTTGAAGCCCCTGCTCTCAAGGTCTGGATTCCACATATTGACCCATTGGTGCGAACGGTCCAGATACTTCTTGTAGTCACATGTGTGTCCCAGTTTTCTGGCTGCTTCGGCCACGCAGAAGTCATTGTAGGAGTATTCCAGCGCAGTCGACTGTGCCATGACACCGCCGGGAAGCCATCCGTGCTTTCTGTAGAAGAGGGAGTCGTTCTGTTCCAGCCCCGGTTCGCCTGTCATCAGGGGGGCTGCACGGCGTTCATGGTCGGCGCTGAACTTGAGGTATCGGTATGCTTCGTTACGGTCAAAGCCCTTGAGGTCCTTGAGGATGGCGTCAGCAACGATATTGTCCACATCGTTGCCGCCCTGCTCCTCGGCCATGTCGTTGCCTGCGATATAGGCGTCTTTCACCTTTCCGTTCACTTTCAGGCGGTTGATAAAGGACTGCACGTTACGCGAAACGACATCTGGCTCGATGATGGTGAGCAGGGGGAACAGCGTCCGCCATGTGTCCCATACGGCAAAATGGTCGTCCCAAAGCTCCATGTTTTCAAAGCCGGGAAAATCATTCGTGCGGTTGCGCGGCATGAGCAGACTGTGATAGAGGGCGGAATAGAACATCTTCATGCGTGTGGCCGGACCTTCGCTGACGACGATGTCGCTCAGGATGGAGTTCCATCTTCTGAGACCGTTCTTCTGTACGGCGGCGAAATCCCATGCGGGAATCTCTTTTGCCAGGTACTTCCGCGCCTGTTCGATGCTCTTGAACGAGATGGCTATCTTCATATATATGGCTTCGCCTTTCTTCGTCTTGTAAGTAAAGTAGCTTCCGATGCGGTCGTTTCCGCTGGTAAGGACAGCCTCGCATACGCCGTTCTGCAGGCTGCCGTTCTTCCATACACCGAAAGAGGCCGGCCTCTTGCTCAGTTCGGCGGAGAAGTATAGCTTGTAGTAACCACCGCTGAAGCCGCCCTCATACTCTATCATGCCTGAGAACCTGCCGGGCGAAGCAGGGTCGATGGCAACCGTGTTGGAGCGTACGGAGCCGCCGATGAATTTGGCAATGTCGCGCGTCAGACTGTGGGTCACGTCCATGGCAATGCTGGCATTGTCCGATTCTGGAAACGTGAAGCGGTAGATGGCTGCGTGTTCTGCCGGTGTCACCTCGGCCGTTATGCCGTACCGGGTGAGCGTCGCCTTATAGTAGTTGGGCATGGTGACTTCATCCGCAGCAGGCGAGTCGTGCTCTGTTTCACCCACCTTCAAGCCGATCTGCGGCGAGACAAGGAAGTGACCATATTTACCCCATCCCGTCCCGCTGACGTGCAACTGTCCGAAACCACGGATAGGCTGTCCGGGGGCATAGCCGTCATGTTCGCCTTCAGGTGTCTGCGGTGAGGGATTGATGGAGGCGAAAGGCAACTGCGGACCGATGACGCAGTTGCTTCCCTTGTCGTCTATCACGCCTACTTTCGTGTCGACAAACGGCACAAGTGAGTAGACTTTCTTCTTGCCTTCCATATAGAGGAATTCGGGCTTTACCATCGCTCCGTATTTGGATACGGATCCTGCTCTGGATGCCATGCCTTTTCCCTGTACCCACACCTGGAACTCCATCAGCCGGACGGCATCGTCCTTGGCTGAAGCGGGTACCAGGAAACGGACGAACCGCACCTGCCTGCAGTCTATGTCATAGTTCCGTTCCGCCTGTGTATTGGATGTCTCGTTGATGCAGTCCGTCCACTTCTGCCCGTCCCGGCTGGTCTGTACCTTGAATATGTTGTTCGGATCCCAGTGCTCCCAGATCAGTCCGATTTTCTTTATATTGTATTCCAACTGCAGGTCATACATCAGCCACTTGTCCTCCGACTTGTTGTCGCACCACTTCGTGTTTTTATCTCCGTCACAGGCTTTCTCCGGAGCCTCGTTCTGATTGACCCAGGATGATGCGGAAACCTCAATATGCTTGCTTAAAGCGATGTTCCTGATAAAAGTAGAATCTGTTGGGCCCATGGCAGCACATACCTTGGTCACAATAGACAGAAAGATTATTAAAACGATTTTTTTCATTCTGTTTTCAAGTAATATGTTATATTTAAAGAGGATGGGGACGACGGAATGCGGCAACCTTGCGTGTTCTGTTTTCCAGCAGCAGAATGTCAATTAAATTTCTGCATGAAAGGCAAGAGACACCCTTGTCATAACCAAGGTCCGGCAGTTTGTCTCTCGATCTTGCCTCAGTTACGATATTGGATAACAGCAGGACCATTCCATGACATAAAAGGACTTGTGCGGAGAGAGAAGTCTCCCGGCCTTTGCATGGATGTCGTCACCACAGGTGAATACTATCTTGCGATTTTTTTCGTGACTCCGTTTTTCTTCTGGATCATGATACCGCGTCTGGGAACGGTCTGGCGTTTTCCATCCAAAGAATAGTATTCCGTACCCTGATCGTTCTGTACACCACTTTGATAGCCGAGAATGCCTGTTGCAGGACCTTCTGAAGAAAAATAAGCCTCTTTCAGAACATAAGTTGCGCCTGCGTTTCCTTTCACGTAGACTTGGCGGAGTTTGTTTTTCCCGGAGCCCAAGGTCACGGAAACGTTTGTCGTACCTGCCTCAAAGGGAGCTGATGTACTGGTGTTGTCATCATATTCAACACATAATTCTCCTGCGGAAGACGTTTGGAAGTCTGCGACGAAGCTCTTAAAGGCGGAAAAGTCTCTGTATTCGCTGTCAAAGTACCATCCTCTGTGGGAGCCGTCGCTTTCTATGGTTATCGTATGTGTGTCGGGATTGTATGAAGAACCTCCTCCTTCTTCTATTTTCTTCAGAGTGAGGTTGAATTTAGTGGCTTTGTTTTCGGCCAGCAGCTGGGCATACTCTGCACTGGTACATGCATAGATCTTGTCTATGGTTATGGTGCCTGGATATTTCGCACTTTGGATGAAGAAGTCCTTTACCATGTCTTTATGGGCAGAGTTTAAAGGGACGGCAGCTATTAAAGCACCGGGCTGTGCGGCCGCTTCCGTTCCCCATGAGTCCTGTTGCTCGGTGCCATCGGTGTACTCTACCTTCATTTTAAACATACAGGAGGTATCCGACATTTTGAGGACGATTACATCATATCCGGACAAGTCAAGTCCGCCTTCATACACGCAGCCCTCGTCATCAAAGAACTTGAAAGTCATTCCATTCCACTCACCGAGAAAATTGAGAGTGTTGCCGTTGACGACACTGTTTCCATCCCAAGGCTGGAATTCTCCGGTGATTTCCTTCATTGCATACATGCTCGTTGTGAAAAGCATGGCGGCAAGGAAACATGCTGTTTTCTTTCTCATCGATAATAGGATTTAGTTTACATTAGTTATCTTAATCTCATCTTTTGGTATCGTTGCAGCCGTTGACCAATCTGCTGCAAAAGTAAGCATTATTTTTCTATATTGATAATACTTTCTTTGCAGAAGATGATACTATAATTTTTTAATCAGACTGGTCCTGGAAATTATTATTGTGGAAGGAAATCGTACTGTTATGAATGAATGCTGCCGGTCTGAGCCGAAAGTGTGTCACATACCGATACCGTAGGGACAGACGAGGGCGTCTGTTCCTGTAGTTTAGTCGCTATAAGAATTTCTGACACAGCCCCTTGCTACCGCACTTGTCTGTCAGCCTGTCAGGCTTTTTGCATTAATGTCAGAAAGCAGTCATCTCATAGAGACGATAAGCGGTGCCCGGCACTTGTCGGTCTGTACTGTTTTCAACCAGTGCTGTCCGGTAAACATCTATGTAAGTTGTCTGCGTCTTGCATACAGGCATAGCGACTGCAGTGAACCGGCCTTTTTTGCAGATGTGTTGATGCCTGGCACTTATCGTGCTGTCGGTGAACGCCAGCTGTGTTGACGCCCCGCTCCTTGGTAATAATTGCCGGGATAGTCGGCTTCCTGTATTTCGTTTACAGCCGGTTGTCAGTCAGCTTTTATCGGGTACTCCCGATGAAAAGCACCCTCGTCGGCTTGTTTTCCGGGAATAATTCTTACTCGTACCCGGCGGATCTGCCGCTCGTGTCTATGTGTCCGGCAGATATTGGCCTATATATAATATAAGGTGGAATCTCCTTATGCCTCTTCAAAAGAAGGGGAAACATATTTTTTTGGAAAATAATTCTCGAAACATTTGGCTGGAAAGAATTTTCTCCATACCT
>OBLF01001226.1_pt1 | contig 21879 bp, 13 predicted proteins | sample 1519231 | NCBI WGS metagenome assembly OBLF01 (sample SAMEA2602895, study PRJEB22501) | metagenome | reverse complement strand
TCAGGCCAAGACCCGCCCCGAACTGCTCGGCCAGCATACAGAAATTAATGACCGAAAGGGTGGAGACAAAGTAATAACTGAGATAGACAAAAAGGAACTTGGGCAGCGTAAGAGCCATGACAAACGGCCAGAGCCAACGCTTCAGCCCGTCTCTGCGCACCAGTCCCGCTCCCAAGGCACAGCCCGCAATCAGCGAAAACGTGCCTACCGTACCCAGTACCAGCCCTAACTCCTGGGGAGAGAGAGCCAGTCCGCCGTTGCTCCCAGGATCTATCAGGAAGAGTGGAACAATCCGGAAGAACATCCCCTCAGGCACCAGAAAGCAGAAGAGAAAACAGAGATTTGCCACATAATGAGGACGGCGGACGAAAGCAGCCTTGACATCATGCCACCACTGGCGCGTCACCCCGCTCCAGATAGGGAGGCCGGCATAGTGACGGTCTTTCGGGAGTACGACCGCATGGAAGCCCGTGAGGCAGGCCATAAGGACTGACAAGATCCAGAAAACCGTTGCCCATGAAGGGCGGACGGTCCGGTTGATTACCTCCAGATTGCCGGCCACCGTTACTGGAAGAGCCATCCCGACAATGATGGAAAAGAGATAGAAGACGGTACGGACACCGAAGAAAGCAGGACGATGACGCAGTGCGGCTTCTTTTTTATAGAGCCGTTCGATCGCCACATCATGCAATGCCGCAGCCGTGGCCATGACCATCAGGAAAAGAACCGTCCACTCGAACCAGCGGACGGAAGGGACAACCATTGCCAGCCCTGCAAAGCACAGGAGCATGACAGCCTCCGTCAGAACGATCCAGAAACGTCTGCTTCCATACCCTACAACCAGCCTGCCCAGCAGAGGACGAAGGATAAACGGCAGCAGAAACCAGGAGGCGGTCAGCGTGATGGCACCGTTAGAAAGCCCCATCCTGTTGAAGTAGACCAGTGAGGTCATCAACAGTATCACATAAGGAAGCCCACGTGTAAGATAGAGCGTCGGAAGCCAGAGCCAATGGCTGTGCCACTGGTTCTCTATGGGTATTCCGTTGATGATAGTCTGATCCTCATGCATCTGGAGTATATCTTACAGGTTCATGCCGTCGTCCGACGGCTTTACTTGTATCGTTTCTCGATTACTGCCGTCTGGTAATAGTGGTGCAGAATCTCGTCGTAAGAATAACCCTTCTCACCCATCACGGCGGCACCGATCTGGCACAGCCCTACACCATGTCCCCATCCGGCTCCGGCGAGATGGAAATGCCGGGGAACGCCGTTCACGACATCACGGGCATCTACCACGAATGCCGAACTGTACAGATGGCTCTCGCTCAGCACGCGCCTTATCTCCAGCTCCTTGCCGATGATACGGGTAAGTTTCGTTCCAACGATCTTCAGACGGCTGATACGACCGCTTCTGCCACGCTCTAGCGGCTGAAGGCCGATGATTTCTCCGAAGTCGAATCCGCTTTTGCGACGAATCAGTTCAGAAAGTTCTTCCTGTGTGTAGTCTACGGTCCAGCGGTAAAAATCATGTGTCTCCTGGTCGTAATTGTTCAGAACCTGATGCAGGACAGCCGTGTCCTCCGTGTTGCAGAACGCTTCAGGAGAAGAAAGAATCCACGTCCGTGCGGCTTTCTCTTCGGTCAGGTCTTCCGAAGGAGCCGTCCCCAGGGGCGCCTTGTCTGCCACTGAATGCAGGTAGGGTTTGCGGATATTGTCCCAACAGTACTGGAACTCCTCCGTAACACCGCCGCAACACTTGCTGAAACGGGCATCACATATCTTGCTGCCGTCCATCAGCAACACTCCACGCGTAGCCCTGATGGCCTCTTCGACGTGCGGACTTGTCGCTTTCGTAATGCCCTGGTAACGCTGACAATGGTCGTCTGCACAGACATCAAACAGCTTGTGTGCGTCGCCGTCATACCATACGATGCCTTCTTCTTCCGACACCTTTATAGGTGCAAAGGCCTTCTGGACATCCATTTCTATGGCCTTCCGCCTTCTCATCTGCACCAGCAGCCAGCTACGGGATATAACGGCATGGGCTTTCAAGAGCTCCAGCGACGACGTGGCGCGCATCTCACTCGAAATGACACTTGCCAAATACCGTTCTACCGGAAGCACATTGACTGCCCAGATTTTATCTCCGTCAATGACAAGCTGAAGGCTGCCGGCAAAAGTCTGCTCTTCTTTTCGCTCCCAATGGAAGGCTGCTCCGATCGTCACATCCTCCAAGGTGAAAGACGCATCATCGTCTGCCGGCGTAAAGCTAAGCTCCTGATAGCGACCGAATCCCCAAAGCATCTTTCCTTCCATGAGCTTCACAGTCTGTTCGCCGCTTACCGTCCGGTTACCGAGAATATAAGCCCCATTCAAGCGGAAGCGTATCTCCTTACCGCCCAATATGCCTACTGACACGACAGGCTCTGTCCGCCAGTCGTCAAAGGCGGCATCTACAGCCTCATTGCGGACCTGCTTCACGACTTCTGCCATTGCCTCGTCCGACAAAGACACCTCACGCAGGACAGCCCGAACACGCTCTCCGGTCATGCGTTCAAAGTCTCTCTGACGAGGCAATATCAGCAGTCCTGCCATGTCCAGGCTGCCCGGGCTGACCAGACACTGTGTCTCTCCCTCAGCCGAATAGCAGTCGGGACGGTGCTTCGCACGTGGGAACACGACCGTGACAAACGCATCTCCGCTGCGCCACGCTACGATATTCATCATCGGTTCGGTCTCGTCCTCTTTCAAAGGAATAGCTTCATACACATAGCTGAACAGTACGGCATCATGTGCTTCCGTACGACTTACGATGGCAAGAGCAGGACAGACGTAATCCTTTATTTCATAAATTCCCTCTGTATTGTTCAGCTTCAGCAGCGGTTCCGCCGTCTTGCGGAGCTGCTGCCAGTCTCGCTGCAAAGGCAGAATACCGCTTGTCCCAGCCTGGAAATGCAGGTGATCCGGCGCACTGGCACCGCATTTCGGGCCGTTGTAGAACACCATCAATTGCGGATAAGCTCTCAGAAGGCGGTGTATCTGTACGTAATTACCGGCGATGGCCTGTGGCTGATGCTTGCTGGCAGGAATGGTAAAATGAGCCGGTAGTATCGGAAACGGATTGACAAGAATGTCGAAATCGTCACAGAAAGGCAATGCGGTCTGTTCAGCCGGACGGTTCTTCCCGCAGAGGAAGCAAGGACGATTGGTCAGCGAGGCCTTGTCAATCTTCGCACCTGTGCTTACCAAGCGTGCAGGATTGAACTGTACAAGGACCGGCCCCGCCTCACGTGTCTGTACACATTTCAGCTCTTCATAACGCCGGGCAGCGTCTGGCCACTGTTCCAGCTGGTTATGGAAGAATTCGGTCAGCCCTTTCTCCCGCTCCCTGTTCTGTTTCTGACGAGCCAGAATCTCAATCGTCCGCAGCTGATCCTTATAGTGGTTGTTGACATTCACCTTATCAATACTCAGCACGGCATCACTGTTTCCGCCCCAGCGACGGCAGAGGTACAGCTCATCATAAATCCTTCCGATACGGAAACGGCGGCTGAAAGCAAGCCCCATGGCATAGTCTTCACCGTAACTGGTATTGGGAAACCGCAGCTGGCGGGCCAGCGGCGTGAAGAAGGCACGCGGTGCACCGAGACCGTTGATACGCAGAGCATTGTTGCAGCCGTTGTCTGCTGTCCACTCACTGTGGCTGATCAGGCCTGGCGGAAGCGTGTTGAGATTGAAGTCGCACATACGGTACGAGCCTACAATCATCGCCGCCTTCTGCTCATGGAAGGCATCGACAATGGCCTGCAAGGTGTTCTCTGACGAATAAAGGTCGTCACTGTCCAGCTGAACGGAAAAGCGACCGCAATGCACATCATGGATGGCATAGTTCCAGCAGCCGCCTATACCAAGGTCGGTACGGTCTGGGACGAGATGGATCAGCCGTTCATCATTCCGGAAAGATTCGAGTATCTCCGTTGTCCCATCCGTCGAATGATTGTCCACGACGATAACATTGAAGGCGAAATCAGTCTTCTGCGAGAGCGCCGACACGACCGCATCACGCACCGTCTTCTCACGGTTGAAGACCGGGATGACTACCGAAGCCTTTACAGGGAACGACTCTTCATAGAAAGCAGGCTGCTCGTAATGTGCCGTGTCCACCAGTGCGCCGATAGAAGAAAGGTGCTCGGTTGCTACACGCTCCATCTCTATCTGGGCCTCACGGTTGCGCGGGTCCACATAGTCGAACTGCTTCACACCGCTGGCACGCAGGTCGTCTTCTTCCTCGGTGTACAGATATTCAGCCAGATGGAAAAGCCTTCCACACCGGCTCAGATGAAGACGCAGGTCATACCAGCCGGCAAACTCCCAGTCCTCTGCCGCTTCCCTTGCCGCATACGCTTTCAGGTACTCGTTCTTCAGAAGCACGACAGAACCGAAGTCGAAGTCATCCCGGACGCTTCCTAACTGATAGTCGGTCACCGGATGTTTCACGGTCTTTCCGTCTTCGACAGCATAACGGTCGGCATACACCATCGCAGCACCGGTCTCCTCGGCCACCTGCACCATACGTTCAACAGCATGACTGCCCAGTGTCACCGGACCTCGTTTCAAGTAAAGCAGGGTGTATTCACCTCCTGCATACGCCGCCATCAGTCGCATTGTATCCGACGAGAGCAGTCTGCCTATCCGCAGGAGATCCGTATGAAGGGGCATGAACTCCATGACCTGATGCTTCTCCACAAGCAAATGTATCTGCTGCACAACGCCCGTCTGCCACAACTGTGCAGAATTTGACATGATGGCATCGAAACTGCCATCAGGTATAAAGCAATCTATCCTTCTGTTCTTTTCCATCTTAGCGTGTGTTCTGTTTAATCCGTATGCAACATCCCTGGGGCAGGCAATGGCATCAATTCCCTGTCCAAGAGACTGTCCTGAAAAATCCCCAACCGGCCCGGACAGAAAGGCCGGCAGGCGGCAGATCGGCTTGCACAGCACAGCCAGCAGGCTGATATTTCTTAAAGCGGCGTGGTGAAGATATACGTACGGATAACCCAATAGGACAGGATACCGGCAAGGTATCCAGCCAGTGCTATCCATGAGATACGTTTCATATACCAACCAAAGGTAATCTTCTCCAGCCCCATGACGACAACACCGGCGGCCGAACCGACGATAAGCATCGACCCGCCGACACCGGCACAGTAAGCCAGCAGCTGCCAGAAGATTCCGTCAACCGCCATGTCACCTGTAGCAGCAACAGGATACATACCCATGCTTCCGGCGACGAGCGGTACATTGTCGACAATGGACGAGAGTATGCCGATGATGCCCGTAACGGCATAATGGTTACCGTTGAACGCAGTGTTCAGACCGCTGCCAAGTTCCTTCAGGACACCCACTTCTTCCAGGCAGGCCACAGCCATCAGAATACCTAAAAAGAAAAGAATCGTCGACATATCAATGCGGCTCAGCAGATTGCTGACACGCTTTGAGAAATGAACATTGTCACCTCTTCTCCTGTGAATACTACGGTAAAACAGTTCGGTCACGGTCCACAAAATGCCCAACACAAGGAGAATGCCAGCGAAAGGAGGGAGGTCGGTGAGGTAATGGAACAGCGGTACAAGACAGAGACCGCCCACGCCAACAGCAAAGATAGCCTTACGCTGCATGCCGGTGAACTCCAGCATTTCCCTGTCGCCCGTCAGATCGTTCGCCAGATCGTCGTATTCAATATTCCCTTTCAGTGCCGTCTGCAGCAGAAGTGCCGGTACCAGCATCGACACCAGAGACGGGATGAAAATCTCACTGATGACACCGCCGGCCGTGATCATGCCCGCATTCCACAGCATGATTGTCGTGACGTCTCCGATAGGAGAAAAAGCACCGCCCGAGTTAGCAGAAACGATCACCAGCGAGGCATAGACAATGCGGTCTTTCCGGTCGTGGACGAGCTTGCGCAGGATCATGATCATCACGATACTTGTCGTCAGGTTGTCAAGAATGGCTGAAAGAAAGAAAGTCATGAAGGCGATCTTCCACAGCAGCCCCCGCTTCGTCTTGGAGTGCATGACGTTCTTCACCCAGTTGAAGCCGCCATTCTGATCGACGATTTCCACAATAGTCATCGCCCCCATCAGGAAAAAGAGCGTTGTGGCTGTGTCACCGAGATGCTCGGTAATCAAAGCATTCACGAAAGACACGATCTGATCTCCAGTGCCCTTGAAACCGGGATGCATCAGCTGTGCGAACGGTACCGGATCGAGCATGTAAAGAGTCCAGCAGAATACAAACATCAACAAGGCGATTGCGGCCTTGTTGACCTTCGTCAGGCTCTCCATCGCAATGAGGGCATAGCCCAGGACGAAGACGACGATAACAGCAATTGTTAGTGTTGACATCAATGATTCTTGTTTCGATTATTTCTAAGGCACAAAGGTAAGCAAAAGAAATGAGTTGGGACATAAAGAATGCAAATTAATTGAGCAAAAGACAACCGCATTCGGCAAAATGTAGTATATTTGCAGAGAAAGCAGGAAGGAAGCGGGAATCCACCATCACCGCCCATCATCCCATCACCGCCTATCATCCCCCATATCCCCCTAAAACAATGAACAAAGAAATACAATCCCTTGTCAAGCAGCTCAACGCTGCCTCCGATGCTTACTACAACGGCCGTGAAGAACTCATGACCGACTACGAGTGGGACACCGCCTTCGACCGGCTCAAGAAGCTGGAAGAACAGACCGGCATCGTCCTCCCCGATTCCCCGACACAGAATGTCTCGGCCGACAATGTAGCCGGAAAGAAAGAGAAACATGAGTTTCCGGCCCTGTCTCTGGCAAAGACCAAAAAGGTCGAAGACCTTGCCAGATGGGCAGAAGGAAAGCCCATCTGGCTCTCCTGGAAGCTGGACGGCCTGACACTTGTCGCCACTTATGACAACGGACGGCTGACAAAAGTCGTCACCCGGGGCGACGGGCACATCGGCACCAACATCACCCATCTTTCCAGAGCCATCGAGGGCTTCTTGGAGACCATCCCCTACAGAGGCCATCTCGTCATCCGCGGAGAAGCCGTCATCAGCTACCCCCACTTCGAGAAGTTCAATATGGAGTCGGAGGAAGAGTATGCCAATCCCCGCAACCTTGCATCAGGATCGCTCACGCTGAAAGATATCAACGAGGTCAAGCAACGCCACCTGCACTGGATTCCTTTCACCCTTGTCTATACCGAGGAGGAAATCGACTCATGGGGCGAACGGATGGCATGGCTTGAACGGCAGGGATTCCATCCGGTAGACAGAGAACTCATCTCACGGCCGACGGCCGGGAACATACAAGCCGTTATCGACAGCTGGTCTTCCCGTGTCACCGGACAAGCCCTCAACACCCGGCATCCGGAAGCTGACACCCAACGCTTCCCCTACCCCGTCGACGGTCTCGTCATCACTTATGACGACACGGCCTATGCTGCAACCGGATCGATCACAGGGCATCATGCCACACGTGCCGGCTACGCCTTCAAATGGCAGGACGAGCGGGCGGAAACGGAACTGGACCACATAGAATGGTCATGTGCCGCATCTACGATTTCTCCGGTGGCAGTCTTCCAGCCTGTCGAACTGGAGGGGACGACCGTCAAGCGTGCCTCGCTCTGCAACATCTCTGAATGCGAACGTCTGGGGATCGGCGGCAAGGGCACGAAAATCGCCGTCATCAAGGCAAACAAAATCATACCGAAGGTTGTCAGTGTCGTTGAACGGATGGGCATCTTCCATGTCCCGGAGACCTGTCCGGTGTGCCGGTCGGCGACAGAAGTCGTGGAGAGTGAGGCCAGCGGGACACGGACACTGCACTGCACGAACGACCACTGCCCTGCCAAACAGCTCAAGAAGTTCGGCCGTTTCGTTTCCAAGGAGGGGGTGAACATCGACGGACTGTCCGAACAGACTGTCCAGAAGTTCATCAACCTGGGCTGGATTTGTGAGTATGCCGACTTCTTCCATCTCAACGAACATGCTCTGCAGCTGCGTACCATGGACGGTTTCGGAGACAGGAGTGTCAGCAAACTCCTGGCGGCCGTTGAAAAGGCAAGGAGCGTAGAAGCCCGTCGGCTGCTCTTCGCACTCAACATTCCGCTGGTCGGACAGGATGTATGCAACCGTCTGCTTTCAGCCTATCCGCTGAAAGAACTCATCAGGACTGCTACGGAAAGTACTGACGATGATGTGTTTTCAACCATTCCCGGTATCGGACCGGAAAAGAGTGCGAGCTTTGTCCGGTGGATGAAAGACGCAGACAACCAGCCTGTGCTGCAACACTTGCTGGCCGAACTCAACGTCAGGCAAGCCTCATCCGCGCCGACAGGCAGCGGCTGCCAGGGACTGACATTCGTCATTACGGGCGATGTCCATCATTACAAAAACCGCAATGAGCTGAAAGCCTATATCGAAAGCCAGGGCGGTAAAGTTACCGGTTCGGTTTCCAAGTCTACTGACTTTCTCATTAACAATGATGTAGAAAGCACATCGGGCAAAAACCAGAAAGCCAAGGCTCTCTCCATCCCCATCATCTCTGAGGAAGATTTCATCGACCGTTTTGCACAGAGTTCCGCCTCCGGCTTACCCGCACAGAGGATAGAAGAAACATTATTCCAAGACTGATAGAATCAGTCTTCGGGTAACCCCTCCTCATCCCGAATTCACATGCAGAGAAAGAGCATCATACTTCTTTGATTCTCAAGCTGTTATATCCAGCGTTTGAAAAGGTGCCTACTTGCACCGCAAGTAAGGCCTAATTGAAGCCCAAGTAGGCCTTACTTGAACAGCAAGTAAGGCCCTTTTGGAATCCAGACTGACTATGCCAGGATTTCGCTGTCAATCGGAGGAAGCCAAATTCTTTTATCTGCAAGGTATTCAACAGAAGAATCAAAAAGGAGACGACTTCCATGTCGTCTCCTTTTATCTTGTCTACAGGAGAAAAGTCTTCCATCTGAATCCTGCAATTTGTCATTCACATCTTGTGACGTTTTCAGAACGTCCACTTGGCCGCCACCGTTGGGATGGCATAGAAGCGGTTGTGCTCGCCGCGGTCGTTCCAGACGAAGTTGTTGCTGATTTCCACCTCAGAACCAAGAGAGAGGTTCACGTTCTTCATGCCTTTCAGCGTGTTGAGGTTGAACCAGAACTGCGGTTCAGATACCATGATCAGCTTGCCGTTCACGTCCGGATCGTACCAGACATCACAGAACCCGCTGAAGGTACAGAGGCCATGCGCAAAGGTTGTTCCCCACACCTCCGTCAGCTGGAAGCTGTTGTAAGGATGCGCACCCGTGTGGCCGTTCTTGAAATAATACTTATACATCAGCTGCACGCTGAACGTCTTTGAGAAGTCTTTTGAAGCCCAGTTCCATGCGCCGCCCAGAAGCACGGAGTGCTGGTAGCGGTTACCGTAGTAGCCCCCGGGAGTCTCGCCGGAACCTACGCCGCCGTTGTATTCCACGTGGGCAGCCCACTGCTTGTTCTTCGTCAGGTTGAACTCACGGGCAATCTCCCAGTAAGCACCGATCGTACCGTCGTTCTTGTAGTCAATGTCGGTGAACATGAAGGTGGAACCCCATGTGTCTGGCTTGAACATCTCAACCGTCGTCGTCACCGTCGTACGCGATGAGAGGTCGTTGTAGAGATTGTGACCAAGGTCGTAATGAAGCTGTAAATTCTGTGCCTGCGCACCACTAAAAGCTGCTACCAAAAGGATAGCGAGGGAAAAGAATCTTTTCATATCGTTTTTAAATAATGATTGGAAAACTGCTGCAAAGTTACAAAAAAACCTTAAACTATCCTTGTTATAGCAAAAGAATCGTTAACTTTGTAGCTGTATGAGAATAGACATCATCACCGTATTGCCGGAGATGCTGGAAGGGTTTGTCCACGAGAGCATCCTTGCCAGGGCAGAGAAGAAGGGGCTGGCAGAGATCCGCCTGCACAATCTCCGTGACTATACGAAGGACAAATGGCGGCGTGTAGACGACTATCCGTTCGGCGGACAGGCGGGCATGGTCATGCAGATCGAACCTATTGACAACTGCATCGCCGCCTTGAAGGAAGAACGAGACTATGACGAAGTCATCTTCACGTCACCCGACGGCGAGCCGTTCAGCCAGCGCATCGCCAACGACCTCTCCATGGGAGGAAACTTCATCATTCTTGCGGGGCATTACAAAGGCATTGATCAGCGCGTACGCGACCACCTCATCACACGGGAGATTTCCGTCGGCGACTTCGTCCTGACAGGCGGTGAACTGCCGGCAGCCATCATTGCCGACGCCGTTGTCCGGCTGGTCCCGGGTGTCATCAGCGACGACCAGAGCGCACTTTCCGACTGCTTCATGGACGATATGCTCTCTGCCCCCATCTATACCCGCCCCCGCAGCTACAAGGGGTGGGAGGTGCCGGAAATCCTGCTCAGCGGGAACGAGGCGAAAATCAGACAATGGGAATTCGACCAGGCAATGGAGCGTACCCGGCGGCTGCGTCCCGACCTGCTGAGAGAATAAGTAAGAAGATTCTTTATTTATCAACTTCTAATACATTAACTATTTATGTCACAAATGAAAGAATTACCACAGGTCGGCTTCTCTGAAGCCGCACAGAACTTTTTCAAGAAGTGTTTCCAGTTCAAGGGACGCATCCGCCGTTCAGAGTATTGGTGGGGTGCGCTGACTGTCGCCATCGCTTCGGCCGTCCTCTCACTCATTCCGTTTGTCGGATGGGTCGCACTCATTTTCCTTGCCATAGGCGGAATATCCATGCTGTTCCGCCGTCTGCACGACACAGGCCGCAGCGGCTGGTGGTGGGGCTGCCAGACAATCATCGGACTGGTTGCAGGCGCACTCTTCTTCTCCGCCATCGATTTCCATGCTTATATGATGGCGGCTCAGTCTCAGGATGCAACTGAGATGATGAGGGTTCTCTCTGCCGGCATGACAGGCGGTGCGGGTATCTTCGCCTTGCTGCTTTATCTGGTCAATGGAGCACTGGGTATTGTCATCTTCGTCTTCACGCTCCTCGACAGCAAGCCGGAGGCCAACAAGTACGGGGAATCACCCAAGTATGTTGTAGAACAGACTGAAGGGTAAGCAGGTCGCTTGTCTGAAGACAAGACTTCTATCCTTCCAGATAAACCCTTTCTGAATCAAAACACAGGGGCGCACGAATTCGTGCGCCCCTGTGTTTTGATGTTGTCTCTGATTTTCAGCGAATCTGTCCTTGACATTCCTCGGGGGGCAGTCCAGCTGAAACTGCCGTACACTGCCGACAGACGTACGGATGAACCGCAGACGAACAGACTATACAGATGACGGAGGTGCCAGACAAGACCGATGACAATAAAAAACAGAGACAGACAACCTCGTCTGCCCCTGTTGATCATCTATACGATACATCCTCCTCTACTATCTGTGTGAAATCCCCTGGGTCTTCACAATGATATATTGCAGAGATGCTTTACAAGTTTTCCATGAACCATTCTGCCACCTGCCTCAACAGGTGGTTGCGGGTATTGCCGCCGTAGATAGAGTGGTTACGGTTGGTGTAACAGTTCTCTTTGAAATCCTTGTCGGCCTGAACCAGTGCCTCAGAATATTCAAAGGTGTTCTGCGGATGAACATTGTCATCGGCCATACCATGGCAGATCAGCAGTCTGCCGTGCAGCTTCCCGGCACGGTTGATGGGATTGACGGCGTAACCGGAAGTATTCTCCTGTGGTGTACGCATATACCGTTCCGTATAGACGGAATCGTAGAACCGCCAGTCGGTCGGCGGTGCAATGGCTACGCCCGCCTTGAACACATCACGTCCCTCGCTCATGCTCATCAGGGTATTGAAACCGCCGAAGCTCCAGCCCCAGATACCGATACGTGCCGCATCGACGAACGGCTGCCTGCCCAGCCACAGGGCCGCCTCCACCTGGTCCTTCGACTCCAGATCACCGAGCTTCAGATAAGTACACTTTTCAAACTCTGCTCCTCTCGCACCTGTGCCGCGGCCGTCCACCGTCACTACGATGTAGCCTTTCTGTGCCAGGTAATAATCGAACATACCGCCGTTGCCCATCGAACCGACACCCCAGCTGTCAACCACCTGCTGGCTGCCCGGCCCGCTGTACTGGTGCATGATGACCGGGTACTTCTTCTTTGCATCGAATCCGGCGGGTTTCACCATCCATCCGTTGAGCTTTACTCCCTCCGATGTCGTAAATGTGAAGAACTCGACACCGCCGTTGCCATACTTCGCAAGTTTCGTCTGCAGTTCGTCATTGTTCAGCACTTCGCGTACCTCCTTGCCCTTGTTGTCATAGATAGCATAGACGTAAGGATGGTTACGGTCGCTCCATGTATTGAGGAAGTATCTGTAATCACCGGAGAACGCAGCGGCATTCCAGCCTGCATGGGCAGAAAGGCAAGTCAGCCTGCCGGACTTGTCGGCGACATAGACCTCCCGCTGCATCGGCTTGCGGGCAGCTGCCTGGAAGTAGGTGTTGCCGGTCTTATCATCATATCCATAGATTTCCGTCACGTCATAGTTGCCCTTGTCTATCTGGCGCAGGAGCTTCCCTTCTTTGCTGTATAGATAAAGGTGCATATAGCCGTCACGGTCGGAAGGCAGCAGAATGTAATCCTTCATGATTCTGATGCCTTCCATCGCTTCTTCCTTCACATACTTGGGCACACGCTCCCTGATCAGCAGCCGGCACGCTCCTGTCTTGGGATTGGCAGCATAGAGATTCAGTTCGTCCTGATGCCGATTCATCGTATAGAGAATGATCCTGTCTGCATCAGCAGTCGTCTTGATGCGGGGGATATAACCATCCGCTGCCAAAGGCAGGTCGTACTTGCGCACACTGCCGTCACCTAATGAATACACCCATGCGCTTACCTGTGAATTGTCCTCGCCGGCTTTCGGATATTTGTAGCTGTATTCTCCAGGATAAGTCTCATACTTATTGAATGCAGGATGCGAGCCTTTGAAAAGCTGTAGGGAATAGGTCTTCACCTTGCTTTCATCGTATCTGATCCAGCTCAACGTCCTGCTGTCAGCGCTCCATGCAAGTGCGTTGTTAAAGCCGAACTCCTCCTCGTTCACCCAGTCGGGCAGACCGTTGATGACCTTGTTGAACGCACCGTCAGCGGTGACCTGTCTGACATTCTCGCCATCCGTGATGTAGATGTTGTTCTTATGGACGTATGCTATCTGCCGCCCGTCAGGCGAAAAAACAGGTATCTGTTCTGCCCCGTCTTTTGAAAGTTTCTTCAGTTGTTTCGTCTTCACTTCATAGAGATAGAAGTCTGCCGTAAACGAACGGCGATAGATGCGGTTGGTATTCGTCTGCAACAGCAGCCGGCATCCATCGGCCGAAATCTGATAGTCATCAAAAAACTTGAGCGGCCCGTCCTTGACATCGGAAAGGTCGAAGATGACACCGGTCGGTTTACCTGTTCTGAAGGAATACTTCACCACCTGCCGGCCGTCGGCCGACACCTGTGCATATTCCGAAGTACCTTTCAGAGGATTGACACCCGAGATACGTTTCGCCCAGAATACGCCACTGGTGATGTCTTTCAATGAAATCGGCTCTCCTGCCATCAGCTGGAGAGCTGTCAGCATAGCAGCACACATAAGGATTGTTCTTTTCATAAATTCAAGTTTTAACATCGCAAAAGTATAAAATAATCCGTAAATTTGCAAAAGAATGGAACAATATTATCGTGACTTCGGGAACTGGCTCCACACCCAGTTTCCTTTCAGAGTACAGAAAATATCGGTCAATGCCGGTTTCACCTGTCCGAACCGGGATGGGAGAACAGGGTACGGCGGCTGCATCTACTGCAACAACCAGACCTTCAATCCGACCTACTGCGACAACGGAAAGAGCATTACACAGCAGCTTGAAGACGGCAAGCGGTTCTTCTCCAGAAAATACCCGGACATGAAATACCTTGCTTATTTCCAAGCCTATACCAACACCTACGGAAACAACAACCGCCTCAAAGCCCTCTACGAGGAAGCACTTGCCGTGGAGGATGTCGTCGGACTCGTCATCGGCACACGGCCCGACTGCATCAACGACACCCTCTTAGACTATTTTGAAGAACTCAACCGCCGCACATTCCTCATCGTTGAATATGGCGTGGAAACCTGCAACGACGACACACTGCGCCTCATCAACCGTGGACACGACTTCGCCTGTGCTCGCCAGGCTATAGAAAAGACCGCCCGCCGCGGCATCCGTACCGGTGCGCATATCATCCTCGGTCTGCCCGGTGAAGATGCAGAAGAGAGTCTCCGGCAGGCGCCAATCATTTCTTCTCTCCCCCTGACGACGCTGAAAATCCACCAGTTGCAGATCATCCGGGGTACCCGCCTTGCGAAAATGTATGCTGACCATCCCTTTCATCTTTACACCGTTGAGGAATATATCCGGCTCATTGCCGCCTATATCCGTCTGCTCCGTCCCGACCTCATACTCGAACGCTTCGTCAGCCAGAGCCCTGCCGACCTGCTCATTGCGCCCAGATGGGGGCTGAAGAACTATGAGTTTACCCACCGCCTGCACAATTATCTGAAAGGAATGCGGACAACACATGAATACGGACAATGTATAAAGGAAGAACGAACACAGACCGAATAACGGAAGAACAGACGAAGCCATCAACGACTATGACATTCTGTCCCATTCGTCTGACACGATGTCACACGAAGGCTAAAGGCACAGGATTTGAGTGACAGACAATATAAAATAAAAAAACGAACACACTTCGATGCCTATAACCATAAGGCTGAAGAAAATATAGAAAGGAGACTGAAGAATGACATTTGAGAAATTTACAATTAAAGCACAGGAGGCTGTCCAGAGTGCAGTGAACACCGCACAGCGCAACGGGCAGCAGACCATCGAGCCGCTACACCTGCTTGCCGGCGTGATGGACAAGGGAAAAGATGTGACGAACTACATCTTCCAGAAGCTGGGTGTGAACGCACAGACCGTAGAGAATGCCGTCCAGAGCGAAATGAGCCATCTGCCGAAAGTATCGGGCGGTGAGCCTTATTTCTCCTCTGAAGCCAATCAGGTGATGCAGCGCACGTTGGACATCTCGCAGAAGATGGGCGACGAGTTCGTCAGTATCGAGCCGATGCTGCTGGCACTGCTGGCGGTCAACTCAACGGCAAGCCGGATTCTGAAAGATGCCGGATGTGCAGAGAAAGAGATGACGGCAGCCATCAACGACCTGCGACAGGGGCAGAAGGTACAGACACAGAGCGGTGACGAAAACTACCAGTCACTGCAGAAATTTGCACGCAACCTTGTCGAGGATGCCCGTGCAGGAAAGCTCGATCCGGTAATCGGACGTGACGAGGAAATCCGCCGTGTACTGCAGATACTGTCCCGCCGTACGAAGAACAACCCGATTCTCATCGGTGAACCGGGCACAGGAAAGACGGCTATCGTCGAAGGACTGGCCGAAAGAATCGTCCGCGGCGACGTACCAGAAAACCTGAAGGACAAGCAGCTCTACTCGCTGGATATGGGGGCGATGCTCGCCGGAGCAAAATACAAAGGTGAGTTTGAGGAGCGGCTGAAGAGCGTTATCAAGGAGGTGACGAAAGCCGAAGGCAACATCATCCTCTTCATTGATGAAATCCACACGCTGGTCGGTGCAGGCGGCGGCGAGGGTGCCATGGATGCCGCCAACATTTTGAAGCCGGCTCTGGCACGTGGCGAACTGAGGGCCATCGGTGCGACAACATTGAACGAGTACCAGAAATACTTCGAGAAGGACAAGGCCCTGGAGCGTCGTTTCCAGACTGTCATGGTGGATGAGCCGGACGAGCTGGATGCCATCTCCATCCTCCGTGGACTGAAAGAACGCTACGAGAACCACCACAAGGTACGTATCCAGGACGACGCCTGCATTGCAGCCGTGAAGCTCTCAGAGCGTTACATCTCCGACCGTTTCCTGCCCGACAAAGCCATCGACCTGATGGACGAGGCAGCTGCCAAGCTGCGCATGGAGCGCGATTCCGTACCCGAGGAACTGGACGAGATAACCCGCCGGCTGAAACAGCTCGAGATTGAGCGTGAGGCCATCAAGCGGGAAGACGACACCGAGAAGATCGCACAGCTCGACAAGGAGATTGCCGAACTCAGGGAACAGGAGCATAGCTTCCGTGCAAAATGGGAAGGCGAACGTGCCCTGGTGAACAAGATTCAGCAGGACAAGCAGGAGATGGAGAACCTCAAATATGAGGCCGACCGTGCCGAGCGTGAGGGCAACTACGAGCGTGTCGCTGAAATCCGCTACTCGAGGCTGAAACAGCTGGAAGACGACATAAAGAACATCCAGCAGCAGCTGCAGGCCACGCAGGGCGGACAGGCCATGGTGCGTGAGGAGGTTACCGAGGATGACATCGCCGAGGTAGTAAGCCGCTGGACAGGCATTCCTGTCACGAAGATGCTGCAGAGCGAGAAGGACAAGCTGCTCCATCTGGAGGACGAACTCCACAAGCGTGTCATCGGACAGGACGAGGCCATCACGGCCGTGGCAGATGCCGTGCGCCGTTCACGTGCCGGCCTGCAGGATCCGAAGAAACCTATTGCATCGTTCATCTTCCTCGGAACAACGGGTACAGGTAAGACCGAACTGGCAAAGGCATTGGCTGACTATCTTTTCAACGACGAGTCGATGATGACGCGGATTGACATGAGCGAGTATCAGGAGAAATTCAGCGTCACACGACTTATCGGTGCGCCTCCGGGGTACGTAGGCTACGATGAAGGAGGCCAGCTGACCGAGGCCGTACGCCGCAAACCTTACTCGGTCGTGCTCTTCGACGAGATAGAAAAGGCGCATCCCGACGTGTTCAACATCCTCTTGCAGGTACTGGACGACGGACGACTGACGGACAACAAGGGGCGGACGGTGAACTTCAAGAACACGATTATCATCATGACGTCCAATCTGGGGTCGCAGTATATCCAGCAGCAGTTCGAGAATCTCACCGATTCCAACCGTGAGGAAGTCATCGAAAAGGCGAGGACTACCGTGATGGAAATGTTGAAGAAGACCATCCGTCCGGAGTTCCTCAACCGTATCGACGAGACCATCATGTTCCTGCCGTTGACAAAGGAGCAGATCGGAGGTGTCGTACGGCTGCAGCTGGAGCGTGTGAAGGCTATGCTCGAACCACAGGGCATCAACCTCCAGTGGACCGACCCTGCCATCAGCTATCTGGCCGGGGTAGGCTACGATCCGGAGTTCGGCGCACGTCCCGTCAAGCGGGCTATCCAGCGGTATGTGCTGAACGACCTCAGCAAGTCTCTGCTTTCAGGCAGTGTCAACCGTGACAAGCCGGTCATCATCGACTGCTTCGGCGAGGGACTGACCTTCAGGAACTAAGCATTCACCGCATCCTCTTCCCAAGGTGGAAGAGGTGCCGAAAGCAGAGAACAGAGCCATATAGTAAAATCAAACAAGACAAAGCGGGAGAAGTCCATTCCGGACTTCTCCCGCTTTGTCTATATGGGGTGGGACGTTTTCTAATACTTATAATCCTTTGCCAGTCCGCCTGCACTCGTCTCTTTGTACAGTGACGGAATGTCGTGCCCGGTCTGCTTCATCACCTCCACTACCCGATCAAACGATACGCGGTGGTGCCCGTCGCTGAACGAGGCATACAGCTGTGCATCCAAGGCACGGCAGGCGGCAAAAGCATTGCGCTCTATACAAGGAATCTGCACCAGACCGCAGACGGGGTCGCAGGTCATGCCCAGATGGTGTTCAAGTCCCATCTCCGCAGCATACTCGATCTGTGAGGGCGTACCGCCGAACAACTGGCAGGAGGCGGCCGAAGCCATGGCACAGGCCACACCGACCTCACCCTGACAGCCTACCTCCGCACCGGAAATCGACGCATTGTACTTCACGACATTGCCGAAGAGACCGGCCGTCGCCAAAGCATGCAGCACCTTTGTCTCTGAGAACTCGTGTCCTTTCGCCAGATGATAGAGCACTGCCGGCACAACCCCGCAGGCCCCGCAGGTGGGAGCCGTGACGATCGTCCCGCCCGAAGCATTCTCTTCGCTGACTGCCAGAGCGTATGCGTAAACCATCCCACGGCTCTGCAGGGACGGCTTGTAACCGCGTGCCCTTATGTAGTAAGTAGGGGCTTTGCGTGCGAGGTTCAACGGTCCGGGCAATGCACCCTCACTGTCAAGACCACGCTCGACAGCCGCCTGCATGGCATGCCACACCTCACGCAGATAATCCCAGAAATCATCGGTCTCGCATTGCTTCACATATTCCCAGTAGCCCCGTCCATGATGTTCGCACCAGGACTGGATGTCCTTGAGCGTGTGCAGGTCGTATACAGAATCCTGATGGAAACAGTCGCCTGTAGCCTTCCCCTCCGACAGAGCACCGCCGCCGACGCTGTAGACCGTCCATTCGTCTTCTATTTTCTGATGGCTATCATACGCACGGAACACCATGCCGTTGGGATGATAAGGCAGGAACACCTCCGGTTCCCATTTGATTTCCACCGGGGCTACCGGCTTCAACACGTCGATGACGGCCTTGTCCGTCATGTGCCCCCTGCCCGTAGCAGCCAGACTTCCATACAGTGTCACCTCGAAACGCACTGCCTCTGGATGACGGCCGGCGAAGATGACGGCGGCCCGCTGCGGTCCCATCGTATGGCTGCTCGACGGTCCTTTTCCGATTCTGAATATTTCTCTTAGTGATTCCATACTGGTTTACCCTTCAATACCTCTTTTACTCTTTTTATTCTATTGTGCTGCAAAATTACGAAAAAAACCGCAACGATACAGCATACGACACATAAATTATCAGGCAGACATTTAAGGGGAAACCTTTCACCGTCGCAACTTTTTCAGTAACTTTGCAGTCATCATTTCATAGCTACCAACAGTGAAAACAATGGAAAAAGAAGACCATATCGACCGTGCGCTGGTTTTCATGGAAAACCTCGAGAAGCTCGGCGAGCAGTTACGCAACGCCCAGCAGCAGCTGATATTGACGATGGAGCACATACTGGCAATGGAACAGAACCACCAGACCGACACGGATGAGTACCGTGAGCAGGAAAGGCACTGCAGAAATCTTCATGCAATAGTCGACAAGTGGCAGCCGGTCTATGAGGAGAAGATAGAGATGCTGAAAGAAATCAAAAGAGAAGCTGGGAAATAAACAGACAATATATGGAGAAAGAGAAGAAGAAAGACAAGGGCGGCATGATGAGTGTCATTGCCGCCTTAGGAGCCAACGTACTGGTAGCCATATCGAAGTTCGTGGGATTTGCGGTCTCCGGGTCGGCCGCCATGCTGAACGAATCGATCCACAGCATCGTGGACTGCGGCAATGAGATACTCCTGCTGGTAGGCAATCGGCAGGCAGAAGCGAAAATTAGCGAACAGCATCCGTTCGGACAGGCACGTGCCAAGTACTTCTACAGCATGGTCGTAGCCATGATGCTCTTCTTTGCCGGCGGTGCGCTGGGCATCATGGAAGCGGCACAGAAGCTGTTCCACCCGGAACACAGCGTGGAGAACACATGGCTGGTCATGGCGATTCTCCTCTTTGGACTGATGGTGGAAAGTGCCAGCCTGCACGTCGCTTTCAAAGAAATAAAGGAGCTGAACAAAGACCGACTGCCGCTCTACCGGTTTCTGCGGGAGAGCCGTCACAGCGAAATTCTCATCATCTTTGCCGAAGACAGTTGCGCCGTCGTTGGTCTGCTGATAGCTCTGGCCGGTACGCTCCTGAGCCATTTCACAGGCAATCCGTTCTACGATGCACTGTCGGGTGTGCTGATCGGCGTACTGCTCTGCACCGCAGCCCTCTTCCTCGCACGTGAATTCTACAGTCTGCTCATCGGCGAGAGCGTTACAGAGAAAGATCTGACACGCATCAAGACCTCGTTCAACCGACCGGAAATCAGCCGGCTCATCAACATTAAGACCATCCATCTCAGTCCTACGGACATCCTCGTCACGACAAAGATTGACGTGAAGGACGAGTATGAAGCCCGGACCCCAGAACTGATCAATGACATCGAACGGCATATACGTGCGGCTTTCCCGGCCTACAACATTTACATTTATATTGAGACGGATAAATACCGGGAAGATTACAAGAGAGGCCTTAATTCCACAACCGCTCCAGTCCGTTTATCACATTGCTGTCGATGTTCATCAGATACGTAACTTCTCCTATATTGACAGCTCTTTGCATCATACAGTCTGCCCTGACCACATAATCCCCCCTTCCCCCATAGGGGGAGTTTAATGATAAGCCCTCGAAAAGATTTCAGTCCTGTGCGCTTAAATTCGTTCATCACATAAAAAACACCACCATAAGTGACAATGTTCTCTCTTTTTTTATTGCTATCTTTCCTCTAAAGGGAAAACATTTTCTTTATCCGACTGGCCTATGAATCACAGTTTTTATGTAAATTTGTCATGCTAAATTTATGAGTTGTCTATTCAAGAACTCCATCCCTTTTCAGAATTGTCTAATTGTATCAGCCTTAATAGTTTTCAGAAAATTAAGCAGAACTGTAAGAGGTGTTGTACTAATCCCGACAGAAGAGTTGTATGATACTTATCCCGAGTTCAGGTCATAGTAGCAGTATACCTGCATAGAATTTTTAGAACATACCTTAACTGCCAATGGGCAGTGCGAGACGAAGTCAATATGAAAAGACCATTTCAAAACTCATTTTTGAGTAAAGAAATGGTCTTTTCTTTGTTTCCCGAAGGAACTCTACTTACAGGTTAGAAGCTGTCAAGCTGTGAATCTGCTCTTGATGCACCTTCGTCCAGCATGCATCGAAGTTGAAATCAAAATCAGTAAAGGGGACAGGCATGACTGCTTAGCGGTCGGCAGGCCACCGTTGGGAGCATCCGTTCGATGCGGAAGTAGATCCCAGATCGATTTGGGTCCCGGAGCAGATCAGCATGTATGCACTTCTGTTGAAAATGGGATGCTGAAGACCTGAATCCCATAAGTAGATAGGCGTACTCGACCAATAGTGCCCTCCTCCCGGACCACCTCTTTGGTCATAGAAACCAAGATCGGGAAGATAGAAATAATCATTTATGTTGGCGGGTTTACGCTCCGAATGACCTGAAGCAACACGACATGACGGAATAGTAGGCAGCCTCTTTTTTCTATAATCTATGCCATCGGGCGAGACATTCTTCAAATCGGATACGGATTTACCTTCCTCCGCTGCAATGACACTCAGTTTCTTTATCCAGGTACCTCCATGGTAGAGATGATCCATACAGACCCAAAGAGAGTTGTCCCAGTAGAAATCACCTTTCTTTACATACCAGTATAATTCGTTGACGTTAGGACAATCCTTGCAACTGCGTTTGGCCTCTATGTCGGCATTGCGAGGAAGATTATCCGGAAACTCTCTGTACCAACGGGGATCGGTGTTGTCCTTAGGGTAATGGGCGCGGTAAGCAATAAAGAAAGGATCCTGCTCGGGGATAGCGCTGTTCCATTCATAACCTTTCCAATAGTGCTGCCCAACGGCGGCATCCCACATATAGTAGGTGTCGGCCGGGTATTCGGGCACTTGCAGGTTCTGGCTGATGACCTTGTTCTTGCCGGCAGTGAAGGTTACGTTGCTGTATTCCTTGGTGATGGTGCCCCAGACGTTGGTGCCGCCTTCATTCTCTCCAACCCCAACCCGAATGGGTTCGTGGATGGTGTATTCCACAGTGAACTTGCTGTACGTGCCCGGCGCGATGACCATGATGGCGGCATTGGCCTCGGCATTGG
>OBLF01001223.1_pt1 | contig 21946 bp, 21 predicted proteins | sample 1519231 | NCBI WGS metagenome assembly OBLF01 (sample SAMEA2602895, study PRJEB22501) | metagenome | reverse complement strand
ACTAAAGTAGCTGCTGATAGTCAATACCAATTATTGGTCAAATTAGTAAAAGAATCGGCTCAAAAACCGGCCAATTTTGTTCGTTTAGCAGATCGGTATGCGGTACCTTTCACGATTATTGCGTATGTGATTGGTAGTTTGGCATGGTTTTTCTCTAAAGATCCGGTACGCTTTGCAGAAGTCCTAGTAGTCGCATCACCGTGTCCTTTAATCTTAGCTGCTCCGATTGCGCTAGTCGCAGGTATGAGTCGGTCTAGCCGCAATGGTATCGTGGTGAAAAATGGGACAACCATCGAAAAACTTGCAACCGCTAAAAGCTTTTCATTTGATAAGACGGGGACAATAACAGAAGGAGCGCTCTACATTGATCAATTATCTTATACGAGTGGTTATACGGAAAAAACATTTTTACAACTCGTAGCCAGTGCGGAGCAAGAATCGGGGCATGTCATTGCACGCTCCATTGTTCGGGAAGCCAAAGAAAAAGGTGTGGCATTATTGCCAGTGAAAGATTTGGAAGAAGTGACTGGTCAAGGTGTCGTATGCTTTATTGAAGGAAACGAAGTAAAAGTAGGTAAATCGACCTTCGTAGGGAAGAAAGATGTCCATCGCTTAACAAACGAAGTCGCGGTATTTGTTGCTGTGAATGGTGTCATGATAGGACATGTGACTATGAAAGATCAAGTCCGTCAAGAGGCAAAGGAAACGATGCAAATGCTAAAGGCGGAAGGAGTAGAGAGCATCCATTTATTAACAGGAGATAAGCAAGAAGTAGCAGATAGTATTGCAGACCAAGTAGGCATTGATGTGGTGCATGCTGATTGTCTACCGCAAGATAAAATCGCCTATATTCAAGAAATCCCAGCGCCACTTAGACCAACAGTCATGGTCGGTGATGGAGTAAATGATGCTCCAGCTCTTTCCGTAGCGGATATCGGAATAGCGATGGGGGCGCATGGTTCGACAGCTGCCAGTGAAAGTGCAGATATTGTTATTTTGAAAGATGATTTGGCTAAAGTAGCTCAAGCCAGAGACATTGCTAAACGAACAATGGTCGTAGCGAAACAATCGGTATTGATTGGTATCATTATTTGTTGTGTATTAATGGTAATAGCTAGCTTTGGAATCATTCCAACATTATTAGGGGCGGCTTTACAAGAAGTGATAGATACGGTTGCGATTTTATCGGCTTTACGAGCACGAAATGATACAAAATAGTAAAGAGGCTGAGATAGAATGATTCAGCGACAATAAACCAGAAAATCCAGCAATTGTTTTGATATGCTCCCAACATAGTAGACACTAGAAAAAACAAAAATTTCTAGACTACTATGTTGGGAGTTTTTTATATGTCAAAAAGAGTAAAGTTTAGCGTTGATGAAAAATTATATTCTGTTAATCAAGTGTTACAAGGGAGGATATCTAGAAATGCTGAAGCAAAAAGAATCGGTATCAGTATCGGGACTTTGCATGATTGGCTTCGTAAGTTCGAAGAAGGTGGTTCTGAACGACTTAAGGAACTTAGAACGTGGACGACATACTCAGAGGAAACCAAGTTATGTGCTGTTAAAGCCGTCATAGACGGAGGGGAATCCAAACTGTCTGTAGTCAAAAAGTATTCTATTTCAGGTAACAGTGTTTTGAATAAGTGGATTTCCAAGTATACTAGTGGTAGCGAAGTTAAATCCACTAGCAAAGGAAGGTCAAAATCCCGTATGACTAAAGGCAGAAAAACCGACTATAAAGAACGAATTGAAATCGTGCAGTACACGATTGCTCATGAACTTGCCTATGATAAGGCAATCGAGAAGTATCAGGTGAGTTACCAACAGGTTTATTCGTGGGTGCGAAAATACCAATCACTTGGACAAGAAGGATTGAAAGACGGACGTGGTCGCAAAAAGAGTCTAGAGGAACTAACAGAGCTAGATTGTCTCAAACTATAAAATAAGAAGCTTCAAGCAGAAAAAGAACACCTTGAGATGGAGGTGGCTATCCAAAAAAAGTTGCAAGAAATTCGGGATCGATTCAAACGCTAGCGCTATCTCGAAAAGAAGCGAAATTTTTAGCAGTCAAAGAGCTTAATGAAGAGCGTGGTTGGCCAATCAGCCGACTTTGCCAACTAGTAACTGTCTCAACGCAGGGGTATTACAAATGGAGCAAACGTGTTCCGACTAGCCAGGATGAAGAAACGCAACACATCGCTGAAGTCAATACTGAAATCCATCTTGGATGTAAGAAAATCTACGGTTATCGCCGAATGACAGTGGCTGTGAATAAAAAGCTGGAAACGCGCTATAATTGCAAACGAATTCACCGTATTATGCGTATTCTAGGATTCTATTCGGTTATTAGAAGACCGCGTCCGTCTTGGCAACGGTCAAATCCTATTCATCTAGCAGAGAATATTTTGAATCGTAACTTCGACGCCGCCACGTCCCCAAATCAGATTTGGTGTACAGACATCACTGAGTTTAAATATGGGAATGGTCAGAAAGAATTTCTGAGTGCGATCGTTGATCTTTGGGACAAGTCTATCATCGCCTATGTATTGAGTCCTAGAAATGATAATGAAATCGTCATGGATACACTAAAACAGGCCTTTGAAGCCAACCCAGGAGCACGACCACTGATCCACAGTGACCGTGGGTTCCAGTATACTTCTCATGCTTACAAAACATTGAGAGATACGTACAAATTTACCGCAAGTATGTCACGAGTTTCGAAATGTCTAGATAACCAACCAATCGAAAGCTTTTGGGGCACTTTAAAAGCAGAGCGTTACTACCTGAATAACTATGCGACCAGAGAAGCTTTGGTCACGGACGTGGAAGACTATATTCACTTCTATAATCACAAACGTATCACACTAAAACACGACGGACTCACTCCGATGGAAATCAGAAGTAAGGCTGTCGCTTAAGTCTTTTTATTAACCTGTAAGAGGAGATAGAGAAAGGGACTTTCTCTATCTCCTCTGAAGGCCAGTTCGAGTGAAACTCGAACAAATCTTTTTGTTTTTTTTGACTGTCTACTTGACAGGGAGCAGTTCAGATTCGCTTGTTTATGATCAATTCTGTTTAATTCTATCTAGGATCACTTCAAATGTTTCAAAGGTATCTATATCTAACTGGCACAGCCAAAGCAAGTATTTCTTTTCCTTATATGTCCAGTCGACAGTAGGGTAGGACGACAGCAAATTGGTGTACCTTGCTCTTTGCTCACTTGAAGCCAGTTGCCAGCGCTTTTCAAATATTTTTTCTTCTTCCATTATCGATCCCCCAAAAAGAACGCTGCCTGAAACTTCAATAACGGGCAGCGCAAGTCTAATGACGAAGATCTAAGTATATCATAACAAACAATTATGAAAAAACTTAGAAGGTGCTAAATGTTCTACCGTCTTTTGCTTTGCTTCTATTCTTAATGTGTTTCATTATGGTCGCTCTACATAATTTTTCATTGATCACGCACTCGTTAATTGTTGAGTACTTCCTTACATTGCTTTCTTGATCAATCACTTTTATTCCATTTGCATCATGGTAGTTCATAGGAGAAGCTCGACCATCAGAAATAGCTGCTCTTATCTTTTGAACTTCTTTTACAATTTCTGGAAAATTCATCCATCCTGACTCAGATGTCATATGTAATAATCTATAGTACTTATCTTTTTTTTCAATCTAGGGATTCACCACTCCATTTTTTCTTCTATTATAAACTATTTAGTATTTACAATTCAAAAGCTCATTGCATGTTTAAAGTGTACCCTAAATAGACATGTATATAACATTGAAAAATATGGCTTTCCAATGTATGATTAGGGTGTATTTTATATAGATCGAGAAAGCAGGTAAAAATTAATGAAAATTGCATATATCCGAGTATCATCAATCGATCAAAATGAACAACGGCAAATTGAAGAAATGAAAAAGTTTGGTGCTAAAAAAATTTTCATCGAGAAACAATCTGGAGCGACTATTAGTCATCGTCCAATTTTCCAGGAAGCTTTAGATTTTGTCAGAGAGCAAGATATTTTTATTGTAGAAGCCATTGATCGACTTGGACGCAATTATGACGAGATTATCGATTCAGTGAATTATCTAAAGAAGAAGAATGTGCGACTTATTATCACCAGTTTACCGATCATGGCTGAAGCAATCGGAAATCCTCTCCTGGATAAATTTATCAAAGACCTAATCATTCAGATTTTGGCCATGATTGCCGAACAAGAGCGTACTGAATCCAAACGTCGTCAGGCACAAGGGATAAAGATTGCTAAAGAAAACGGCGTCTATAAAGGTCGTCCTAAGTTATACAGTGCAGACACAAAAGATCCTCAACGACGCCTTGTTTATAAAAGCATCGTTCAGGATCTTGAGAATGGGGTTGCTATCTCAAAGATTGCAAAGGATCATAATGTAACAAGACAAACTATTTATAGAATAAAAGAAGATAGCGCGGTCAACATCGATTAGATGATCATGCTGGTTTCTTATCTGTAAAACTGGCTACACTTGTATTATTCAATAGAATTTTATTTAGTAATACAATTAAAATAAAAGAAGTGACCGTAAACTAAAATTGTACCTGTAGGTTGGACACTCTTTTTTACAAGTGTCCTATCTACAGGTACAATTTTATTTATAGATTCGCTCTTTTGTCACTGCTACGTTTAATTTTATTTAGGATCACTTCAAATGTATCGATATCTAGTTGGGAAAACCAAAGTAAGTACTTCTTTTCCTTAGATGTCCAGTCAATATTAGGGTAGGAGGATATCAAACTGTTATATCTTGCTTTTTGCTCACTTGAACTAACTTCCAAGGTTTTTTAAGAATTTTTTCTTCTTCGATAACTAGTCCTCCTTTAAAATTTTTAAAATATATTTATTAAGTAGAAACTTTCTATTTAATAGAAAGAAACTAGTTTAAATATTTATTGAAAAATTCGTTTTCTCTTTCTTTTATTATATCTTTACTGATTGATCGGTTCTCAAAAATAATTTCTCTGTATATATCAATAGCAGCTTGAACCGATACATCTGTGATATAGTTTTTACCTTGTTTCTCAAAACTACGAACTCTTTCACAACACCTGAAAATATCTTCAAGTTGTTGACGATCATCTTGATTAAATTTATCATAGTTGAAATCCATTATTATATCGTCATCTTTGTGATAAACTCTATTTTTTGATTCCAAATTCTCGGAACTTCCTGAAAATGCTTGCTTAAAAAAATCTTTACCAGCGTATTCATAAATATATTTTTTTTGATTAATTAATTGTTTATAAATATCACCAGTTTTAAATGCAATCACATCTGTATTTTCGTTTATTTGAGTTTCACACAACAAAAGAATAATATAATCAACTTCTTTACTATCAATTCTTTCTAACATTTCGACGACATCATTAAACATAGGCATAATGCCTGTTAAACTTTTTTTAGTACCTCTTTTATTGGTCAAGTATTTATTTTTAAATTCACTGTGTACCTCAATCAAAAAAGCTAGTTCTATTTTTTTCCCATTTGCTATTTTCTTCAGTTCTTCTCTATATGATTCTACTTTTGCCATATGCTTATTTAATGAGTACTTAAAAGAACTAATAAAAGTGGGATAATCGGTATTATTAACGCGTTTAAACTGATTCCAAATTAGATTTTGAATATCATTAATTGCTGCAAGATCAATCTCTGGAGATTCACCTATTTTTGAATTCCATCTATTAAAGACACTTTTAGACTCAATATTATGCATTATTCCTGTCGATCCCACTCTTCCGTCTTTTTTTTGCAAAGAAAGGTGATCTACTCTAAAGTGCTCTATACCAACAATACATTCATCACGTCTGTCATTTTGAAAAGTTTTTTTTACAAAATCTGGTCGTTCCTCAATTTCTCTATAAATAAAATCGCCGGAGAGTCTCGAGGCTATTTTTTTTGTAACTGAATGCTTAGAATTCCCAATCTGTATAGCTTTTTCCAATGCATACAATTCATTATTTTTTTTATTTTTCATTCAAAACCTCCTATATTGAATAGCTGTAATTAGTCTCCTCTTTAAATCATACACCAATCGAATTGATGACACACTCTTTCAAATGCAAAACTGCTGCTAAACTCATTCTTTACACTTAATTTTCGTGATAGACCTGTTTGTTTAGCAAATTCTTTTAAATTCTAAGTTCTTCTTCTCTGAGATAAACAGTATTACCTGTTTGATTGCCTCTAATCAAAATCTATACAAACGTTTAAGCAAAGTTATTTTGTCCTATTTGAGGATCTTTAAAAGTTTTTACAGGGAATATAAAAGCGTTCTAAGCAATGCAGCATAAGTACAAAAGATACAAAGATAACAAACAAAAAAAGCGGATCTTTCATAGATTCGCTCTTTTTTCATTACTATGTTTAAATTTATCTAGAATCACTTCAAACGTCTCAAAGGTATCTATATCAAGCTGACACAACCACAACAGATACTTCTTTTCTTTGTAGGTCCAATCAACAGTAGGATAGTAGGACAGCAGACTATTGTATCTCGCTCTTTGTTCAGTTGAAGCAAGTTGCCAGCGCTTTTCAAAAATTTTTTCTTCTTCCATTATCTATCCCCCAAAAAGAGCATTGCCTGAAACTTCAATAACGGGCAGCATAAGTCTAATTTCGCAGATCTAAGTATAGCATAACAAATATTTTTGAAAAAAATTTGAAAGGAATCTTTAGCTTTTATTCTGTTGAGCATATCGATAAATAGACATTATTTATGAAATAATGCATGAGACTATCATCAATATCTCTCAGAGAAGCAGTTAAAACAACCTCATTTTTTAAAAAATATTGTCCCTCATCATAGCTAAATTGTGTGCGTTTTGCATAACTCAGCTTGACTAATTCATTTTCTTGACGAAGGTAAAACACATCATTGGGGGAAATATTCACTCGGGTAGAAGTAAGTTCCACTGAAATAATTAAAATTAGATCGTTTTCTTCCTAATGATTGACAATATGCATTGCCTAACAGACAAATATAAGGGAATGTCACACATCTCTTATATTTTTTTAATCTTCACTAGTAGCCTTTCCGTCATAGTAATCTGTTATGATTTTATTTTTCTTATTGCTTCTAAAAGATCAAATATGACCTTTTAGAAGCAAGTTTTTGGACACCTAATAACTTACTCAGCATCAATCTTTGAATTGTATAATAAGCTTGGAGTATTATTATTATGCGAACGACTACACTTGCTAACTGTTATATATAAATCCTTTAAGAGATTTATACTGGTAAGTACAGCCTCACCTGTATTCAATTTCTTAATTTGCCCAATTTGATTTTCAGAAAGATGATTTTGAATTGCCTTCAATTCATCTGGAGCTGTCAGCCTATGTACTAACAATGTTCCAATTTGACCTAGTAAAATTTTATCCACATCGTTTGGATTCTGCGTTGTTAGAAAAAGAAAAATCCCTTTTTTGCGCCCTTCCCTAGCAATAATGTTTAGTCCTGTACAAAATGAAAATCCTTCATTTGATACACTTTTTGTATAACGGTGAATCTCATCAATAAATATTATAAAGGGATTGATTTTATCTTTAGATAAATTAATTAGATGGTTTGTTATTAAATCTACAATCATCCCCCCAACTTCATCAGTCGTACCGATTCTTGAAGTATTAATATATAAAGATTTTCTTGTATCATTTGATGACCAATAGTCTACAATGTCTAGCAATCCTTGATTATCAGAATTGAAAAAATTTAAAAAACTTGTATTTGATAGTTTATAATCAATTTTTTGCACTAAATACTGATTCGAATTAAAGTTAAAATCATCGTAAATGAAATAATAATCCTTTCCACGCTTCTCTCTTTTGATAGCTTCGTTTGCTACCTGTTCTGATAAAAAACAAACCTCAAATTCTTTGTCGCTTGGAGAAAGTGATGCCATATGTTGCGTGACCACATCTACTTTTTTTTCAAATTTTTCATATATACCAGATAAATTATTTTTCTTTTGGTATCTTAACGAACTAATTGCTGAGGCAAGAACAGCTGGCTGAGTACCATCGTTTGTTTCGAATAATATAGACCATTGCTGCATGGATAAGGCAGAAGATGAAATAAAGGCATCTTCTCCCAAAATATACTTATCAACCTCTTCTTTTGTGAACGAATCACAATATTCCCCAGTAGGGTCTATTATCAAGGTTCTTATCTTATCATTGATCAGTTTATCCAAAATGCTCAAAGCAGATGTAGATTTACCACTATTAGTAGTCCCAACTGTCATTAAATGTCTGTTGAACAGAGTCTGCGGTTGTAATTTAATAGGGTAGCTCTGAGAACTGAAGGCTAAATTTGCAAAGTAAGACATCTGTTTCTCTCTCTCCGGATCAACCTCTATAGATTCAATAAAAAGTTCAATAGCTTTTTCATTTGCAATATACACTTTATCCGTAATACCAACTGTATTTGTACCATTGAGTTTAAAATACTTCTCACCAAGTGGGATATATCCAAGTATATCAATACTTATTTCTGGAAATATTTTTTCTTGCAGACCATTTGTTAACATCTCATGAACACTATCTGAATTTGGAACTTTGGATTGGAAAATTTCTCCAAAAAACAAACCATTGCTAGAATCAATCAAGACATAGAAATTTATTGTATTTGGAGAGAGAATATCGGTTCTTAATTTCCTGTATGAAAGTAGCGAAAGATTTTCAATCTGAATCGTAGAATACGAACGATTTACTTGTGAAATCATTCCAAGGTAATAATTACTTTTATCAGCTACGTTGAAAAAACTGTCAATTTTCATCATTTAAGTACCTTCCACTCAAGTAATCCACTAAGTCGCTGTTCATAGTTGCTTTTAAAAATGAAATTGGGTAACCATCACACATTAAACGGATGAGTCCTGCCCAATTTTGATTATACTTAGAGTCTATCTCATCAAATTCGATATATCTATTGTCTTCTTTATCCCACTCTCTATTGGGGTCAATATTAAAATCGGTGACCAGTAATTTGAGGCTAGAGTTATTTTTTAAAGCTTGAGTAATCATTTGAGATATATGGTCGTCCGCAAAACTAAATCCAGAAGAAATAAGCAAAGTATTTGGACGCTTTATAAGATCTTGAAACTTTGCAAATAGTTCAAAATAAGGTTCTTGATAACTCTGTGCAAACTTGTCTGAGCTAGGAAAAACTATTACCATTTTATCCGTATCAATAATACTATGCTTATCTTTTCTCAAAATATCACCGTTATCTTGTTTCTCCCAGGTAAGGGATCCATGTATTTTTACCAGATTAAACGTCTTATCTTTGAACTCAACTTCTCTAGTTTTAATATTCTGAGCTTCTTTAACGAGGTTCCATTCAAATATATCGCTATCAAACTTTGGTACTGATGTAAAATTGAAACCATCAAATATAACAAAATTGTTTTCAGCTGCGGCTTGCTCAAATAAGTCATCATAATTTGTTGTAATAACTGAAAATTTATTTCCATCTTTTCCTGATAAATTAGATAAAAGATTTAATAATGCTCCGTGTTTCAAGACTTTGCTATCATATGAATAAGTTGTATTTTCCTTAATTAAAAGTAAAATTTTTTCGATAGTACTATTAAATTTTTCTTTATCATTATCAGGTACATATGGTCGATAATGAAATAATGTCGACAAGAAATCCTCTAGATTAAAATTGTCAGCCAGTTGAGGAATGTGTTCTGCTTTAATTTGATCTCTAGCTAATATGTATCCGTCGTTGTATTTACATTTTTCTGCTAATTGTTCCAATGTATAAAGATCATCAATCTCATGTAGCTTCAAATATACATCTTCAGCTATCATCTTTACTGTTTTCCCATACTTTGGATTTAAATCAGGCGCTACTGATGCTCCTGCACCTGCTAGGAAAACAATGTTGGAATACTTTTCACCATAAACTGTTTTACGGATTTTCTCACTAATTAAACGTTTAAAATCAATCTCTTGAAATTGACTTTGAGAATCATCTGTTAAATTTTGTTTCTCAAGTATACCACTGGAATCATAGAAATTCGTAACGCCAGAATCATTCTTTTCTATGCCAAATTTACTTGACTGCGACAAATAATGATACTCTATCTGACTCTCCTTAGGGTTACTAACTTCATCAAAAAAGAAGAAAAACATGGCACTTACTCCTCCACTTCAAACTTAGGTAAACTATTGATTATATCAACATTTTGATAGAAATCGTTGGTGAAAACCTTAATGATACCTCGTTCGCCAAGATGATCACTAACCCAACGAAAAGCTTTAACATGAGTAGCATATAGAACTTTTTAGTCAAGGCAGCCTTTGAATATGAAGCATAGGTCTATGCGAGCTGCTTGTCTAACTTAGTATAAAAAATATCTTAATTATTGTCTTTTTGGCTAACTTGACCAATAGAACAAGGTGGATTACCAATGATAGAAGTAAATAATTCCCAAAAAAAGAGCGCTGCGTGAAACTTCAATAACGCGCAACGCTAGTCTAATTTATGCAGATCTAGGAATAGTTTATCATATTATAGTCCACGTTCATAGTGTGACCAAACAGAGAGAATTGTGATCGTTTTACTCTCTTCCTCCACGCTGTAAACCAGTCTGTGTTTTATATTTAGACGTCTTGAATAGTAAGGTAATCCAGTTAATTTTTCGTATGGTGGCGGTGTCTGAAAAGGATTTTCCTTTATAACTTTGATCAGTTCATCAAACTTACTAGCTAGATTTACACTCTTCAATTTAGGCAAATCTTTGCGAGCATTCTTTTTAATCTTTACATTGTATCCCAATCAATTTCACCTAAGTCTTCACTTTCTTCATTATCAAAGTGTTTTATCCGATCCAGTACGCCCGCATTTTGTAAGTAGATTGTTTCTTGTAACGAGTTCCAATCGCTCTTACTAATCATTATTACGCTTTCTTCCTCTTTTGTACTTGCAATTTCTACAGGTTGACTGTCGGACACAACGTGCTTAATGATTCCGTAAAGATTTTTTCTTGCATTCGTCGGTGTAATTACTTCCATAAGTTCTCCTCCTTTTTTTATAAATCTCTTAAGTATATTATAGCGTACGTTTAAACGTACGTCAACGAAAGGAGAGAATATATTTGCCATTTCTTACAAATCTTCAAGTCTTGTCGTAATCGTTTTTTGATCCTTGATTTGTTGTTTCGCTTGCTTAAGGTGCTTATTGTTTGCAGTCCTATTTAACAAATGAGCGGTTTCTTGCATTGATTCATGGTCTTTAGCGGCCGTTAAAGTCATCTGCTCTTCAGCGGCTTGCTTTTTGATCCGTTTTAAAGTTGATAAGGAGATTTTCATCATCTTCTCTACTTCCCTCATACTATGGGTTTCCATCAATGTTAGTGCAAGTTTGTAATGATCATTCAGTATACGTTTTGGACGTCCTTCTTTATAGTTCTTCTTATTGGCTTTATGCCATTGTTTCCCCTCTTGTGTCCTGGTCACGATTAAATCTCTTTCAAACTGTGCAAAGCTTCCAAGCATGTTCATCATCAATGTTTGCATAGAATCTTTTTTATTTGGTTCAAACGTCAAGGCATTGTCTAAAAAAGTAACTGTCACGCCTGCTTCGTTTAAAGTTGAAATAATCGAATTTAAATCAACGATACTTCTTGCTAAGCGATCGATCTTTGTTACTAAGACGAGATCACCTTCTTCTACTATTGAAAGTAGTTCTTCTAATTCTCTTCTACCTTCTTTTTTTGTACCAGTATATTTTTCACTAAAGATTTTTTCAGCACCCGCATTTTCTAATTTCAAAATTTGCGTTTTGTAATCTTGATTGCTGGTACTGACTCGTGAATAACCATAAATTGCCATTTTTCTCTCACACTTTCTGGACATAAGTTTCTGACACCTGTCAAAACCAAGTATATCAAGAAAAAATATTGTGGTCAAAAACTTTTAAGTTTCTGACCACAGTCAATGTTTGTCCTAATACTCATAAATTTAAATTTATATTGAACAATGATTTATTTTCGAGTTTATGAACACAAAAATAAAGTGATACCTATCAATTATGCTATCTAAAAGAGTGTCCAGAAATATGTCATTTTATGAACATTCAAACATTCACTTGAATATAGATGGATGTTCTGATACAATACATTCAAACAAGCATTTGAATGTAAAGGAATGATCGTATGAATAATGAAATTTGTGAAATAACTTGTATTCATGAAGACAAAGTTAATCGTGCTAAATCTAAACTAGCAAACTTTGATACTCCGTCAGTAAGTGGTTTCTTTAAAATATTGTCAGATGAAAATCGACTTAAAATTGTACATGCTTTAGTTCATGAAGATGAGCTGTGTGTTTGTGATATTGCTAATATCATTGATGCTTCGGTCGCAACAACTTCACACCATCTGAACTCCTTAAAAAAATTGGGAGTAGTTGATAGTCACAAGGATGGTAAGTTAGTCTACTATTTTATTAAAAATATCAAAATCTTAAATCTTATGGAGCTTGGCGTAAATTTTAAAGAAGAGGTGCTAGCATGAGTGAGAAAATGACCGAAAAAACCTATCGAATAGAAGGATTAAGCTGTACAAATTGTGCAGGTAAATTTGAAAAAAATGTAAAACAGTTGCCAGGAGTTACGAGTGCAACAGTAAACTTTGGTGCAAGTAAGATTTCAGTAGAAGGCCAAACAACAATTGAAGAACTCGAAGAAGCGGGAGCCTTCGAAAATCTTATCATTCGTGATGATCAAGAAAATGATGAACAAGTTAGATCAAAAGAGTCTTTTATTAAACGGAATATCGCTTTAATCATCTCTCTTGGTTTTATACTTGTTGCTGTGATTTCCCAACTATCATTGGGCGAAGATCATTTATTAACGAAAGCTCTTTATATATTGGCAATAATAATTGGTGGATTTGATTTATTTAAAGAAGGGTTCTCTGATTTGATCAAATTGGACTTCTCCATGGAATCTTTAATGACTATTGCAATTATTGGGGCCGCATTTATTGGAGAATGGGCCGAAGGTTCTATTGTAGTAATACTATTTGCTATTAGCGAAGCTTTGGAACGATTTTCAATGGATAAAGCAAGACAGTCGATTCGTTCTCTTATGGATATAGCTCCCAAAGAAGCTCTTATCAGGAGAAACAATGTAGAGCAATTAGTCAGTGTCGATAAAATCGATATCGACGATATTATGATCATTAAACCCGGACAAAAAATAGCCATGGATGGGCTTGTTATCAACGGTCATTCTTCAGTAAATCAAGCAGCAATAACAGGAGAATCGGTTCCTGTTGAAAAACAGTTAGATGATGAAGTGTTTGCAGGAACACTAAATGAAGAAGGTGTTCTTGAAGTCAAAGTAACAAAAAAAGTAACGGATACAACGATTGCCAAAATCATTCACTTAGTTGAAGAAGCGCAAGGAGAACGAGCTCCTGCACAAGCCTTTGTAGATAAATTTGCAAAATACTATACGCCATTCATAATTATTATGGCCCTTTTGATAGTGGTTGTTCCTCCGCTATTCTTTGGTGGTGACTGGAATAAATGGCTTTACCAAGGGTTATCCATTTTAGTTGTCGGATGTCCTTGTTCATTAGTGATCTCAACACCTGTTTCAATTGTTTCGGCTATTGGTAATGCAGCAAAAAATGGTGTTTTAGTAAAAGGCGGAGTCTATCTGGAAGAAATTGGTCATTTGAGAGCAATTGCTTTCGATAAGACTGGAACCTTAACAAAAGGAAGGCCTGTCGTAACGGATTTCATTGCAACCAGTTCTGAAACTGATATAAATTATCTATCGATTATTTCATCGTTGGAATCTCTTTCTCAACACCCATTAGCTTCTGCTATTTTAAACGAAGCGGATAAAACTAATGTGGATTACAAGTCAATACAAATCGAGGATTTCCAATCTATCACAGGTAAAGGACTTACAGGTATACATCAAAACATACGTTACTATATTGGAAGCCCTAAACTGTTTTCTGCATCAGTAATCGAAGAAACAGCGGTCAAAGTACAATACAGACAATTTCAAGAACAAGGGAAAACCGCCATGTATTTCGGTACTGACGAACAAATTTTAGGAGTAATTGCTGTCGCGGATGAAGTAAGAGATTCAAGTGCTGCCGTTATTTCTGAACTCCACAAGTTGTCAATTGAACACACTATTATGCTTACTGGTGATAATACTAAAACCGCTGAATCTATTGGTAAGCAATTAGGTGTGACTGAAATAAAAGGAGATCTAATGCCTCAAGAAAAATTAGATTCGATTAAAGCGTTGCGGACAACTTATAATAAAGTAGCAATGGTGGGCGACGGCATTAATGATGCACCAGCATTAGCTGCATCGACGGTTGGTATTGCAATGGGCGGTGCAGGAACAGATACGGCTCTCGAAACTGCTGATGTTGCTCTAATGGGCGACGATTTACAAAAATTACCATTCATTGTTAGACTTAGCCGCCAAACTCTAAAAGTAATTAAGCAAAATATCACCTTCTCATTAGGTATAAAACTATTAGCTCTACTACTAGTCATACCAGGTTGGCTAACACTATGGATTGCTATTGTAGCAGATATGGGAGCAACGCTTTTAGTAACATTAAACGGATTACGATTGATGAAAGTTAAATAACACAACAAATAAAAGAAGGCATGTTTATAAGCGTGCCTTCTTTTTATGATACATTTTTAGTTTTTTTGAACGCTAGTTATGAAGCAAACTATGCGCCATTTAAATATTAAAATGACAAGGCCCTAAAAGAAAAGTGATTTCCTCTTAGAGCCTCTAAGGATGGAGCGATTTTAACGAATGTGACAGAATCTGATTGTGTCACATCCGTAAAATTTATGGAATATATTTAAGCAGATACTTTTTAGTAGCACTTTTCCCAGAATTGTCTTGCATAAGACCATTAAAATCACTGATTTTTATTCTCTACATTTGATATTTTATCTGATAGATAATCAGTGATCACCAAAAGCACACCAAACGTCAACATTACATCCGCAATATTAAATACAGGGAAATTTAGAAAATCAAGACGCAGCATATCAACTACATAGCCAATCCTTATTCGATCTACTAAGTTTCCCAATGCACCTGCAATAATAAAAATCAGGCCACTCGTCAGAATCTTTTTTTTACTTTTTAACATTAGCCAACCCAACATAGCGATTATGGGCACCGATATAACAATCAATAAGTTTGTATTATTACTCAAAATCCCCCAAGCTGCCCCACTATTTTGAATATAGGTCAGTGAAAAAATATCGGGAATAATGACTCTTTCTTCATATAATGCAAAAATACTAACTGTCAATAATTTAGCAATCTGGTCTACACTTAGAAGAACGAATATTGATATTACACTTAAAAATAACATGAAAGCCCTCAACATCTAAATTTTTATTTATTGAATAAATTTGAAAGTTTTTCCCATAACAACAATATAGTTTCCTTGTCATTAAAAAAAGGCATTTGCACAGTATCTAAATTTTCAAATAATCCAGCTGCCTGATCATAATAATCTGCTAAGAATGTAGCTTGTTCATTCAAAAGAGCATTTGCTTCTTCAATATTGCCATTAGCTATTAGATCTTTGATTGTTTGTAAAATTTCTTCTCTATTCATTAAGTTCCTCCGTATCAAAATATTTACCTCAATTACTTAACACATCAGTTAATAATCACAAATTAACGCTGATAAAGATAAATGATACTATAATTAAAACTAGGAATATTTGAGTTAAACAGCCTAAGCAGCCTCTGTTACTTCTATAGGAACCATGATTACCATGATGTTCTTTTTTGTAAGTGTTACTTTTATGGTGGTCATCTCTATAATAATCTTTTTTGTGATGGTGTCCCACAAAATTCACCCTCTTCCATAGTGTGTTCAAACATAACTTTTAAAATAGTTTTTATATGTTCATCTTTCAAGGAGTAGTACATATACTTTCCTTTACGCTCTGCTGAAACCATCCTATTACTTTTCAACTTAGAAAGATGATGCGATGTTGCTGTGTGTGATCTTTGGACCAATGACTGTAATTCAGAGACATTTCTTTCTTGTTTCGACAAAAAAAACAGTATTTTTAGTCTGGTTCGATCATTGAGTACTTTTACGATTTTCTGGACTCCCTCAACTGATCTTTCTAAATCCTTATTTTTCATTTAGAATCTCCGTCCTATAATTTTCACATTTCTTTTTGAGGAATTAATAATCTCAATCCGTTAAAAATAACCAACACAGTACTTCCTTCGTGAGCTAAAACTCCTATTCCTATAGTCATTTTACCTAAAAAGTTTAATGATATTAATAGCAACACAATAAACATTGAAAAGATAATATTCTGCCAGACAATTTTATTTAATCGTCTAGATACTTTATGAGCATAAACTAAATTCGATATGTCATTCTTCATTAGAACCACATCCGCTACATCGATAGCAACATCCGTTCCATCGCCCATAGCAATTCCTACATCCGCATTAACTAAAGCTGGCGCATCATTGACTCCGTCACCTACCATTGCAGTTAGTCCATATGAATCCTGTTGCTGTTTAACAATTTTCGCCTTATCTTCCGGTAAAACATTAGCAATTACTTGACCAATCTTTAGCTCATTGCCAATCGATTCACCCGTAAGTTTAGCATCCCCTGTAATTAAAGTAGTGTGAACACCTTGATCATTGAAGTATTCTATTGCATCTTTTGCATTCAAGTTAGGGACATCCATTAATGCAATTAAACCTATAACTTCCTTATTGATTGCTATTAAAACAACAGTCTTTCCGTCTTTTGAATACTCATTAACTTTTTCTTTTATGTTTTTATCATAACTATTAAATTCCGAAGGTTTAGAAATTCTATACTCATTATCATTGAAAGTTGATACTAATCCTCTGCCAACCTCATTTTCTACTGATAGTGTTTTTGTCTCCGTATGTGGAAAATTACTAACTATAGCAGTCGCTAAAGGATGATTTGATTCTTTTTCCATTGATACAATAACGTCGATTACCTCCTCTTCGTCGACCCCATCAATGAAATATTGATTTGTAACAACGGGTTTTCCTTTCGTCAAAGTCCCTGTTTTGTCAAAAGAAATAGCTTTGAGTTCCCCTAAATTAGATAAAAATGATCCCCCTTTAAACAGTACACCTCCCTTAGCTAAATTAGAAATCGCTGATAAAGTAGCGGGTACCGCACTAGCTGCTAATGCGCACGGTGAAGAGGAAATTAAAAATACAATACTTCGATATAAAGTTACATTCCAGCTCCATCCAAAAACTGTTGGACCCAAGACCAATATAAATGGGAAAATCATCAATACTAAGGTCACATACTTGGGCTCTAACCTCTTTATGGTTGTTGCTGTTTTACTCAAATTTTTCTGCGATTGATCAACTAGTTTTAATATTTTTGCAAATACAGTATCGCTACTATCTTTTGAAACTTCCATAACAAACGAACCGGTACCATTAATTGTACTTCCGAATACATCGTCACCTACTGTTTTTTCTTTTGGAATACTTTCACCGTTTATAGACGACTCATCGATTGATGTTGTTCCAGAGATTATTTTTCCATCTGTAGGCACTTGTCCTCCATTTAAAACTTGCACTTTATCTCCGACCACTAATTGATCAACTGACACGACTTCAACAGAGTTGTCAATTGATAGTCTTCTGGCTTCCGTGGGATTTAGCTTTAGCAGATTCGTAATTTCTCTCTTACTCTTCCCCTCTGCGTAATCTTCTAAGAAATGTGCCCCTGCAAAAATCAAAATTAATAGACCAGCTTCCTCGAAACTGCCAATAATCATTGCAGCAGCTGCTGCTAATACCATTAAAAAATGAATATTAGGCATAAATTTTTTTGTTTTCAAACTATCTTTTATTGTATCTCCAAAGCCCTCTATGATTACATGGTACCCTGCAGAAACCACCGTAATACTAAATAACATGTTAGAAAGTATAAGTAGATCTTCTCCTAAAAATAGAGCAATTAAAAATGCGATTAACCCAATGAAGTAAAAATACACTGGGATATTCCCATGACTGTGATCGTGTTCTTCATTATGTTTATGCTCAGTACCCCCATGGTTACTAGTCTCGTTTTTAAGAGAATGATTTTTATTGTTGATTTCTTCTTTGTCCATTTATGTTACCTCCTAAATATTGTTTATGATTAATCATAGTTTTTGAATTCTTTGTTTTCATTTAAAATCTCATCCACATTTCGCCGATAAAAATCATGCTCTTTCAACCACTCCTTAAAGCTACCCTCAGATAACTGATAGATTCCTTTTATTTCTTGGTTATTGAAACCTAAGCTAAGTAATTTTAAATATTTTTCTAAAGTTAAGTCTCCAATTTTTTTGTTTTTGGAGCTATATCCTAGAAACTGTCCCAACAACTGAATTTCTTTTTTTAGTTCTGTATGATCACTATCTAACCAGTTAGGATTTTCATTTAAAAGCTTAATCAATTTTCTCCGTATTTCTTTTTTTCTTTCTTTTGACATCTTACTCATCCTTTAGTTAATGTAATAATATTATAAATGACCAACCAAACATATGTCAAATCATTCATATGTTTTTTAAAAAAATACGGTTTTTCTTCTGTGTAATTAGCTTCGATCGATTACTTTTGAACATATAGCACCAATTTTTACCTAAATTTACGTCGATATCTAAACCACATTCTATAAATGAGATTAAACTATTTTGAAAAATATTGAAATAATTATCTAATTTATATTCTTTATACTTTTCTTTAACGTATTAAAAGTTAATTCTATTACTTCGAATAGTTTAAAAAAAGGTGTATAAATCAAATGAAAAATCTAGCGTAATAAAGCATACTGCCTTAAACACTAGATTTTTCTAAAACAAAAAAATTTGCAATTCTATAAGCCTATATAAGTCGCTGGGTCCACAAAACCGGACCACAATCCTGTAGACATGCCCAAGTGAAGGTGAACTCCAGTAGAATTACCCGTCGTTCCCATCCCTCCTAAGTATTCTCTTGAAGAGACTGACTGGCCTACTGATACCGCCGGTGGTGTACTCATATGCATATAATAACTATACATACCGTTAGAGTGTTTTATAATCACATGATTTCCAGTAGACGGTCCATAACCTGCCGCAACAACTTCTCCGGAATTAATTGAATAAATCGGAGTTCCAGTAGATCCGGTAAAATCTAAACCGTCATGCTGATTTCCAGAATATCCTGTAGGATCTGAGCGAAACCCAAATCGGCTTGAAATATTAATAGAATCTAGAGGCCTAGTCCAACCATTATTTGACGAACTAGACTCCTCGGTTGATGGAACATCTTTTTCTTTGGAAGACAAATCTACGTTGCTTTTTTCTTCATCCGATACAACATTTTCTTCAGATTTACTTGTCTCGCTTGGATTCTCTTTTATTGGTTTTTCATCAACCAATTCCGCATTCTCTGCTGAATTATTATTACTTGTCTCTTGTTTCTTAGATACTTCCAAATCAGCCATTCTTTTAGCTTCTTCTTCAATTTTTCGTTGCTTTTCCAAAGCCTCTAAAGCTAATTTCTTTTTCTTTTCTGCCTCATCTCTTTCCTCAATGAGTTTCTGTTTCTTTTCTTCTTCAGTATTTAGGGATAAGGATAATTCAGCTATTTCTAATTCTTGTCCCAATTTGATATCTACTAAGTTTCTCTGTTTCTTATCTAATTCAGAAGATTGATCTTCGATGTCAGCTAGTTTTTTTTCTAATTCTTTTTCAAGTACAACACTTTTTTCTATATCCATCTGCTGTTGTTCCACTATACCATTACTCGCGTTCATAATCGTAATAGAGGCAACTGCTTTATTTATTGCATCACTAATAGATTCTGAACTGAGTAATGTCTCCATTAAACTATTTGATGAATCAGAAGTTTGAATATCTCTAGCTTGATTTCTTAGTAAATCTTTTCTTTTGTTAATCTTTATAGTGAGCTCCGTTATTTCTTTAGAAATTTCATTTGCTTTTTTTTCTGTAACTGATTTATTTTCGAGTATTTCTTTAATCTCGGCATCAATTTTCTTAATTGAATTATCGGTATCTAACTTTTGCTCCTCTATGGTCTTTGTTTCTTTCTTTATAACATCAATTTTCTGTTCCTGTTTACCGATCTCATTGTCTAGATCCTCCGCATATGCAGAAACCACTGACATAGAAAACAACATTAAAATACTGGAAATAAAAATATTTTTTTTCACAAACAGTTCTCCTATACTTTTAATAAATATTATTTATATAAAGCATAGCAAATAGAATAAATAATATTCGAAATAATAGAATTTAAAACAAATAGAAACAAATAGAAATATTTTGTCATATTTTTGAAATACAATTAACCGATTTTGATAGTAATCCGATGGATACTCAACAATATCTGATTACACCTTGTAGCATTAAAAAAGATATACACTCCCTGTTAAGCTTTTTCTTATCCTATCTCAATTTTACGTAAGTGTGAGGACTAAAGGATTTTAGCCAATTAATTCCCTTTGTAATTCTCATCTTAATAATAAGCTTTTCTTAAATTGAAATATTAGAGACTTGTAAATCTAAAAATTTTCTACATTTACAGTTCATGAGTAAGCAGTGGCTTCCTACAAGTTATTCCCATTGGAACCAATAACATCTTTATACCAATAAAAGGATTTTTTCTTGTATCTTTCAAAGTTTCCTTTCTGGTTGTCATTTCTATTGACATAAATCAACCCATATCTCTTTTTCATCTCCCCTGTGCTTGAACTGACAATATCTATAGGACTCCAAACCATATAGCCCCAGACTTCCACACCCTCATATATCGCTTGCTTCATTTCTATTAAATGAGATTTTAAGTAGTTAATTCTGTAATCATCATTAATTGAACCATCTTCTGTAACTTTATCTACTGCCCCCAATCCATTTTCTACAATCATTAAAGGAATATTATAGCGATCATACAATTTATGCATTGTGTATCTTAAGCCCACTGAGTCTATTTGCCAACCCCAATCAGAAGTATCTAAGAATGGATTTTTAATCCCACCTAAAAGATTACCCGCCGATACTTCATGCCCATCCTCGGAGGAGATGCAATTGCTCATGTAATATGAAAAAGAATAGAAATCAACTACCCCTTCTTCCAAGACCTTCTCATCATAATCAGATAATTCTATTTTTATATTATTTATCTTAAAATAGTTTTTTGCATAATATGGATACTTTCCTTTTACTTGAACATCTGCACAAAAATCGTTAAACATTCTATCCATCTCCTGAGTCAATATGTTATCCTCAGGTCGACTTGTTAATGGATACAAGGTAACATGAGCAATCATGCATCCGATTTTAAAGGATGGGTTGATTTTACGTCCTAACCTAACAACTTTGGAACTTTGGCACTTGCCATAAAAACATTGTGCAATGCCTCAAAACGTGCCTCTTTCGACTTTCTAAGATCCAAATCATTGATTCCTAGAACTTCTAAAGCTCCATCTTCTAACAAAGAAAAGTTAATTTCATTAAAAGTAATCCAATATCTCACTTTACTCTTAAATCTCTCAAAAACTGTTCGTGCATATCTCTCAAAAAATGTAATTGTTTCCTTACTATAAAAACCATTAAAATTTCTAACTAAATGCATAGGAAAATCAAAGTGACACAGTGTAACGATTGGTTCAATCCCATACTTCGCACATTCATCAAACACACTGTCATAAAATTGAAGTCCTTTCTCATTCGCGTGCTTTTCATCACCGTTAGGGAAAATCCTACTCCAAGATATAGACAACCTAAAAGCTTTTAGGTTCTGTTGCCGACCTTTGAATTTGCCTTTTTTCTTAGCAATTTCGATTCCTTGTGCCTG
>OBLF01001221.1_pt1 | contig 21979 bp, 19 predicted proteins | sample 1519231 | NCBI WGS metagenome assembly OBLF01 (sample SAMEA2602895, study PRJEB22501) | metagenome | reverse complement strand
CAAGCTGGTATCAGTGGTGGGAGTCAATCCCCCAGCTGATATAGCCTCCGGCAGGGCGCACATTGTCCGGTGGACAATGGTTTTGCGCCGACCGAAACGGAGTGTAGACTTGCAGAGGTGCGCGTCATGCAATTGCATGACGCGCACCTCGCAGCAAGAATGCCGAGGCATTCTTGAATTTTTATGTGAGAAAATGAAGGACATGGTAATGCGGAACGTGTTCCAATTAAATTACAAAAGCATATTATAGTGTGCTAAAATAAGTTTAACAAATCAAGAAAGTGCATAAGAAAAGGAGAACTTTACTATGGGAATCGATTGGGAAGAACAGTTAGGTGCAGAAGGCGCAGATATGGCACGTGCTTACGAGGATAGTTTACCGGAAGAGGATTGTGGAACAACAAGCCATTATGTTTCCGGGATAAGGTTTGAGGATGATGTTGTTGGCTCATATATTTATGAAACGATGGATAATTTTGACAGTACTCTAAGGGACTGGGGATTTTACGATAAAGATGCATGTGTGGGCGAGCCAAGTTTTGACGATTCGTGTTGGAAACTTGAAAGTAAGACTAGTGATGAACTGATAGAGGAATGTATAAAATTCAGTCAGGAGGCGAAGCATGTAAAGTGTGTTTTGAAGGATGCGGGACAAGATATAGATACACTGTTTGATTATTTGGACAGTCGTGCTTTGTGTGATCAGAATGTTTCAGCAGCAGAGAGAGAAGAAGATAGAAGAATAATTGAATCGAAACTGAGATATGAAGAGGAGTCTATGGGGGATGATGAATTGCGTGAAAAATGTAGAGCTATGACTCGTGACGAACTCATAGATAAACATATAGATATCGAAGGGATTAAAGATGCAGCAGTATATATTTTGTTGTTTATTGAAGATGTTATAAAAGGACTGCGTACTGATTGGTGTGGTGAGTTTGAGGGTAAACAGGATCTGAAAGACTTGATGGAGAAATATAAGGAACCTTTACCTGAAACAAGGAAAATGGCCGAAAAACAAGCTATGATTGAAAAAGACGAATCGATTACCCCAGCTCCTGATGATTATGAGTTCACAGAGTCTGATGAACTTCCGCTGTAGGAATATGATAAGAAAGGCAAAACGAAAAAACTCTGACCGGATTAAAGTCCGGCCAGAGTTTTTGTTTTCTCATAAAAAAGATAATTAAATGCAGCAATCGCGCGTCCGACACCGATGACAGCAAGGACGGTTCCAAGTTCAATGCCGACCAGATGGTGGGCGAAGATCAGTCCGACGCTGATGGTCACGCAGATGTTGAACAGATCGAAGCAGTTCTTTGTAAATCCAGTGCTTTTGTGAATGGTATCTGAAATCGCTTGTACGATACCGTCTCCCGGATTTGGAATGACACGCATGTTCAGTGACATGGCGGCACCGACGCCGGTCAGTATAATAGCGATGATCAGGAAAAAGACCCGTCCGGCAAATGTTCCGGAAAAGCTGTTCGCGCAGTCTGTTTTCAGATCAGGAATCCATGCACCGAACACATTTAAAAATCTTGTAAATACAAGACTTAATGGAATCTGTAAAAGATCCATAATAAGAACAAGCTTCAGATTCATTTCATTTGCATGCTCCAAAGCAATATCTTCGCGTTTCAGTTCTTTCCGGCACAGGATGGTATGAAGAAGCATTTCTACCAGAACAAAGATACAATAAAGTACCATCGTCATATTTCCAAAGTTTAGATCCCAGATTGTGGATATGCTGTAAGATACGGAGATGATGGGAGAGACCCCAAGTCCCGTCTTCGTATTCAGAGAGATACCGAGGGCCAGTACCAGTAATCCTACTAAGTAAAAGCCCCCACGGTAAATGTAATTCTTTTGCATTAAGCTAATTTTTCCCCAGTTAACATCTCATAGCTCTGTAAGTATTTATCGATTGTTTTCTCGACGATTTCATCCGGAAGGGTCCAGTCATTATCCGGATTTGCTTTCAGCCAGTCACGGGCGAACTGCTTGTCGAAGGACGGCTGTCCATGACCCGGCTCATAACCATCTGCTGGCCAAAAACGGGAGCTGTCTGGTGTGAGCATCTCGTCACCAAGTACCATGTTACCGTTCTCATCAAGACCGAATTCAAATTTTGTATCAGCAATGATGATACCGCGTGTCAGTGCGTAGTCCGCACATTTCTTATAAAGAGCGATGGTGTAATCGCGAAGTTTCTTGGCATACTCTTCACCTTTTCCAGGGAAGTATTTTTCAAGATGAGCAATGCTCTGCTCATAGGAAATATTCTCGTCGTGGTCACCAATCTCAGCTTTTGTAGATGGTGTGTAGATTGGTTCTGGAAGTTTATCGGACTCTTTTAATCCTTCCGGAAGAGTGATTCCGCAGACTGTTCCATTTTCTTTATAGCTTGCCCAGCCGCTTCCTGTAATGTATCCGCGGACAATGCACTCGATTGGAAGCATTTCAAGCTTGCGGCACATCATACTGTTGCCGTCGAACTCTGGTTTCTGGAAGAACTCAGGCATATCTTTTACATCAGTAGAGATCATATGGTTCGGAATAATGTCTTTTGTCAGATTGAACCAGAACTTGGACATCTGAGTCAGAACAGTTCCTTTTTTTGTAACGACGTTATTAAGAATCACATCAAAACAGCTGATGCGGTCCGTAGCAACCATAATCAGGCTGTCACCGTTATCATAGATTTCACGTACTTTTCCTTCTTTGATTGGTTTCATCTTAATACCTCACTATTATCAATAATTTTATTCGGGTTATCCTGGCGTGGTTTATATCGCCTACTTATAAGTTAAGCAGATTTTATTACAAAAAACAATAGCTAATTGCTTCAAAACATGAAAATTCATGCTGTTTTATAAGGATTATAAAACAATATTGTAAGCATTTATAAACGCAGCTTATCTAATGAGACATATTTCTTAACAATCGATAGTTGATATTCCGCTTGTTAGAAAAACAGCAGGTCAGAGCATGTCATCGGAGTGGGAACCAAAGTGTAACTTCAAAGACTCCGGATACATTTTCAGAGGCGAAGGCTGAACTTGTATTCTGAGAAATGTTATGGTTTCCCGGGCTGTCTGATGATGTTTTCTTTGTCAGAAGCATTTCGCCGTCCATCATCTGCATCATCCGCTGGACATTACGAAGTCCGATATTGCTGCTTCCGACATCAGAATGTTCTTGCTTGATTGCATTGGAAACAGTCACAGTAAAGCGCTGTTTACGGACGGAACTGCGGACGATGACCGGAGTTCCTTTGTCTCCATATTTTAAAATATTAGAGAACAGATTGGTAAAAATGCGATTGATCATTGTTTTGTCGCTGAGCAGAATACCAGTCACTTCTGGAATTTTAACATTTGTCGTAAATCCGGCCAGACTAATGAAATCGCAATTTTCCTGAATACATTGAAAAATATAATCAGTAGACAGCCAGGACATGTCAGGGGTTTCCTGCTCTTCGGAAACAAGGGCGTAGCTGAACATTTGATCCGTCAGTTCTTTAATATCGGAAGCTTTTTTCAGACACCGGTCCAGATAATCCGCCTGCTTTTCAGGAGTTCTTCCAAGCCTTAATACTTCCAGATATCCGGTCAGAATTGTAAGTGGCGTCCGTAAATCATGGGAGAGTGCTGTGATCAGATCCTGATTTGCTTTTCGGCTTTCTTGCTCACGGACAATATTTTCATTTAAAGAGATACGAAGATGATTCAACTCATTTGCCAAAATGCCAATTTCATCTTTACTATATTGCGGAACCGGGTGGGTCAGATCCCCTGTGGACATCAGCAAAATTTCCTGCTCCAGAGCCAGTACTTCGCGCATCTTCCGGTTCATGAAGAACAGGACGATTCCAAGAAAGACCAGGACACTTAAAAGTAGCGAAAGAAACATATAAGGGTAAATGAAAAGGGCACGCTGGTAATTGACAACAACGACTTGAGCTTTTCCGTTTTGAAATTGGAGATACCCTTGACGAAAATTTTCCCCTTCCCCATCAGTTAATCTGTATCCAAGATCGAAAAAAGTCCGGAAACCGGAATGCTTTTCGTCCATAATTTTTGCATATTGTCCTGTAATATAAAGGCCATCCTCCTGTTCGTAAAGATAAATGCTTGTGTATTTATCTGCTAAATCTAGAAGGGGTTTTATTGCTTTTGCGGCAGCTTCATCGTCTGAGGATTCTGGAAGTGATAAATTTTGTGCAGTTTCGTCCAATTTCGTCCAGAAATCTTCGTCATCAATCTGGGACTGTAAAATTTCAAAATTGCCTGTCCAGTTTACCAAAGTCCATTTATTTAGCCAAAGCAGTTCGAATAATGTTGCAGAAATCGTAAGAGCCAGAAGCAAGATCAAAAGAAAACGGTTCTGTAATTTCATGGTACTGAATTTTTTTTTCATGCTGTTACCTCATTGTTACTGAATGAAAATTATTAGTCGCAACGATACCCTTTTCCCCAGACTGTTTTAATTAGTTCAGGATTACCGGGATGATCTTCCACTTTGGAGCGTAAGTTTCGAATATGTACGGTGACAGTATTATTTGCACCGTAGTAATAAGGTTCCTGCCAGACAGACTCAAAAAGATGCTGGGCAGAAAATGTCTGGTGGCGGTTCGCGACCAGCAGTTCCAACATGGAGTATTCCGTTTCTGTAAGGTCTAAAAGCTGCCCATTTTTATGAACTTCCCGGACAGTCTGGTTTATTTCCAGATCGTGAAAGAGCAGGATACGATGCCTGGAGTCAGAAGCATTCGATGTACTAGCTATTGGATCAGCAGTCGGATTAACAGAAGCACTATTGATACTTTGATTGCCGCTTTCATTTTTCCCTTTGTATACCTGGTAACGCCGAATCAATGCCTTGCTACGGCTGATCAGTTCGTTGTAGGAAAATGGTTTTGCCAGATAATCATCACCACCGCTGGAAAAGCCAAGTGTCTTATCGCTTTCCTTTGTGCGGGCACTTAAAAACAGAATTGGCGCATTGCTCAGTTCCCGGATTTTCCGGCATGTCTGATAGCCATTTGGCCCCGGCATCATAATATCCAGAATAATCAGGTCGAAATCCTGCTGCTCAATGAGTGTAAGTGCCTGCGCCCCATTTTCTGCTTCAGATACTTCGAAACCTTCCCCACCAAGCAGCACATTTATAATTTCCCGGATTTCCGGGTTGTCGTCTACGATTAAAATACAAGTCTTATCCATAGAAATAACTCCTTTCGATAGATCTATTATACAGGAGTTTAGAAAAAATAAAAAATCTTCTTAAGAAACTTTAAGATTTAATTAGGCATTTTCTTAAGGGATGAGTGTTAAACTTTGGGCATACTGAATGATAAAGCAGAGATGACGAGTAGTGTCTTCTGCAGGGACTGAATTTATGGAGGTATGCAAAATGGACAGAATCAGTATTGTGGTTCCGTGTTTTAACGAAGAGGAAGCGTTGCCGGTGTATTATCGGGAGATGAAGCGCGTCATGGGCGAGCTGTCAGAGGTTTCCTTTGAGATCCTTTTCGTGGACGATGGTTCCAGCGACAAGACTTTAGAAATATTGAAACAATTAAATGAAAAAGATGGAAGATGTGAATATTTATCTTTCTCCAGAAACTTTGGAAAAGAAGCAGCTATATACGCGGGACTTAAACATGCAAGTGGAGACTATGTGGCAACGATGGACGTAGATCTCCAGGATCCACCTGGACTTCTTCCGGAAATGTATCGTATTTTGAAGGAAGAACCTTATGACAGTGTTGCGACAAGACGTGCCACCAGAACCGGAGAGCCAAAGATACGTTCTTTCCTGTCTGAGACATTTTATAAGTTTATTAACAGCATTTCCAAGACAGAAATTGTCAATGGTGCAAGAGATTATCGGCTGATGAAACGGATTATGGTGGACGCCGTATTGGAAATGAGTGAATATAATCGTTTCTCGAAGGGAATTTTCGGCTGGGTCGGATTCCGTACAAAATGGCTGGAATTCCAAAACGTGGAGCGTTCGGCAGGAGAAACAAAATGGTCTCTTCGGAAACTATTTTCTTATTCGCTGGAAGGAATTACCGGATTTTCAGTAGCACCTTTGTCTCTGGCATCTGTTATGGGAGTAGGGTTCTGCGCGTTGGCATTTATTATGATTGCAGTAATCATAGTACGGACATTAATTTGGGGCGATCCGGTTGCAGGCTGGCCGTCAATGGTATGTATTATCTTTTTGGTGAGCGGGGTTCAACTGTTCTGTCTTGGAATCGTGGGAGAGTATCTGGCTAAGACATATCTGGAGACGAAGCACCGTCCGATATTTATATTGAAAGAAAGTAAAGTTCAGATGGCAGGAAAAGTAGCAGGAGACAGCTTTGTGGGAAGCGGTGTGAATGCTGTAATGCGAGAAAAGAAATCCGGGGAGGAATCTCATGAAGACAAGACAGTCAAAGCGTCTGCATAATCAAAATGTTGGAACAACAAAGCCGGAGCATCTGCATAATAATGAAGAATCAACGATGTCAAAATATCTGTATTATGCAGGGTATGTAATACTTGCAGCACTGACATTATTTTTCTGTTGGATGTTTTGCCTCAGATGGGGAGTATTTGGAGCGAAGGTGGACTGGATCAGCCAGCACAGTGTTATTCCGGATTATTTCAGAAAACAGTTTTATGAGACAGGAAATCTATTCCCGGAATTCGCTATGAACCTGGGCGGAGGACAGAACATATACAATTATTCATATTATGGACTTTACAGTCCGTTATTTTTGTTGTCCTACGCATTGCCTTTTGTGAAAATGTCTACGTATGTTATTGTTATGGAAATGCTATGCTTGACGGCTTCGGTGCTTTTATTGTATCTGTGGCTGAATCGAAAAGGATTTGGCAGAGCTGTCAGCTTCGCTGTGGCTGTTATTTTTTTGCTGACGGGACCTATGATTTGCCAGTCCTACAGCCAGATTATGTTCGTTAATTACATGCCATTTTTAATCCTGGCTATGATGGGCGTGGACAGATACTTTGAAAAAAGGCGTTCAGGGCTTTTGGCAGTCAGTACATTTCTTATGATCATGACCAGCTTTTACTTCAGTATCGGAGGAATGCTGGCGTTGGTAATCTATGGAATTCATTGTTACGGACGAAAACTGGAAGGAAAAAATGGGCGTGCCACAGTAAAAGGGTTTCTGTGCGAGGGCGTGAGATTTCTTCTGCCTATGATTTTTGCAGTACTGGCAAGCGGAGTCCTTCTTGTGCCGACAGCCCTTGCATTGATCGGAAGAAGTTCCGGTGAATCTTCCGGAGGCAGCGCGAATGCAGAAAGCCTGTCGGTATTGCTTGAAAGTGGAAATGCAACAAAAATCCTGAAAGGACTTTTCTTTCCACAACTTAGATTGTCAGGAGTTTTTTATTCACCGTATGGTCTGGGATTCGGAACGTTGATGCTGACGGTGCTTGTTGCGACCATGTTCAGACGAAGATGGAGTGACAGAGTAATGTCGTGGATCATTGCCATTGTCGCAGGCGTACCGGTTTTTGTATACATTTTAAATGGGGGACTTTATCTGAGGGACAAGGCACTGATTCCGTTAATTCCGCTTTTTTGCTATATGCTTGCCATGTATTTAAAGAAGGTGAGCTGTGAAGAGTTTTCGTGGGGCGGCTGTATTCCATATGTTGTCACGATGGAACTTATCTATATAGGAAGAAACCAGGAAGGAATGGGAAATCTGTGGCCATTTTTGATGACAGAATCTCAGATTATGTTTGGTTGTTATCTGGCAACAGGTGTGATAAAAGAAGCGTGGAGAAAACGAAGGAAGACAATCTGGAGAATTAGAGGAACAGTTTTAATTTTAGCAGGTTCTATGGCGGTATTTCTGGCAGTATTTGATAATCAGTATGCCAAAGAAAAACAGGAGATGTTGGATACAATATTTTATAAACAGGTAACAGATTCTAAAATCACAGATGCAATTCAGACAGCAACCGATGAGGCAAAAAAAGATGGAGGATTTTACCGGACAGTCCAGCTTGGCACTGACGATGAAAATGCAGCAAATTTAAATCGCGTGTGGAACACAGATCAGTACATTTCTTCCATCTATTCTTCTTCCTATAATAAGGCCTACCAGAATTTTAGAAAGGATACATTTGGTCTGGAACAGCCTTACCGGAATTTCCTGATGCAGTCTGAGGAGTCAAATCCGATTTATGCGAGATTCATGGGCGAAAAATACATTGTTACAAAGTCTAAGATGAAAGGTGTCAGGCTTCTTGGAAAGTCAGGGGAGTGGAAGATTTATGAAAATGAAAGTGCAGCTTCGATCATCTATGGAACAAGCCAGGTTATAAGTGAGAAAAATTATGATAAGTTGGACTATCCATATAATCAGACAACGCTTCTTCAGAAGGCAGTTGTGCCGGAGAGTGCCACGAAGCAGACGGACAGTATAGAGGCGGTGGACAATTTGCACAACGCAGTACTGCGATTTGGGGAAAACTCATGCATTTCCGAGACAGACGGTGGATATCATATTTTTGCCAAAAAGGATACAAAAGTCAAAGCAGAGATTGTGAGCCAGATAGACATAAATTCAGTGAATACAGTGAATACAGAGAATGCCGGTGAAAACACAAACGTTGCGAATGAAACAAAAACAGATTCTGGGAACAGAGTTTTATTGCTTCGGTTCAAGGTCAAGAATCTGAAACCCTCAAAAGATCTGACAATCTGGGTGGATGGCAATCGTAATAAACTGAGCGCTAAGCAGCGGGTCTATTATAATGATAACACAACGTTTACTTATGCAGTGGCACTTGAGGGTGATGAAAATCAGGTAGAGGTTACATTTAGCAAAGGAAAATATAATCTGTCTGATGTGGAAGCATATATAGCAACGTTGCCGGGAACAGAGCTTTACGAATCAGAGTTTTTACAAAATAGCACAAAGACAAAGGGAAACGTAATTGCCGGAAATCTGACAATGCAAAAGTCAGGATATCTGATTACTTCGATTCCATACGATTCCGGATTCAAAATTCAGGTTGATGGAAAAAATGTAAAAAGTGAGAAAGTAAATACAGCGTTCCTTGGCTGTAAGATGAAGGCAGGGGAGCATGACATTGTCATCACATACCATGCACCGGGGATGGCAGCAGGAAAAGTGATGTCCTTTGTCGGAATGATGGGATTTCTTATTTTATCTGTGTTAGAACATGTTGACACAAAAAAATGAAAGTGGTAAATTTAAAAGAGAAGTTAGCGAGTGCTAAATACGTCAGATGAGCCGGAAATCATTTGACCGACACCGCCAGTGAGGCTCGAATCATATAGGAAAGAGGGAATCTAACATGGGAAGATATTATCGTTTATCTAAGAAAATCACAGATGATATGGCAACCGCAATTTTGAACGAGATTAATGAACTGGAAAATGTTCAGACAGCAAGAATAACAGAAGATAATAAGTATCTGTTCGTGGACACGAAGGATCAGCAGTATCCAGAGGTTATGACACGTGCATTGAATATCTGCAGCCGTCTGGGTGGCAAATGCGAACTTTCATTTGCAGGTTTTGAAGGTGGATTCCAACCATAAGGTGTAAGAAAAAATATAAAAATCCGGATTTGCGTAATATCACATGGTTAGTGAGGACTGCGAAAAATCCGGATTTTTTGATTCTGTTGTTTTCTATTAACGGTTATTTCGTTCATGCAGCTTATACAGAACAATTAGTTTTTCTCATTATCTGCGAGGTACTTTTTTAAAGCGGAAAAACTCTCTGAGCTGATGACATGCTCAATCTTACATGCATCTTCAGCGGCAGTTTCCGGATCCACCCCAATTGAAGTCAGAAAACTTGTCAGGAATGTGTGACGTTCGTAAATTTTCCCGGCAATTGCCATACCACTGTCTGTCAGGTTGATATAACCATTTTCATCAACAGTAATATAATTATTTAATCGAAGATTCTTCATTGCAACACTGACACTCGGCTTAGAAAAAGAAAGCTCATGTGCAATATCAATTGACCTGACATTTCCAAGTCTGTTTTTCAGAATCAGTATTGTTTCCAGATAATCTTCTGCAGATTCACGTATTACCATAATAAACACCTCGCTTTGCGGTAAAATAATCCCCTGTCCGTTGGAATTGTATTAGAAATTATATCATAAAATGGGAAGTTGTTCAATTTCTATTGGAGGAATTGAACTGATAATAAATTTCAAAAAATTTCTCACTGGTCATGGCAGAGGGGATATAGTATAAGGTTAATGACAAAGAAGGACTTCTCTATTACAATATTATCCATAAGAGTTGGTATGATTGTAAAAGAGAAGTCTTTTATTTATAAAAGTAGATTAAAACAGATTTGGTAAGAATTTTTAGGATTGAGCATGCAAGTACAGGGAAGGGGAGATTTAAAATGATTTATATAACCGGTGACTGCCACAGTAATTTTGAACGATTTAACACTGGGAATTTCCCGGAACAGAAAGAGATGACAAAAGATGATTATGTCATAATCTGCGGAGATTTCGGCGGGGTGTGGAACAAAGATGGGGAAAGCAAGATGGAAACGAGTGTTCTTGACTGGCTGGACGGCAAAGCATTTACTACATTATTTGTTGACGGAAACCATGAGAATTTTGACCGCCTGTACGCCTATCCGGTGGAAAAAAAGATTCGGCAGACAGCCAGATTTAAAAAATGGTTTTTGGACATTATCATGATAATCGAAACGTAACAAAGGATGAATTACTGCTGTGGGAGCAGATTATCAGAATATCGTAGAGAAAATATTTATTATGAGCGACAAATGTTTGTGTGATACAATGATGTGTATAAGAAAATGAGAAAGGGTGAAAAAATGAAAATCAGTGAATTTTTTGAATATAATAATCAACAGGTATTAGAAGAAAATGAGAATATATTAGAGTATTTGGAACAGATTTTTGGGAAATCAACGGAGATAGATCGCGAAGGAAAAAAAGAATTTACTTTCGGAAAGGTAATAGGTCTTGTAACAGATAGCTTTTTAGATGAAAAGACAAAACGTCAGAAGGTATCTATGCTATTGTGTGATGCGGATTCTAAGTTATTACTTTGGAATGGACGACCTGTGGAAATATTAAGAACCAACCCCGAAAATCGTCTGGAAGAGAAAAAATCTTATATTCAGGGTCTTTTCTTTAGTGGAAGTGAATTATTTACAAGAAATCCTCAGCCTTGCGAAGAGGTTCCCGGGGCAAATATGGTCACGTCTTTCGTTTCTGATTTGGACGAGGAAATAAGAACTGCCGAGGAAACAGATGAAAATATTCTATCACTGAAAAATAAACTGGAGGACCAGGGCTATCATTGTAATATCAAGGTTCTCGCCCAGTTCCTTTTGGGGTTGAATACAAATCAGCTCATAATTTTACACGGAGCACCGGGCATGGGAAAGACAAGTTTTGTATCAAATATAGCCAGAGCGCTTGGATTTGCATATAAGATCATTCCAGTAAGACCGAACTGGATTGATAATCAGGATCTGACAGGATATTTTAACCCGGTAGAACGAAGATATTATTCCACCCCATTTCTGGATGCACTTTGTGAGGCAAAGGAGAATCCCCAAAAGCATTATCTCATTTGTCTGGATGAGATGAATCTTGCGCATGTAGAGTATTATTTCTCAGACGTGTTAAGCAGTATGGAATCAGGAGAAGGAATTCCATTATATGCTCATAAAGACCAGGAAAATGCATGGAAGAGACAGGAAGCTATCATGGCAGCTCATAATGAGAATACCGTAGAATGGCTGGATGCAAAGACTGATCAGGAAAATCTTAAAAATCGTTATACACCGGAATTTGAAATTCCGCAGAATGTAACATTTGTAGGAACCCTCAATATGGATGCGACTACCAATGATCTAAGCCCGAAGGTGATTGACAGAAGCTGCATTATAAAAGTGACAAAAGATGCAGGAGAGACTTTGTGCCCATTTGAACAAGGTGTTATGACTTTGGAAGAGATGCAGGGAGAAGATTCATTTGAAAAACAGCTTTTGAAAGATTTGCACAAAGATGTTTCCAATCGTGTGGAGAGACAAAGAGTCAGAATGAGAGAGAGACTAAAGAGTGGATACTTAAAGGAACGGCTTTCCGACAGAGATTTCCAGGACATGTTTCTTGCAATGAAAGTGTTGCCAGCCCTGAACGTAGAGGAAGTGGAGTGCATGCTTGATGATGGAGAATTCTCCATTGGTGATTTTCTTATTGAGGGCGGAGATGCGAACTGGGAGAAAATGTATCCGTTGACAGTCACATATCTGAAACAAATGTGCAGTCCGGAAGAGAAAACCATGAATTATTGGAGAATGAATTAACAAAAGAGGAATACAAATGCAGGCCGTTTTTTTGAATAATAAAACATGCGAGAGAGTACATCCTGTAAGGATTCGTAAGGATAATCCGGATGCGGAACCATTTTATGAAGGAATGGATGAGCCTTTAAGAGAGATTCACGATATCTGGATCATGCAGTATCTGAGAGTCGATGGAGCTTATTTTCCGAGAATTGCTTTTGAGGCAAACGAGGATGAAAATATAGAATTCGATTCAAATCAGGAATATGAGATACTGTCCAGGAAAACAGATGGGTATATTTATTTCATTCCGGAAAATTTTAATATCTATACAGTTGGAGATGCACAATTCTTTTACCGGAAGAATGGAAAGAAACAAAAAATCCGAATACATGTTGCTTCTATGCTGGATGGGGAAACCTATGAGAAAATTCTAAAGGAACTGACAGCAATCAGTATCCGTTTTCTTTATATGACTATGAATGATGGGAAAAACAGGCGTATAAAAAGGGAGTACCTGACAGAGTATGAATTGGAAATTCATCAGCTGGAACACACAATTAAAGAAATGTCAGAGACCTTAAAAGCATTGGACCGGGAGCCGGTAACGGATATGATAAGCCGGCCGGCGAGACAGAATTTCAGACAGGTAAAACATCTGGACGCCAATGTTATTATGGATCATTATGTGTTAAAGAAACCGAAGGTGCGTACAAGAGTCCATGAAAAAACATTTCACATTTATGAAAACCAGAAGGTATATAATTTTTTGAAATTACTGGAGAAGCGTCTGTGGGCACTGGAACAGGAACTGGAAGATAAGAAAATGCAGATGAATCGGGCAGCTCAAGGAGAAAATAGATCCAAGTATGATGATGTAGAAGAAAATTCGGGTGTTGCAGGAACGAAAAAATCCATAGATGAACTATGTAGTACCGTTGCAAATCTTAAGGGAAAACTTCAGGCTGTTTACCAGCTTCCTATGTTTAAAAATGAGAAATATAAAGAACAAAAGGTATATCCGCTTCGGACTTCGAACCTGTTTGTAAATCATAAAAAATATAAGAAATTATTTCATCAAATGCGGACTTATCGAGAGATGGGAGAGCTTGTCGAGGAGACCGTGCAATATAGCAGCTACCATAAATCATCGGAAATCTATGAAATCTGGTGCTATTTTAAAATATTAGAAATATTCATCCTGGAGAAAGGATATGTCATTGATCGGATATCCTGGCCGGGGAAAAAGGAAAAGCCGTTTGTATTCGAATCATGGGAAAATCAGGATTACAGTAAAGTGGTTCACGCTATAAAAAAATATATTGAAAATCGTGAAAAAAGAGATTCTGTGAAAATACTGGAAGAACTGGTGATCCATATTACCAACGGGGAAAATGATATTTATCTGGGCTATAATTGTACATTTCAAGGGGAAAAAGCTTCAAAAGCAGAAGTGGATGAAAAAGGAGCAGTCCAGTACAGCACAGAGCAGCTAAGACCGGACATTTTTCTGATTCTCAATAAAGAAATATTCTTCGCCTGTGATGCAAAGTATAAGAATTATTCAAAGGAGTTCATGGGAATACAGGCCTGGTACACAGATTTATTCGAATGTGGAGCCTATAAATATATTTACCGGCTGAATCTTGGAAATGTTACGGATGAAAATTCGGGTAAATGTATGCTTCCAGTGAAGAAAAAATTTGTGGGAGAGGACAGTCTGATGCCGGTTCTGAAAAATGGAGGAGTCTGTATACTTACACCGGCTATTTCAGATTCAGACATGCCGTCATATTATAATGGGTTCGAAATCGATAAAAAATATGAGACATTTTTGGAATTACTACAAGAAGGAAAAGTGAATCGGGATTACAGCGGATGCGAAATACTGGATTCCAGAGAATATAGTTGTAAATTGAAAGAAGCAATCTGTGGCGAGGATGGAAGAGAATCAAAGTACGAATACAGGATAGCATCTACAAAATTTCTTCCGGGAAACGACCGGGGATTTTACAATTTGTTTTATGAGGCATTCGAATATGGTCAGGCACATTTTTTAAAAGCAGTATTTTGAGGTAAAAAAAGAAACAGAAGTAATCTGATCATAAAGCCGATGCAGGATTTTTGAATCCTGTATCGGCTTCGGAGATTCCATAGAGATTTAAAGAAATTTATTTGTTATAATTCATCAGCGTTTTGATGTCTTCTTCCGGCGTGGTGATAGGTGCTATACCGTAATTTTCTACCAGAAAATTCAAAATATTAGGAGACAAAAATGCCGGAAGAGAAGGACCAAGACGAATGTTCTTGATACCCAGGTGTAAAAGTGTTAACAGGATGCAGACGGCCTTCTGTTCGTACCAGGAGAGAACGAAGGAAAGAGGAAGTTCATTTACGGAGCATCCAAATGCATCTGCAAGTGCTACAGCAACCTGAATCGCACCATAAGCATCATTACACTGCCCCATATCCATTAGTCGTGGCAGACCACCGATTTCTCCAAGATCGAGATCGTTGAAACGGAATTTTCCGCATGCCAGAGTAAGGACAATACTGTCAGAAGGTGTCTGTTTTACAAATTCTGTGTAATAGTTTCGTCCAGGTTTAGCACCATCACAGCCGGCAACCAGAAAGAAATGACGGATTGCACCTGATTTTACTGCTTCAATTACAGTGTTTGCATGGGACAGGATGGCTGCATGACCAAAACCGGTTGTCACTTTTGTACCGCCATTGATGCCGGTGAGTACCTGATCTTCCTTGTAACCACCAAGTTCCAGCGCTTTTTCAATAACCGGCGTAAAATCTTTCTTCTCATCAATATGAACAGCACCGGGGAAGGCAACCATTTCTGTTGTAAATACTCTGTCAGCATAACTGCTTTTTGGCGGCATCAGACAGTTGGTGGTGTAGAGAATCGGAGCTGGAAGATGATCAAACTCTTTTTGCTGATTCTGCCATGCGGTTCCAAAATTCCCTTTTAAGTGTGAGAATTTTTTTAAGAGTGGATAGGCATGGGCAGGGAGCATTTCACCATGAGTATAGATGTTGATTCCTTTTCCCTTTGTCTGTTCAAGTAAAAGCTGCAGGTCTTTCAAATCATGTCCGGTTACAACAATAAATGGTCCCTTTTCTATTGTAAGTGTAACATTGGTTGGTTCTGGTGTCCCATAGGTTTCTGTATTTGCCTTATCAAGAAGTGCCATACACTTCAGGTTGATTTCTCCTACTTTTAGTACTGTAGGAAGCAGTGCATCTGCACTTTCTTCATAACCAATCTTAAATAATGCTTCACAGAAGAAGCGATTCACTTCAGTATCTTCATAATTCAGAACATTTGCATGATAGGCATAGGCAGCCATTCCACGAATTCCGAAAAGAATCAGAGATTTCAAAGAGCGTATATCTTCGTTGGCATTCCACAGCTGTTGCATATCGTATTCGTCTGTTTTACCGCAAGATGATTGACATTTGCTGCAGTCAGGAACCAGTCTTTCTTTTTCAGCTCGGACTTTTTGTATCATGTTTTCAATTGAGACATCGTCAAAATTTACATTTGTAACTGTGGTAAACAGCCCTTCAATTATGATCTGTCCGGTTCTTTTGGAAATAGCTGTTGTACTATCGACAGCTCTTGCAAGACCAATCAAGGCACCCGTCAGTTCATCCTGTAATCTGGCTGTATCTGCCTTTTTTCCACAGACACCGGCATTTCCTGTACATCCGGCGCATCCGACGGTCTGCTCACACTGAAAGCAAAACATTTTCTTATCCATTATTGTATCCTCCTTTTTTATTCTATAGTTTTCCCATCAATACTTATCGTTATAACCTGCCATGGTAAGAATTTTCCACTATCCTGAAGCGCCTTTTTTGCTGCTATCTCCAGACCACCACAGCAAGGAACTTCCTTATCATTTTTACCCTCCGTCTATAGCATAAAATTTTTATTTCTGTTAGAATCATAGCGTAATAAATGCAACTTGTATGTTTGATTTCCAACAGGAGGAACAATTTTGAAAAAATTTTTACCCATTTTAAGGAACAGTCCTTTCTTTAAAGGTCTTACTGATGACGAGATATTATCCATATTGCACTGTGTAGAGGCAACAACAGTTTCAAAAGAATGAGATCCTTCAAAAGGGTGCAGCATTTGGGGCACATATCTTTTTTGATGATCAGGATATACATACAGAGCCAGCTTTGGCGGTTGTTTCAGCGGCCACAGCGCCTTATCGGGATGGAGATAATCCGAAAGAGTAAAATGCCGAGGCATTCTTGAAAAAAATACAGAAAATGACATAAAATTGATAAAACATCGTAAATTGATAAAATATGTAAATTTTTAGTTAGATTTTAAGCATTCTATGGTACACTAGTATGGTATATCAAAAATGGGAGGGAGACTCAAAAATGAGCAAAAAAGAAGGAAAAGGGTTAAAGTCTTTTAACAAGGGATTTCAAGTGCCTGACACCTACATTATTATCTTTCTGGTAGTTGTTGTCGCAGCACTTCTGACTTTCCTTGTACCAAAGGGATTTTACGAAACACAGGATATTTCGTATATGATCAATGGTGTTGAGAAAACCCGTACAGTAATCAAAGACGGAAGTTTCCAGTATCTGACAGATGATGCAGGAAATGTAGTAACAGAAGGAGTAGCACTCTTTAGTGGAGATGGTGGAACAGGATTCTTCAACTATATGTATAACGGAATCGTAAATAGTTCTGCAATCGAGATTATCGCATTCCTTATGGTAGTAGGTGGTGCATTTGGTATCATGATCCGTACCGGTGCGATTGAATCCGGATTGATTGGATTGATCCGTAAGGCAAAGGGAGCCGAGAAACTGCTGATTCCGGTACTTTTCGTGCTGTTTTCTCTTGGCGGAGCAGTTTTCGGGATGGGAGAAGAAGCACTTCCGTTTACTATGATTCTTTGTCCGCTGTTTGTAGCAGTTGGATATGATTCAGTTATCGCAGTTCTTGTTACTTATGTTGCAACACAGATTGGTTTCGGTTCATCTTGGATGAATCCATTCTCTGTAGGTATTGCACAGGGTATTGCAGGTATTGACGTATTCTCCGGAGCAGGATTCCGTATGGTAATGTGGGTAGTATTTACAGCACTCGGCTGTGGAATGACTATGTTCTATGCATCAAAGATCAAAAAGACTCCGACAATCTCAATCGCATATAAGACGGATTCATATTTCCGTGAGCAGAATGAAACAACAGGAATTGACGAAGGACATTCATTTGGTCTTGGACACATTTTAGTCCTTCTGACACTGGCTGTTACAGTAGTATGGGTAGTTTGGGGAGTTATGACTCAAGGATACTATATGCCAGAGATTGCTACACAGTTCTTCATTATGGGAATTGTTTCCGGTGTGATCGGAGTTATCTTTAAACTGAACGATATGAAACTGAATGATATCGCAACATCATTCAAAGATGGAGCAAAAGACCTGATCGGTGCTGCACTTGTTGTTGCTATGGCACAGGGTATCATGCAGGTTCTTGGTGGATCTGATCCGACAACACCTACAGTTATCAATACAATTATGTATAATATTTCAAATGCACTGTCTGGAGTTTCCGGAGCAGTTGCAGCAGTACTTATGTATCTGTTCCAGTCCGTATTCAACTTCTTCGTTGTATCCGGAACAGGACAGGCTGCGATCACAATGCCGATCATGGCTCCACTGTCAGACCTGTTAGGTGTTTCACGTCAGACAGCTGTAGTTGCATTCCAGCTTGGTGATGCATTTACAAACCTGATTGTTCCTACATCCGGATGTCTGATCGGATCTCTTGCAATTGCAAAGATTGAGTGGTCTAACTGGATTAAATTCATGTGGAAATTCCTTGGTGTATTAATGATTGGTGCAATTATTACAATTCTTATTGCAGTTGGAATTGGATTCTAAAACATACATTTGATAATTGAGAGTGATTTATGATGAAATTAATTCAGAATATTGATGTTTATGCCCCACAGCATCTGGGGAAAAAAGATGTACTTACAATCAATGATAAGATTGTTAAGATTAAAGATGCAGGTTCTATATCCGCAGACGGATTTCTTTCTGAGGCAGAAATGATCAATGGAGAGGGGTTACTTTTAACTCCGGGATTCATTGATAGTCATGTTCATGTACTCGGAGGCGGTGGCGAAGGTGGATTCGCCAATCGTACTCCGGAAGCAACTATGGAAGGACTTACGAAGTTTGGAGTAACAACAGTTGTTGGCTGTCTTGGAACAGATGGAATCGGTCGTGATATATGTGCACTGGTTGCAAAGACAAAAGGATTGAATGAGCAGGGAATGTCTGCATACTGTTATACAGGCAGTTATCAGATTCCGGTTCGCACGTTGACTGACAGTATTGTGAAAGATATTATGATGATTCAGGAAATCATTGGAACTGGAGAAATCGCGATCTCTGATCATCGTTCTTCACAGCCGACTTTTGAGGAATTTGCACGTGTCGTTGCGGATACAAGACTTGGTGGTGTTCTTTCCGGGAAAGCTGGTATTGTAAATGTTCATCTTGGCGACAGTCCGAGATGCTTAGATCTTATTGAACGAGTGGTAGATGAGACAGAGATACCGGCTTCTCAAATACTGCCAACACATATCAATCGAAATGAGATGCTTTTTGGCAAGTCGATTGAGTATGCGCTGAAAGGCGGAGCAGTAGACTTTACCGGAAATGAAGATATTGACTATTGGGAAACTATCTGTGATGAGGTACGTGTATGTAATGGTATCAAACGAATGCTAGATGCAGGAGTAAATCCGGACCGCATGACGATTTCTTCTGATGGACAGGGAAGCCTTCCGATGTACAATAGTGATGGTGAATTCCTTGGAATGGGCGTTGGACAGTCCAGCTGCCTTCTGAAGGAAGTAAAGGAATGTGTATTTAAAACAGAAATTCCTTTAGAAATAGCTATTTCTACAATTACATCTAATCCAGCAGATATTCTCCATCTCAAAGGAAAAGGTAAGGTTGAAGAAGGCTATGATGCTGATCTTTGTATTCTTGACCAGGAATTTCAGCTTGTTGAAGTAATTGCAAAAGGGAATACAGTTTATACAAGATAAAGTATATCAGGGGTGCGCGTCATGCAATTGCAGGACGCGCACCTCGCAGCAAGAATGGATACAGTAAAAAATTTGTAGGAATATAAAGATATGGAATTAAGACTATTACGCTATTTTCTGACCGTAGCAAAAGAACAGAGCTTTACAAAAGCAGCAGAACAATTGCATATTACCCAGCCAACGCTATCCAGACAAATGGCGGCATTTGAAGAGGACCTGGGAATAACATTATTTATTCGAAACGGGAAGAAAATATCGCTCACTGATGAAGGAATTTTATTAAAAAGGCGTGCCTTGGAGATTCTTAATCTTGAGGAAAGGACGCTTGAGGAACTGAAAGGAAAAGAAGAGGTTGTAGAGGGCACGATAACCATTGGATGCGGTGAATTTGCAGCGGTGGAGACATTGGCGGAGATATGTAAAACATATAAAGAAAAATATCCGCTGGTTCAGATTGTATTGCATACTGCAACAGCAGATGCAGTGTATGAGATGATGAACAAAGGACTTGTAGATATTGCATTATTCATGGAGCCGGTGGACACCGAAGGGCTGGATTATATCAGAATTACAGATTGCGATCACTGGTGTGTCGGAATGCGGCCGGATGATCCGCTGGCAGAAAAAGAGTTTATAAAAAAAGAAGATCTTATTGGAAAGCCCTTGATCCTGCCGGAAAGAATGAACGTTCAAAGTGAACTTGCCAACTGGTTTGGGAAAGACTTTTCAAAATTACAGATTGCTTTTACGAGTAATCTTGGAACGAATGCCGGAGTTATGGCGGCAAATGGACTGGGGTATCCAGTTTCAATTGAGGGTGCTGCAAAGTATTGGCGAGAGGATATTCTTGTACAGCGAAGAATTTCTCCTGAAATCACGACCAGTACGGTGATTGCCTGGCGACGGAATATCCCATATTCTTTGGCAGTCCGTAAAATGATCGAGGAGATTAATGCTTTTCAGGCATAAAACAAAATTCAATATAAGCATTAGACATAATGAAGCGATAGAGCTTAAAATAGATGTGTAAGATGAATGTAAATCTTATACATCTATTTTTTTGTGAAAAATACGTATAGAAAGGGGCTTTTTATTATGAGTAAAAAATTAGTGGCATTTTTCAGTGCAAGCGGAACAACAAAAAAAGTAGCACAGATGATCGCAGAGGAAGTAAAAGCGGATTTGTTTGAGATTGAGCCGAAAGTTCCATATACAAAGCCTGATCTTGACTGGATGAATAAAAAATCCAGAAGCAGTGTGGAAATGAGTGATAAAAAATATAGACCGGCGATTATGAAAAAAGAGATGGATATGAGTTCTTATGACGAAATCCTTCTGGGATTTCCAATCTGGTGGTATGTGGCTCCGACAATCATCAATACATTTTTAGAAGCTTACGATTTCAGTGGTAAAAAGATTGTGCTTTTTGCAACATCCGGAGGAAGTGGATTCGGGAACACTGTGAAAGAATTGCAGTCATCTGCACCAGACGCAGTTATTACAGAAGGCAGACTGTTAAATCGTGGAACAAAACAGGAAATCAGTGAATGGGTAAACTCTTTATAAACAACAGCGTTATGGAGGTATACAGAATATGGGAAAAATAGTACAGACAGCAGGAAGAAATACACTTGGTGAATTCGCACCGGAATTTGCACATTTTAACGATGATGTACTTTTCGGCGAAAACTGGAATAACCAGGACATCGACGTAAAAACAAGAAGCATTATCACAGTGGTTGCTCTGATGGCTTCCGGAATTACGGATTCTTCTTTAAAATATCATCTTCAAAATGCAAAAAATCATGGTGTGACACAAAAAGAGATTGCTGCTGTGATCACACATGTTGCATTCTATGCAGGTTGGCCAAAAGCATGGGCTGTTTTCAATCTTGCAAAGGAAGTGTGGGAAACAGGCGAAGGAGATTTGCCATACGAAGAGGAAGCGATGCGGGCGCATGCAAAAGAGATGGTATTTCCAATTGGTGCACCAAACGATGGCTTTGCACAGTATTTTTCTGGCAGAAGTTTTCTTGCACCGATTTCTACTTCTCAGGTTGGAATTTTTAATGTGACATTTGAACCTGGATGCAGAAATAACTGGCACATCCATCATGCAAAAAGTGGAGGTGGACAGATCCTGGTATGTGTTGCCGGAAGAGGATATTATCAGGAAGAAGGTAAAGAAGTTGTAGAAATGAAGCCAGGTGACTGCATCAATATTCCTACAGGTGTTAAGCACTGGCATGGAGCCGCACCGGATGAATGGTTTTCACATCTGGCAATAGAAGTGCCGGGCGAAAATAGTTCCAATGAATGGCTTGAACCGGTAAGTGATGAAGAATATAGAAAACTAAAATAGGAAGATTGAAAGAAGTATGTCATGCAATTGCATGACGCGCACCTCGCAGCAAGAATGCCGAGGCATTCTTGAATTATAAGACAATTTGCATATGGAGGTTATATTTATGTTGAAAACAGAAGAATTAAAACTAGTATCT